>MDTC01212049.1_pt1 | contig 13374 bp, 12 predicted proteins | sample 811181 | NCBI WGS metagenome assembly MDTC01 (sample SAMN05326644, study PRJNA326480) | marine metagenome | isolation source: seawater | place: Pacific Ocean: North | collected 2011
TACACTCTTAAAAATTTATAAAAAAAACTTGAAATCTCTTAAACTAAATATAGATAATAAAATGTTATTAAATAATATCAAGATACCTAACCCTAAACTATCTGCAAGAAATATATAATGTCAAAAAATAAATGCATAAATTGTAATTATAAAAAGTTTAATGAAATCTTTAGAACAAAAAAATTCCCTTTATTTTTTGGGGCTATACCAAAAGAATCTTTAAATAAAATAAATTATTATCCACTGACAATTTCAAGATGTAAAAAATGTAATTTAATACAGCAAATAAATTTATTAGACCAAAATATTATTAATTCAATTTATACTGCTTCGTATTACAATTGTTCTTCAACCGTAGTTAGCGGTCTTTTAAAAAAAGAAAAAAATTTTTTTGTAGATTTTATAGAAGGTGGAAAATTAAACAAAGGCAAAGCGCTCGAGGTTGCATGTTATGACGGCTATGTTTTAAATCAACTGAAACTTAACGGATGGGACGTTTATGGTTGCGATCCAAATCCAATGATCAAAGTTGCTCAGAAAAATTTAGGAAAAAAGAAAATTCTTGCTGAAATGTTTACAAAAAAAAGTTTTAGAAAAACTAAGTTTGATATAATTTTTTTCAGAAATTTACTTGAACATTTGTATGACACAAATTCTTTCCTCAAAACTGTTAAAGAAAAATTAAATGATGACGGATCAATATTTATTGAAATTCCAAATATATACAAAATACTTAATGGATCTGTATTTGGTAGTTTTTTTCATCAACATATATCCTATTTCTCAATAGAGACACTGCAGTATTTGTTAAATAAAAATGGTTTTGAAATAGAGAGGTATTACGCAGGAGATTTTTTAATTGTTGAAGCAAAGAAAAATAAAAAAGTCTCAATTCAAATTCAGAATACCCTAAAAATAAACGAACATATTAAACAATATAAAAAAACATATAGTGTTTATAAAAATAAATTAAATTCAATTTTTGAGAGTCAAAAAGTTAATAGTATTTGTCTTTTTGGTGCCAGCTCGCAGTCAACTTCAATTATAAACTTATTAAATGACAATAATCGAAAGAAAATTAAACATGTTATTGATAATGATATTAGTAAAGTAAATAATTATATGATTGGAACTAAAATTAAAATTTCAAAGGCTACACATGCCAAAAAGCTTAAGTGCGATTATTTTTTAATCATGTCTTTTATTTATCATAAAGAAATGAAGCATCAATTGATAAGCCAAGGTATCAGTAATGATAAGATAAAATGTCTTTATGATTAAAAAAAAAAAAATTGATGAGAAAAATTTATTAAAAATTTTAAAGAAAATATTCAAAAATTCAAAAAATTTGAGTGTAAATTCAAAATCAAAAGATATTCAAAATTGGGACTCAATGAATCACATAATGATGATTATGGAGGTAAATAAATACTACAAAATCAATATTAAACTTGAAGACTCTGTCAAAATAGATTCAATAAAAAAACTAATTAAAACTATCGAAAAATACAAAAAATGAAAAAAATAATTGAAATAAATAATAGGATTATTGGAGATGGAAACCCAAGCTTTTTAATAGCCGAGATAGGGTCTAATCATAATAGAGACAAAGAGACTGTTTTTAAACTAATAGATGCAACTGCCGATGCAGGTTTTGATGCTGTAAAATTCCAAATTTATGATGCTGAAGAGGCATTTTCAAAGAATGAAATGACTACTGATGTTGGATTGGATCATCTGTATGGTGACAAGCCATGGTGGGAGATTGCTCGCGATAAAATTCTTATGCCAAGAGAGTGGTTTGGAGAGATGTTTGAATACGCGAAAATTAAAAAACTCATTCCTTTGTCTGCAATTCATAGACCAGAAGATTGCGAATTTTTGTTACAATTTGGACTTTCAGCAATTAAGATTGCATCAATAGACTTTACTTATTATCAACTTTTAGAAAACTTAATTAAAAAATTTGATTTACCTATTATTATTTCAAGTGGAATGGCTAATCAAAAAGAAATAGAAAATACTATAAATTTTTTAAAAAAAAATAACGCAAACCAGGTTTGTTTATTACATTGTACCTCATGTTACCCGCCAAGTAATAATGAACTTAATTTAAATAACATTGTGCATTTAAAAGAAAAATACGAAATTCCCATAGGTTATTCAGATCACTACGATGAGGTACTTTCATCAAGTATTGCTGTATCCCTAGGTGCTAATATTATTGAAAAGCATATTACATTAGATAAAAATTTTCCTGGACCAGATCATCCGTTCGCGATTGAACCGCACGAAATGAAAAAAATGGTAAATGAAATTAGGAAAACTGAAAAAATGCTTGGAAGTAAAAATAGAATATTATCAGAGAATGAGAAAAAAAATAAGATTATGATCAGAAGAAGTGTTGTTGCAAAAAAGGATATAAGAAAAAATGAAACTATAAGTTTAGACAAAATAAAATTTGCAAGACCGGGTACAGGTATTCAAACATTCGAATTTTACAAAATTGAAAATAGCAAAGCAAAAATAGATATCCCCGCTGAAACAATGATCACTCATGATATGGTAGAAAAATTATCTTAAATGATTAATTGTTGTAGAGTATGTAAAAGTAAAAATATTAAAAACCTTTTTAGGAAGGATGACTTTCCATATTTCACATCACCTCTTAGGATTTCGAAAATTAAAAATTTAAACAAAATATTAAAAAATAAAAAAAAAAGTTTCACATTAGATGTGGCTTTTTGCAAAGATTGTTCACATGTATTTCTAAAAAAATTACCTGATCAAAACATGTTAAATGAATTATATAGAAAATTTTATAGTTATCCGTCAGCCATCAAAGATGGATTCGAGCCAGTAAGAGACAATACCTTCTTAAAAATATTTAATAATCAAATGAAAAATTTAAACAAAAGATCTACAATTTTAGAAATTGGATGTTTTGATGGCTATATAATAAGTAAACTCAAAAAAATTTATCGTAACATTAGTGGATGTGATCCAAGTCCTGGCGCAGAGATAGGAAAGAAAAAAGGTTTAAAAATAAAAAGGAATTTTTTTTCAAAAAATCTATACAGCAATAAATTTGATGTTATTATCGGAAGACATGTTTTTGAACATTTAATTGATCTAGATAAGTTTTTAAAAGATATTAGTTACAATTTAAATAAAGATGGAATATTAATATTAGAAGTTCCTAATGTTAATTTTTTTTTAAAAAATGGCTTATTAACAGTTTTTTCACTACAGCATATTCAATATTTTAATAAATACTCACTTAAAAAAATATTAAATTTAAATAATTTTAACGTAAAAAAAATTTATTCATCACAAGAAAATCTTATAATATTCTGTAATAAAAAAAAAATAAATTCTAATATTCGAATAAAAAAAGATTTAAAATTATTAAAAAATTTTGAAAGCAAATTAAAAAAAAATCAAAAAAAACTAAATGAATTTATAAAAAAAAGTAATACAAAAAATAACGACATAGTCATATGGGGGGCTGGGGGCGCAGGTTATGCTGTATTTAAGTTTTACAATTTGGATATTAAAAAAATAAATTTTTATGTAGATATAGATAAATCAAAAATGAATTCAAGGTATTTCAATATACCTAAGAGAATTTATGCCCCGACCAAAAGTTTACTCACCAAAGCTAAATTTATCTTAATTTCTTCTATGTATGCAGAGAATATCATATCTAAATTAAATAAAATGAAATTAAAAAAAAAAATAATTACATTTTTCCCAAAGTTTAATATTTTAAACCTTAAATAAATGAAAAAAAAAATACTCATTACAGGTGGAACTGGGCTACTAGGTTCTAGTTTATTAGATCATTTAGATAAAATAAAATATGACGTTTTCTATACTGTACATAAAAAAAAAATTAATTTAAAAAATGCTTATTCTTTAAAAGTTAATTTGAGCAACAAAACTGATCTAATAAATTTAAAAAAAATTAATTTTGATTTAATTATTAATTGCATCGGACTGTCCGACGTAGAAAATTGCGAAAAAAATTCTAAATTGACAAAAAAATTAAATATTACTATTCCAAATATTATAAATAATTTTGCAAAAAAAAATAAAATTAAACTTATCCATATATCAACTGATCATTTATATAATGGAAAAAAAAATTTATATTTTGAAAACAACAAAACCAGTCCTCTAAACGCATACGCAAAGTCAAAATTAAAGTCAGAGCAGAGTATTTTAAAAAATAACAATAATACTTTAATAATAAGAACAAACTTTTTTTGTAATGGTAAGTTTAAAAACCAATCTTTTTCGGATAAAATAATAAATAATTTAAATAAGAGAAAAAAAGTTTATCTATTTAAAGATGTTTTTTTTACACCTGTGTATACTCAGGACTTGTTAAATATAATATTAAAAGGATTCAGTAAAAATTTATCTGGTATATTTAATATTTCAACACCCAAATCAATATCAAAATATCAATTTGGTTTAAAAATTGCAGAAATTTTCAATTTAGATAAATCTTTAGTGATACCCATAAATATCTCTGAAAAGAATCTTATAACAAGACCTAAGGTTATGTCTTTATCCTCAAAGAGAATTGAGAAGTCACTCAAAATTAAAATAAAGCAAATTGAAAAAATGTTATTTGAACTTTATGAGGATTATAAATCCAAAAATCAAAAATTAATTCCATATGGTAAACATAGCCTATCTTCAAGTGATGTTGATGAAGTAGTTAAAACATTAAGAAGTGGACATTTAACACAAGGGCCTAAAATTAGTGAATTAGAAAATAAGATCTGTAAATTAGTCGGTTGCAAATATGCTGTTGCAGTTTCAAGTTGTACAGCAGGCATGCATATTGCGCTTAGTGCAGTAAATGTAAAAAAAAAACAAGTTTTGTTACCCCCTATTACTTTTGTTTCAACGGCAAATGTTGTTTTAATGAATGACTTAAAACCTAAATTTATAGATATTGATTTAAATTCAGCAAACCTAGATCTAGATAAAATTATCCACTTCAATAACTTAAAAAATGTAGGTGCAATTATTCCTGTTCACTTTGGAGGTAATCCAGTAGATATCAAAAAATTACAAATTTTAAGAAAAAAAAATATTAAGATTATTGAAGATTCTGCGCACGCGCTTGGATCTAAATATAAATGTGGATCTAAAATTGGCTCTTGCAAATATTCTGATCTTTCAGTTTTTTCCTTACATCCAGTAAAAACAATTGCAGCTGGTGAAGGCGGAATAGTAACCACAAATGATAAAAATCTTTATAAAAAACTCTTAAGATTAAGAAGTCATGGAATTAATAAGTTTGATGACAAATTTATTAACAAAAAAAATGCATACACCAAACAAAAATTAAATAACTGGTATTATGAAATGCAAGAGTTAGGTTTTCACTATAGAATAACGGACATCCAAGCCAGCCTCGCTGTCTCACAAATTAAAAGAATTAAATCTTTTGTTAGTAAGAGACTTGAAATATATAACAATTATTCCAAAGCTTTTTCGAAAATCAAAGGGATTAATAAACTTGATGTGTATTCAAAACTAAGTAGTCACCATCTTTTCATATTAAAAATTAATTTTAAAAAATTTAAAATTTCAAGGCAAGAATTTATGTCAAAACTAAAAAAAATTGGCATTATCACTCAGGTACATTATATACCCGTGAATATTCATCCGTATTATCAAAAACTAGGCTATTCATCTAAATCTACACCTAATGCAATAAAATATTATAATGAAGCGATATCACTACCAATTTATTTTGATTTAACTAAATTACAACAATCGACAGTGATAAATAAAATTAAAAATATTCTAAAAATTAATGTCGAATAATAAATTAATTATCGGTACCGCTCAGTTTATTAAAAAATACGGTATATTTCGAAAAAACCGCAAACAATTTAATAATTTTTTAGAATTATTTAAGAATAAAAATATTACATTTGATACGTCTCCAACATATTCATCAGTTGAAAAGTTCATTGGTAGAAACTTTAAGAATAAAAAAATTTCTTCAAAACTACCTTCTTTACAAAATATACCAAGCAAAAAAATTGAGGAAAAAATTAATTTTTTTATAAATCAAACACTTAAAGATACACAATGTAAAAAAATAGATTATTATTTAGTTCACGATGAAAATGATTTAATTAAAAAGGATGCTAAAAAAATATTTTACATTTTAGAAAAATTTAAAAAGAAAAAAATCATTAATAAACTAGGTGTATCTATTTATGATTTTAGAAAACTCGAAAGAATTATAAATAGATTTAAATTAGATGTCGTACAAGTCCCATTTAATATTATTGATAGAAGATTAATAAAATTTTATAAAAAAAATAAAAAAAAACTTAAAAATATCAAGATACACATTCGTTCAGTTTTCCTGCAGGGATTACTTTTAGCTGATTATAATCTAGCGACGCGCAAAATTAAAAATAAACAGTCGTTAAATGTTCTTTTTGAGTACTTTAATTGGTGCGATAAGAGTAAATTAAAGAAAATTCAAATTTGCCTAAATTTTTTAAATAGCAATAGATTCTTCAATAATCTTGTAGTTGGATTTGATAATGTATCTCAATATAAAGATTTTTCAAACTACTATCAAAATTCTATCAAAATTTATCCAAAAAAAATATTTACAGATAATAACAAACTAGTAAACCCTAACTACTGGATATGAAAAAAATTATTGCGATAGTTCAAGCAAGAACAGATTCTTCAAGGTTTCCTAAAAAAGTTTTAAAAAAAATAAATAATCAGGAAATAATCAAAATTATTATTAAAAGACTAAAAAAATCAAAAAAAATCGACCAAATTATTTTAGCTACAACCAAAAAAAAAAGCGATAATTTGTTATCCAGTATTATTTCAGCAATGGGGCACGTGGTTTATAGGGGTTCAGAAAATAATGTTTTATCAAGGTATTATAATATTAATAAAAGACAAAAAGCAGATTATATTGTCAGAATTACTGGTGATTGTCCTTTTGTAGACCCTAAAATTGTAGATTCCATAATAGATAAAATCGTTACTACAAAAGCAGATTATTGTTCTAATGTGATTAAATATACATTGCCGGATGGATTTGATGTTGAGGTATTTACTAAACAAACCTTAAAATTTGCATTTAATAATGCAAAAAATAATTTCGATAAAGAGCATGTCACTGCCCACATGCTCAAATCAAAAAAATTAAAAAAAGTTAATTATGAAATATCTCCAAAAAATACATCCTACAGGCTCTGTTTAGACGAAAGCGAAGATTTTGAATTAATAAACAAAATTTTTATGAATTTTCAGCCAGATATTTATTTTGGTTATAAAAAAATTCTAAAATTTTTAAAAAAAAATAAAAGTATAGCTAAATTAAATTCGCATATCTCACAAAATGAGGGATCTCATATTTCAAAAGGACAAAAATTATGGAGAAATGCAAAACGTCTCATACCCGGTGGATCAATGCTTCTATCAAAAAATCCAGATCGATTTTTACCAAATTTGTGGCCGGCATACTACGATAAAGCTAAGGGATGCCACATTTGGGGCTTGGATGGAAAAAAGTATTTAGATATGAGTAATATGGGAGTTGGTACAAATGTTCTTGGATATAGTAACAAAAAAATTGATAAGAAAGTAACTGCAAATATAAAAAAAAGTAATTTAACCACTTTATTATGCCCAGAGGAAGTAGAGTTGGCTGAAAAACTAATCGAGTTACACCCTGACTTTCATATGGTGCGTTTCGCTAGAACTGGTGGCGAAGCCAATGCAATAGCTGTTAGAATTGCTAGAAACTTTGTTAAATCAGACAAGATTGCAATATGTGGTTATCACGGTTGGCATGATTGGTATTTAGCTGCTAATTTAAAAAAAGGGAGTTTGGACAAGCACCTCCTTAAAGGTCTAAATGCTGAAGGGGTACCATCTAATTTAAAAAATACAATATTTCCATTTGAGTACAATAATTTTGAGAAACTTAAAAAACTTGTAAAAAAAAATAATATTAAAATAATTAAAATGGAAGTTATACGAAATATTCAACCAAAAAATAATTTTTTAAAAAAAATAGAAAATTTTGCAAAAAAAAATAATATTATTTTAATCTTTGACGAATGTACCACTGGTTTTAGAGAGACTTGTGGTGCAATATATCCAAAATTCAAAGTAAAACCTAACATGGTAATTTTTGGAAAAACACTTGGCAATGGATATGCAGTAAATGCTATTTTAGGTGAAAAAGAAATAATGCAAAAAGCATCTAATACATTTATTAGTAGCACATTTTGGACAGAAAGAATTGGATCAACTGCAGCATTAGCGACAATATCTGAGATGGAACGGATCAAATCGTGGGAAATTGTAAAAAAAATTGGTAAACATATTAAAACAAAATGGAAACATATATCAAAAAATAAAAGTGTTCCAATTATAGTATCTGGTTTAGATTCACTATGTAAATTTGATTTTAAAAAAAATAACGAAACATACAAAACATTTCTTACTCAGGAGATGCTTAAAAGGGGGATCTTAGCCAATAACTCAGTTTATGTATCTGTAGCACATGATAAAAAGCAAATTTTAGATAAATATTTTTGTGCCTTGGAGGAGGTATTTGGTAATATTAGATCAATTGAGCAAAAAAAACTTAATATTAGTAGTTTTTTGGACACAATTGAGCCTATTAAAGATTTTAAAAGATTAAATTAAAATGAAAAATATTTTAGTGATAGCGGCGCACCCAGACGATGAAATTCTCGGTTGTGGCGGAACAATTGCAAGACTTTCAAAGCAGGGCTCGACAGTAAATATACTAATCTTAGCTGAGGGGATTACCTCAAGAGATAAAGTAAGGAATAGATCTAAAAGACAAAATCAAATTGAAAGTTTAAGAAAACAAGGCAAATTGGCATCCAAAGATGTTGGAGCAAAAAGCATCACATTTTTAGATTATCCCGATAACCGGATGGATACTGTACCACTATTGAATATTGTAAAAGATATTGAAAAGAATATTTTAAAATTCAAACCAGATACTATTTTCACGCATTTTGATAATGATATGAATATTGACCATACGATTACAAACAAAGCCACTTTAACTGCAGCAAGACCAAAGCCTGGCAGCAAGGTAAAAAAAATCTATGCTTATGAAATAATGTCATCAACTTATTATAATCCTACAGCAAATTTTATTCCAAATTTTCATGTAAATATTGACAAGTTTATAAAAATTAAATTGCGAGCTCTTAAAAGATATAAAGGTGAAATGGAAAAATTTCCACACCCAAGATCTTTAGAAGCAATAACTGCACTATCCAAGTTTAGGGGATCAAATATCGGTTTTAATAATGCAGAGTCATTTAAGTTACTTAGAGAAATTTTTTAGAAAAAAGTGCTAAAAAAAAATCTTATTAAAATTATTTATGGATATAGAAATTTATTTAAAGCTAATAAACTAGATACAATATCTAAGTATCAAGAAGAAATTTCAAAAATTAATTTGTTGGATAATTCAATTGTAAATAATTTCTTTTTCCCAAAAACAAAATATGACAAGAATACCGTATTCATCAATTTTTTTTTGTCAAAAATAGGAATTTTAAATTTAAGATACTATTTAATAAAATCTTTTTCAGGTGAAGAAAAATTCATAGCCCCACTTCCTAATGAATGGTTAAATTATTTAGTGAAAAATAATTTTAAAGTTAATATGTTTGTATCAAAATTATTATTTAAATTTATAGTTTTAAAATATTTTTTTTATGGAATTTTGGTCAATTTAAAAATAATACTTTTGATTATAAAAAATTTTTTTTCAAATGATTTTAAGAACTTTATTTTTTTTAATAATATTAACCCTACTAATTTACCCTCGTTTTTGAATAAGTTAGAAATAAACTCCAAAAAAAATTATTCCTTTTATGATTTCTACAAATTAAATATCGGAAATGATGAAAACAAATTATTTTTATTTTCAACAGCTAATAAAGAATTAAAAAAAATTAACTCAAAAAAAATTGAAAATGATACATTCTCATTTAGTAATTATCCCGTTCTAGTAAGTTTGCCATTTAAAGCTTTTATTATATTTATAAAAGATACACTCGTTAAAATACTCTTGTCATTAATATCATTGATAACTGGAAAATATTGGAACGTATTTCTACTTGGTGAGCAGCCTTTAATGTCAATATCAAGAATAAAAGCAAAGGATCATTTGCCAAAAGAAATATTTTTTCACTTATCGGATTTATACCATAGGCCATTATGGACATATGAAATGCAAAACAGAGGAACCAATATCTATATGATTTGGTACTCTACAAATAACCAAGCTAATTATAATCGAACTATTGAGGAGAAATTTTTTTATGATTGGTCAAAAATTATTTGGCAAAACCACATTGTATGGAACGAAAATCATAAAAAATGGCTATCAAAATACTTAAAGGATAAAAATCAAAATATATTATTCTACAATTACTTATGGTTTAATGATTTATCAATTAGCCTCAACTTAAGTAACGATAGAAAATATATTTCGGTTTTTCCCGTCGCCCCATACCGCAAGGCATATTTTTCCTTATTTAACGAGGATGAGTATCAAATTTTAACATGTCAAAATCAAATTAAATTTATTAAAGATATTTTAGAAAGTGCGATGGAAAAAAAATATATGATATTGATTAAAAATAAGAGAGTTTTGGGGCCTCGTCATGACAAAATGTTTATAAATTTTTTAGATAATGTTGATGATAGATATATAAAAATTATTAAAGAAGATATTTCACCAGTAAAACTATTAAAAAAATCTGTTGCTTCAATAAATTTTCCATTTACTTCTACTGCATATTTAGCTCATAACTCTGGTTTGCCAACAGCATATTACGATGTTACTGGAAGATTGAAAAATTTTTCGTTAGATCAGAATATTGATTTATTAAACAATAAGTCTCAGTTATCAGAATGGATAAATAGCTTAAAATGATTGTAGCTCTTATACCTTGCAGACTGGAGTCAAAACGACTCAAAAATAAAGCTTTGCTAAAAATTGAAAATATTACGATAATTGAACATGTAATTAAAAGAGCTCAGTTATGTAAATATATCGACCAAATTGCTGTTTGTACCAATAGTAATTTGATTATTAAACTAGTTCAAAATTTAAAAATAAAAACGTTCAAATCTAAAATAAAACATAATAATGGAACAGAAAGAATTGCTGAATTTCCTTTACCAAAAAAAGTAAAATTTGTTATAGATATTCAAGGAGATGAACCTTTATTTGATCCTAGAAGTTTAAATGAACTTATTAACTTTCATAAAAAAAATAGTCAGTATGACATCGTTATTCCTAGTACAAAATTAGCTAAGGGAGATAATAAAAACGAAGTTAAAATTATATCTAACGATAAGGGAAAAATTCTATATTTAACAAGATCGAACAGTCCCTATGAATTTAAAAAGAAAAATAAATTTTATCAAAAACATTTATCGGTTATTTCATTTAAACCTAAGGCGTTAAAAAAATTTTATAAATTACGTAAATCAAAATTAGAAAAAATAGAAGGTATTGAATTACTAAGAGCATTAGAAAATAATTTTAAATTAGGTACTTTTATATCAAATTTCTCAAGTCAAGCTGTTGATGTTAAAGAAGATTATTTAAAAGCAATTAAATTAATGAAGAAAGATAAAATAAAAAATCTTTATAAATAAATGAAAAAAAAAACTTTTATATTTGATCTTGACGGAGTCTTAATTAATTCAAAGAAAAATATGCAAATTTCGTGGAATAAGGTGAACAAAAAATATCATTTAAATAGCAAATTTAAAAAATATTTTGAAAATATTGGTATTCCATTTTATGAAATTTTAAAAAAACTGAAAATTGAAAAAAAATATTTTAAAAAAATTCAGATTGATTTTAATAAAATTTCAAGTCAAAATATTAATAAAATAAAATTATATAGTGATGTTTATTCAGTTTTGAGAACTTTAGAAAAAAATTGCACTTTAGCTGTAGTAACATCAAAAAATAAAGTCAGAGCACGAGAAATAATTAAAAAATTTAAATTGCCATTCAAAATAATTTTGTGTCCATCAAGAAAAAATAAAGGCAAACCTGATCCTGCATTATTAAAATTGGCTATAAAAAAATTAAAAGCCAACAAACTAAATTGTTACTATGTTGGAGATATGTACGTAGATTACGTTGCTTCCAAGAGAGCAGGTATAAAATTTATTTTTACAGAATACGGTTATTCTTCTTATAATAAAAAATATTTTTTGAGAATTAAAAAGTTTAAGGAATTACTTAAGTTTATAAAACCAAATGAAGACAATATTTAAGTAAAATAAATTCAATGTAATTAAATTTTTATTAGAAAATGAAAAAACGCTTATATTACAAAAGCTTAATATTTAAAGAATTAAATATTCAAGATATTTCATTTAACTATCTTAATTGGTTTAAAAAAAAGGAAAGGGTAAGATTTATAATTAAAAAACCCAATTCATTATTAGACTTAAAAAAATTTGTAAAAAAAAGCAAAAACGACAACGAAGTAATTTTGGTTGGTATTTTTGATAATATGAACAATCATTTAGGAAATGTAAAATTTGATCAATTTGACCATAAAAAAAAATCGTGCACAGTAGGAATTATGACAGGGCAACGTAATAAAAGGAATTATAATTATTCCAAAGATCTTCTCTTGGGATCAATAAAATTCTTTCAATTATTAAAAGGATTTAAGACATTTAATCTTGGTGTTAATGTTTTAAATTTTAGAGCAAAAAGATTTTTTTTAAAATCTGGTTTTAGAATGAAAAAAAATTATTCCAATATATATGTTATGAGTTTGAATCGTGAAATTAAAAAAAGTTAGAATGAAAGTTTAATTATGCAAAAAAAAAAATTTTCTTATATATCTAATATTATAAAGTTATATTTTAATATTTTAATTAAAAATAAAATTAATTTAGTAAATTATTGCAATTTTTTTTATTTGCTAAGTGCACATCCATTGCAACTAAAAAAGTATCATATTTTAAAAAATAATAATTATTTTCACTACTTTTATAAATTAACCACTCTATTAATTAAAAATATAACTGGCGTATTTACAAGGATATTTGAAAAAAAATTTTATTATGCGACATCAAATAAAAAAGTAGATATTATTTTTTTTTCTCACCTTGTTAATTCAAGACATTTAGAAAATAATATAGATTTTTATTTTGGCGATTTACCAAAAATCATTAAAAAAAATTCAATTACAGTTTTGAATAATGAAACTGAATTGACGAATGCTAAAGTAATAAAAAGAAATAAAACAAAAAGAGAATTAA
>MDTC01065543.1_pt1 | contig 13373 bp, 14 predicted proteins | sample 811181 | NCBI WGS metagenome assembly MDTC01 (sample SAMN05326644, study PRJNA326480) | marine metagenome | isolation source: seawater | place: Pacific Ocean: North | collected 2011
ATCACGGTGGAAAATATTATTCCATTTCCGCCACTTCATTTTTTACTGTATAACAGCCCCAAGCCCGCGAAGACGGTAAATGGTTTTATCTTCTTCAGTTAGCTTACAACTGGCTTCGTCAAAATCTTCGCCTTTATCTTCCGCTTCATGTTTTTTTATACTCAATGCCTGTTCATTGGTAAGGGTTAGTTTTTCTAATTTACCTTCCGCCAAAACATTTTTTCCTTTTGCAGTAATAGGAAATACAATTACACCATCATCTACTTTTACTGTTATGGTTTCATAGGGACGATCACTGGAGACATCAATCCAGCAGCCACGATGGGCACAGACATCAACGACCGTACCACTGACCTGTACCGGTTTATCTAAATATTTTTCTGGGTTATCCAGAATTGTAGACACGGCTGTTGTTGAATCAAGATGCAGTTTTTCCCCGAGGATAGTCTCGTCTGCTAACATAAATGATAGAATAATTATTGCAAATAATAGCTGTCTTAACATGGTTTAATCCTTATGATTAATAAAATTACAAGTACAAAATTATATATTGAAAGTACATTGAAGATAAACCTGTTTTGAAAAAAATTAAGGATTATATAACTATTTTAAAAGTTTTTGCCCTGCAAATGGGCTTTTTTGAATTAATCGATCAAATCCAACTGTCGATACTTTTCGGTGTATTTATCCCGCAGCATCTTATGGCGGTCGCTCATATCCACTTTCCGTCCCTGGATGTAGAGCTGTTCCACAGTGGTCATGACCTCTAATGGATCTCCGTCAGTGATAAAGAGTGTTGCATCTTTTCCCACTTCCAAGGAACCTACACGATCATCGATCCCAAGGATTTTTGCAGAATTCAGTGTAACACTCTTCAGTGCGTCATCCTTTGCAAGTCCGTGGGCAGCAGCGGTTCCTGCTGTATAAGGTAGGTTACGTAAATGGGCTGCTTGGAAGGCACTGCTGTTGGAACCAATACAAAACAGGATTCCGGCATCGTTTAATCGTTTTGGTGTTTTGAACGGTTCATCGTAATCAGAATGGCGGCGAGAGGGAAGTTTATGGGTGGATTCCAGGATGACGGGAATGTTGTTCTGTTTTAAAAGGTCGGTCACCATCCACGAGTCAGTTCCGCCAACTAATACCATTTCCACACCTTGGCGAGTGGACCATTCTACTGCCGCTTCGATCTGCTGTACATTATTTGCATTGATAAAAATAGGCAATTCTCCCTTGACCACTTGAGCCATACGATCCCATTTAAGATCCGTTTTCTGCGATGACTTGTCCGCTTCGATGCTTTTGACATATGCTCTGGCCTTGTCCATGATGTCATCCAATTCACGGAGCTGTTTGTTCCGTTCCTTCTTTTGTTCCTCGGTACTTTTCCGCACCCAAGGTGAATGGCTAACAGTCATATTGGGCCAATTGATGTGCAGACCAATGGGTGCTTTTAACGTAGCTGTTTCGGATGTCCAGCCGTCCAGCATCATGGAAGCAGATGTTCCGGAGACCAATCCGCTTTGGGGGACAGACAATGCTATAGCGATCCCATTAGATCGCGTGACAGGGATCAGTTCTGAATCGGGATTATAGCTGACTTCTGCCCGCACATTGGGATTGAATGATCCAACTTCTGCAAAATCACGTGTGGAGCGAATAGCGCTTACTTCCACCAGTCCCATGACCGTATTGGCAGCAATGAGCCCGGGGTACAAATGTTTCCCTGCAAGTGAGATCTCTTCTGTTCCATCCGGGATCGATGGAATTCGGTTACCCATTGCTATGATCTTTCCATTCTCGAACAGGATCTGACCTTTAGCAATTGTCGGCCCGGACACAGGATGGACGGTAACATCTTTCAATAAAATGGGATGAGCCTGAACTGGTGCAGGTACTTGATCGGATGAAAAAACAAATGAACAAAGAGTAAGGGTTAAAATGATGCGTTTCATTTTACACCTCCTTCCGAACAGGAGTAGGAGTGTTCGTGCCAGCCGCCTTCCGGTTTCATAGGTTTACCTCCACCTTCATCATCGCTGGCCAATATCTTTTGGATGAGTGTATTCCGCTCTTCATCGATCTTTTTTCGTAATTTATCATCTCGTTTCTTACTAAAATATTGCGTTCCTTCGATCCATGTCTCTTCGCAGGAGGCATAGATGGAGAGGGGATGGTCATTCCACAAGGCAAAATCACCATGCTTGCCTTTTTCAAGTGACCCTACATATTCATCGATCCGTAGTTGTTTGGCCGGGTTTATGGTCACCAGTTTTAACGCATCTTCCTGGCTCATACTGCCGTACTTTACTGCCTTGGCGGCTTCAGTGTTCATGCGCCTTGCTAGTTCATTACTGTCAGAATTGAATGATGTTAATACACCGACTTCATCCATGATGGAACCATTATAGGGGATGGCATCAATCACCTCATATTTGTAGGACCACCAATCAGAGAATGTAGATGCTCCGGCACCGTGCTCTGCCAGCCGTTCAGCGATCTTATAGCCTTCCAATACGTGCTGGAAAGTGGCGATGGTAAATCCAAAATCATCAGCGATACGAGTCAGCATAAGAATCTCATCCTGTCTGTAGGAATGGGAATGAACCCAGCGCTTTCCCTGCATGATCTCCACCAATGCATCCAGTTCCAAGTTTTTCCTGACCGGCAAACTGTTAGGATCAGATTGCTTTTTAAATCCATCCAGCCCTTGAGCTTCTGCATAATCTGTCGCTGCTTCAAATGCATCACGTATGATCTGCTCCACTCCCATTCGTGTTTGGGGATAGCGAGTGGTAAAATTATCTCCCCAGTTGGATTGTTTCACATTTTCACCCAATGCGAATTTGATCCCTTGAGGTGCTTCTTTGAAAAGAATTCCATCTGGATCGTGGCCCCAACGCAGTTTAATCACGGCATTCTGTCCACCGATAGCATTGGCTGAACCATGAAGAATATTTGCTGTGGTGAGTGCACCGGAAAGTTGGCGATAGATAGCAATATCATCACTGTTGATCACATCATAAATCCGTACTTCTGACGTCACCGATTGAGTTCCTTCATTGATGGCAAATGCAGAACTGTGGTTGTGGGCATCAATGAGTCCCGGGGTCACATGCTTTCCGGTCCCATCGATCACATAAATATCTTTTCCAGATATATTCAGGTCGCTGTCGATCTTTTCGATCACTCCATTTCGTATGTACATATCTGCATTTTCCAGTGTCCCTTCCGGGCCACATGTCCAAATGGTTGCATTCTGGATCAAGATCTTATCCGTCCGTTCCGGAAGTGTTGAAAATCCATAGGCGCCCTCCGGAAATAGGGGAGTGAATTCGCTTGCAGACTCTTTCTTCTTTTCTTTCTTGTCGCTTGGTTCTTCCTTCTCCTTGGCATTGACCCAGGATGCTGTCCATGAAATATGCTCACCTGAAGGTGTCACACCACTACCTGAAATGGATTGTCCTTGCTTGGTCCCAGACATACGGATGACGCCATCCATATCAAACTCTTTCCCAGAAAATGAAAATGTCAGCCGATGAGATTCATTTTCCACTGATTTTAATGTTACATCCGTTGAATCGATTACCAGTTTCCCGGACACCTTATTCTTTGTTTGATCAAGTTCCAAGTTGGCGTTCAGGTCCAAACCACCGCTAAACGATACCACCCAATTACCGGATACATCATGGGGTAGATCATGTTCAAGCGTGAATTCTTTACCTTGTATCCAAAGGGTTAACACCTTGGTGTCCTTATCAAAATAATCTCCATCTGTGACCATAAGATTCGCAGCATATCCCTTTTCCACTTTTCCATGGTTTGAAAGTCCAAATTGTTCTGCTGGAATGGTGGTTAATGCTGCCAGAGCATCGTCTTTAGAGAATCCCCTTTCAATACTCCGTAAGAGATTTGTTCGAAACTGGCTGCGGTTTCTCAGGTCATTGGATGTGAGTGCAAAACTGATCCCAGCCTCAACCATTCTTGCGGCGTTATCCGGAGCTTGGTCCCAGTGGCGGAGTTGTTCCAAACTGAAATCCAGAGCATCTTCCCATGAATCCACATCCGGTATTTTGGGATAATCCAAAGGAAGGATCACAAATGTGTTCAGTTCCTCGATCTCACTCAACCGACGGTATTCATACCCGCTGCCTTTCAGCCAGACATTCAGGTTGAATTCATTCGCAAGCTTGTTTACCCGAAGAGCCATCAATTCGTGTTTTGTTTCAAAACAGAATTGTCTGGTTCCATTTAATTCTTCCGCAAGGGTTCCTAACGCCCTGTCCACTTGGGGCGCTTCAGTCTTGTCTTTGTTTCTATTATAGAATTGCCATGCATCAGCATACCAATTGGCATCATAAAATGTTTGTCGCATGAGAGAAATGGTTCCCATGAGTGAACCGGGATATCCGGGATCACCCCAACTTCCATGCTCAAATGCCATGAATTGCGCAGGGCCATTCTCGGTGATCACAGCATCTGCACCCCAATCGCCTAAATGAACTATAGACGACCTTCCACGAAAGATCCCTTTGGCTGGAACTACTTGGGCAGTCGTAAACCCCAGCTTCCTTAATTCTTCTAATTCTTTATCATTTGGATGAAACGCATCTAATACACTGGCCTCGGGATGAACTTTTTTACTCCAATGATCAATGACAGGCCGTTTTTGTTCTTTTTTCTTTTCATCTCCAAAATTGAAAATAGATGGTTTTTTATTTTCTTTTTTCCAGTAGCTTTCGATAAATCCGGCATAGACCGTCTTGCCGGATAGGTCCATCACAAAGGCATCTTCAGGGATCGTCACCTTTTTCCCCGCAGCGGTGATGACGCCATCCCTAATGACAATGGTCCCATCTTCAATGAATGTTCCCGGTTTTTGGACAATGGTAACGTGTGTCAGTGCAAAAATACCAGGTGTGTTGTCATGGAGACCGGCCATAGATGTGACCTGAGCAGACAACATTCCCAATAAAAGTGTACATAAGATTCGTTTTATCATAGGTGATCTCTATTGATTAAATTAAAAGTTCTTGCCCTGCAAATGGGCTTTTACGATCTCTTTAGTCAAATATTTGTACGCATCATTTATGGAATCCGTAAAATAAAAAAGGTCCATATCTTCCTTTGAAATGGTACCCATTTTGAGCATATGGTCAAAATTTACAACCTTATTCCAGAATTTTTTATCATAGATAACTACCGGCACTTTCTTACGGATCTTATTCGTCTGGATCAATGTCAACAATTCCATCAATTCATCTAATGTACCAAATCCACCGGGGAAGATGACCAATGCTTTGGCCAAATAAAGAAACCAGAATTTGCGCATAAAGAAATAATGGAAGTATAGGCTCAAATCTTTGGATATCCATTTATTCCCGGACTGTTCAAATGGCAGAGTAATATTTAGTCCAACGGCCAGTCCTCCTGCTTCAGCGGCACCGCGGTTAGCTGCTTCCATGATTCCGGGACCACCTCCGGATGTGATAATAAAGCGTCGCCGTCTTTCTTTAAGGTTCATGCTCCATTTGGTGAGTTTATACGCCAGCTTGCGGGCATCTTCGTAATAGCGACTCATCTTTGCATCTTGCTTCAATTGGTTCTTTTTTTCCTGACTGATATTATTTTTTGCGTTCTGTATTGCTGTTTGTGCTTCTTTCTGGGACTTGATCCTCGCCGAGCCAAAGAATACTATAGTGTCAGCAATCTTGTTACGGCGGAAGCGCTGGAGCGGGCCAAAATATTCAGCGAAAATTCTTAAAACACGTCCATCTGGACTACCAATAAATTTTGAGTCGTTATAAAACCTGTCTTTTTTCTTTTCTGCCATCGTATATCCTGTAAATGAGCGGGAAGTTAAACAATAAAATAACGATTGAAACGGTTTCTGATTACTAGTTTCACATTTGAAATATGTAACTTCTACAATATGAAAAGACAAAACACAACTAATAATTATCACAATTAATTCAAATTAGATCAGCTACAGGATAGCTATTATTATTTAAACAATGAACCGGGCAAAGAAACTCAAGATGAAATGTTTCACCAAGTATGTGTATTGTTCCTGTTCAGACGTTTGTACATCAACAATTAAGTGAGGAGTTAGATAATGAATTTGAGCCTTCAGAGTAAACGAGCACTCGTTTGCGGTAGTACAGATGGTATTGGTAAAGCCTGTTCCAGTTTGATGGCTGCAAGAGGAGCTTCAATTATTCTTGCTGCTCGCAATGAAACAAAACTGAAATCCACATTGGAAGAATTAGAAGGAGATGAACACAGTTATATATGTGCAGATTTTGATGATCCGGATGATTTGAAAAATAAAACGATTAAACATTTGGCCGAAACCGGGTCAGTCCACATCTTGATGAATAATACTGGTGGACCTCATGGTGGACCATTAATCAAAGCACAAGCAAAAGAATTTGAGATAGCCTTTCGCCGCCACATCATTGCCAATCAATTCTTGGTTCAAGCAGTCGTTCCCGGTATGAAAGAACTGGGCTATGGCCGGATCATCAATATTATTTCCACGTCTGTTCGACAGGTCATCCCCGGTTTGGGTGTGTCCAACACCATCCGAGGCGCGGTGGCTCAATGGGCCAAAACACAGGCGTTGGAATTAGGACCAGATGGCATCACTACAAACAATATACTACCAGGTTATACCAATACAGAGAGGTTAAAAGAACTTTTGGGTAAATGGGCAGATAATGCTGGTATAACCTATGCTGAAATGGTGCAATCCATCGCAAAAAAAACCTCATTAGGCAGGATCGGCAACCCAAACGAAATTGCTTCAGCAGTTGCCTTTTTAGCTTCAGATGCTGCCAGTTATATTAACGGCATAAATCTTGCTGTTGATGGCGGTCGTTTCGGAACCTGATGGAGAAAATTGCCAATTATATTAATAGTGAATTTGTTGCGCCATGGGAGATTAATCTAAAACTTAATATTCAGGAATAAAGATCATGAGCACTGCACACATTATTTATAAAGACAACCTGCGCACAGAGATAACTCATAATCAGTCCGGTGACACTATCATAACGGATGCACCAGTGGATAATGAAGGCCAGGGAGCCGCTTTTTCTCCCACAGACTTGGCTGCCGCATCACTAGCAGCGTGTATGATAACCATCATGGGTATTGCCGCCAAGAAACGAGAAATTGATATGACCGGGACCACTGCAGATGTCACCAAGATCATGGCATCTGATCCTCGCCGCATCAGCGAAATACGTGTCGATATTACCTTCCCCGAGCACTTATCGGACAAGGAACGGACAATTCTGCAGCGGGCGTCTAAACATTGCCCGGTAGGAAATAGTTTGAGCATAGATCTGCAGGAAAAAGTGAATTATTCATAATGAAGTCTATTCACCATTGTACAGATACATCCCGCCGGTTAATTTTGTAGCCTTATAATGACCTCGGGATTCAAATTAGCTCCATCCATCTTATCGGCTGACTTTTCTGCTCTTGGCACTGCGTTGCAACTGTGCGATGATGGCGGTGCCCATTACATTCATGTAGACGTCATGGATAACCAGTTTGTGCCCAACCTGACAATAGGGCCTCCTGTAGTAAGATCTTTACGATCCCTTACTAAAAAACATGTGGATGTGTATATGATGGTCATTGAACCAGAAAAGCTGGTGGAACCCTTCGCCAAGGCCGGAGCCGATGGTATCACGTTTCACATAGAAGCAACAGATGATCCCAAAGCCGTTATCGACCTGATCCGATCCACAGGGAAAGATGTAGGCATTTCCTTAAAGCCAAAACACCTGTTTCAGATATCGTTCCTTTCATGGACCAAGTTGACTTGGTGCTGGTCATGAGTGTTGAGCCTGGCTTTGGCGGCCAAGGATACATAGACGGTTCAACGGAGCGGGTGGCGGAGATCAAACAATTGCTGATTGAAAAATGCCTGCAGGACAGGGTGCAGATCGAAGTGGATGGGGGCATCAAACTCCATAATGCTAAAGTGGTCATCGATGCTGGTGCTGATATATTGGTAGCAGGTTCAGAGGTTTTTAAAGCCGATGACCCGGTGGGTGTTATGCGTTCGTTTTACGATTTAGCACGATCATGAGATCCTATACAGAATTAGAGTCATTTGATTCCTGGACTACAGAAGAGAAAGACCAATTCACATTAAATGTAATGAAATGCCTCATCCTGGACGGTATACGCAAAGCCAATTCTGGTCATTCTGGCGGACCTTTATCATCTGCTGATTTTGCATATGTATTATTCAAAGAGTATTTGAATTTTGATCCTGACGATGACCAATGGTTCAACCGGGACCGGTTTGTCCTTTCTGCTGGTCATGAATCCATGCTCCAATATGCGTTACTTCATTTTGTGGGCTGGATGCCTATGGATGAAATACAAAAATTTCGTCAGCTCTACAGTCAAACGCCAGGTCATCCGGAAGTAGGAATCAAAGGTGTGGAATGCACTACCGGCCCATTGGGTCGGGGTGTGTGCATGGGCATCGGCATGGCTGTGGCAGAAACGGTTCTGCGGGAAATGTTTAAAAAACAAAATAGTGATGAGCTCTGTAATCATTTCTCCTACATTTTATGCAGTGACGGCGATCTCCAGGAACCGGTGGCTTTGGGTGCGGCTGCTTTGGCCGGTCATTGGGGTTTATCCAAGATTGTTATGTTCTATGATGCCAATGAAGTTCAAATTTCCGGCTATACAAACCGATCAGATTCCACAAATGTTCCTGCCGTGTTTGAAGGATTGAATTGGCACGTCCAAGAAATTGATGGACACGATCATGATGCCATCCGGAATGCCATCGAAAAAGCCCAGGTTATCGAACAGCCCAGCATCATTGTTGGAAGTACCATTATGGCCCATGGCACTGCCACCATGGAAACCGACCACAAAACCCACGGCGCTCCGTTGCCTCAAGATGAGATCGAGGCTACGAAAGAAAAATTACTTTTACCCAATCAAACTTTTTATGTACCTGATGAATGCATTGCCCATTTTCAATCTCGGTATGATGATTTGAAACAAACAGTGAGCGATTGGACTTCAACATTGACTGATGCCAGGTCAAACAGTCAAGTGGAGTCACTATGGAAAATGACAGTTGGTGATGAATTACCTGATCTAAATTGTCCTGAATTTGAAGAGGGTGCATCCCTGGCTACGAGAAAAGCATTTGGCACTACCTTGGATTTTTTTGCAACCCAGCTCCCCCATTTGGTGGGTGGTTCAGCGGACCTGGAACCTTCCAATTACACTGGTAATTTTGCAAAGACCTATGGTGATTATTTGAAAGAGAATCCAGAAGGACGGAATTTTGCGTTTGGGGTACGGGAATTTCCCATGGCCGCTATGATGAATGGCATGAGCCTCCACGGCGGTGTGATCCCGTTTGGAGGCACATTCCTTGTCTTTGCTGATTATTCCCGTCCGGCCTTGCGCTTGGGAGCGATCCAGCATGTGAGGACCATCCATGAATTCACCCATGATTCGTTTTACGTCGGCGAAGATGGACCTACACACCAACCCATCGAACACGCCATGGCCTTAAGAACGATCCCGAATTTCTACGTTTTTCGCCCCGGTGATGCCAAAGAGACAGCTGCCTGTTTTGAAAAAGCGCTGGAATTGAAAACATCACCATCTGCATTACTGTTGACTCGACAGGGAGTTCCTGTCTCTCATAAATCTATGGATGAGATAAAAGCGGGTGTAGAAAAAGGCGGGTATATTTATCATGATTGTGAAGGATCTCCGGAATTGGTTTTCATTGCCACAGGATCAGAAGTGTCGTTGGCTGTTTCAGTAATGGAACGAATGAGTGATAAACGGATCCGAGTTGTGAGTTTGCCCTGCTGGGAGATCTTCAAGGAGCAATCACAGGAATATCGGGATGAGATCATTCCATCAAGGGGATGCATGAAAATTTCCATGGAGGCAGGAATTACTCTTGGATGGGAACGCTTTGTTGGACCGGCTGGACTTTCCATCGGATTAGATCATTACGGCGCTTCCGCCCCGAATAAAGATTTGGCTGAAGAATTTGGTTTTACCCCTGAAAAAGTGGAAATGAAAATCAGAGAACATTTAGATAAATTACTTTAAAATATGAATATACACTTGGCAACAGACCACGCCGGTCTTGAACTGAAAAACGCCATCAAAGATTATTTGATCGGAAAGGGTCACGATGTCACCGATCATGGTGCCCATGAATATGATGCCCAGGACGATTATCCCGATTTTATTTTTCCCTGCGCCAGGGCAGTGGCGGTGGATCCAGAGAGCCGCGGGATCATTTTAGGCGGATCCGGCCAGGGGGAAGCCATGGCGGCTAATCGCATCAAGGGTGTCCGTGCCGCTGTGTACTATGGTTCAGAACGGCAGATTGCCCGGTTATCCCGGGAGCACAACAATGCCAATGTTCTGTCCCTGGGAGCACGATTTATTTCAGAGCAGGAAATTTATGATATAATTGAAACCTGGCTGGATGAACCTTTCGAAGGTGGGCGCCACCAAAGACGTATCGAAAAACTAGACGAATAGAATTATTTTACGTTCAGATATTCATCCAACAAATCAGGAATGGAAAAATTATTTTCTTTTTCCATTTTAAACGTATTGTGAACGTAGTTTCCATTTTCATCTACATGATATAACTTAATGAACTCGTCTTTCCGGGAAACGATCTCTTGTAATGCGTTGCTCAAAGCGTCAACATCTTCAGGCTGATTATAAATTCCGAAGGATACTCGCACCATGCCGGCCAGCAGTTTATATTTTGCTTCTATTTCTTCGTCAGGGATATCGGTAATGGCGTCCAGCATATCATCCAGGATCAATTCTTTCACATAGGGATGGGCACAGAAGCATTCGTTACGGACGGCAATGTTAAAATAATCATTTAATACGGCAGCCACCAGTCCATGATGCATACCTTTGATATTGAACGAAATAGAGCCAGCCCGGGAGCATTTTTTGCTGTTTGTTTCACCATAAATGATAAGATCCGAATTTTTTTTCATCCGTTCCATAGCATCATCAACCAGTATACCTTCTTCCCTAAAAATGTTTTCGACCCCGACACGGTCTAAAACTTCAATTGCCGCCGCTAGGGCAATGGCACCAGGAATATTTGGTGTTCCGGCCTCTTCCCGATCAGGGAAATAATCTTTGATTATATATCTGTCCACAAATACATCCTCTACCATTCCGCCGCCCAATTCTTCAGGTTCGATGGCCATTAAAATATCCTTGCGGCATAGCACAGCCCCTGGAGATCCGGGAACATAAGTTTTGTGCCCGGAGAAAACGAAAGCATCGATATTTCTGGAAGAATTGCTATGTCCTGACATCTGGACAGGCATGTGCGCTGCCATTTGTGCTCCATCAATTAAAACCAATGCACCATAATCGTGAGCTAATTCGGCGATATCATAAATTGGATTGATGATTCCAGTCACATTGCTGATGCCAGTTACAGCTACATAATTAACACGGTCCCGATATTTTTTTAGATTTTCTTCCAATGATTCCTTATCAAGACTACCAGGCTGTCCCGAGGAATGAGATTTTAAAGGTATATGAACTACTTCATCGGCATGCTTGCGGTGGGGGAGATCATTGGAGTGGTGTTCCATGATGGAAACAAGTACTACATCCTTATCTTTACGGTAATCCCGGAACACACGGGCTAGTCGATTTATGCCAGCTGTTGTCCCACTGCCAGTAAAAAAACATGTGTATTCTTCTGGGTCCGCGCCCAGAAAAGAAAGTATGCGCTGGTGCGCCCAGTCATATTGACTGGTCGTGATCTTGGCCGAAAAGTGCAGTAAGCTGTGCGAGTTAGCATAATGTTCAAAAAATTCTTCCAACATGTCGTGGGCTGCTCCCATCATCAGCGTTGATGCTGTAGAGTCTAAATAAACCCGGAGAGTTTTCCGGCCATCCGCCAACGTATAAACGGTATCAAGTCCGATAAAATCATTCTGTATTTTTGCAAGAAGTAAATTTTCAGATTGGACAATCATTGTCATCAGCTTTTTTAATCAGGGTGCAATATGATTGGAGTTTTCAGTGCAATAATTTATTATTTCCTGAAGATCCTGCTCTGTATTCATATTCCAGAACCGAATATCATCATCAAATCTAATAACGACTGAATTCATTTTTTCCAACAATTTAAACAAGCTGTAGTCAGAAGTCTGGATCGCTGATGAAATCAACGGTAAAACTTGTTTGTGATAGAAAGCGCATATCATCTGATGCTTATTATTTGAGTAAGGAACAATAACGTCAACTCTATCATCATGGGCATTCCAAAGATCTTGGAATAAATTAGTATCTGCCAAGGGCATATCACAGGAGAGCAGTAGCACCCAATCGGTTTTCGCATGTTTAAGAGCTGTATATAAACCGTTTATTGGAGCCTGAAATACCAGTTCGTCACCAATGAAAGGTTTATCCACATCGGAGGGTTGATCTTTTCCAATCACATAACGATATTCAAAGTTTTTACATGATTTCCACATGCGATCAAGGACGGTCATTCCTTCAATAACAGCACGCCATTTTGGTGACCCGAAGCGTTCACTTTGTCCGCCGATAAGAATAAATGCGGTAGCGGAGATGGTATTTTTATTCATCTTATTCTTATTTTGAATATAGTAAAAGTTTTATATATTAGAATCATAATATAGCAGAAATTTAATCTTTGAAGGTAAAATCATGACAAAATCAATCTCAACCGAGTTTATTCAAATGGCTGCCCGGATTTTAAAAACATTGGGCCATCCCGACCGCATTAAAATTGTTGAATTCCTGGAAGACGGTGAAAAAACTGTTGGACAAATCCAGCGGGAATTTAACCTGCTTCAACCAGTGACAAGCCAACATCTTAAAGTTATGCATGACCGGGACATTGTCACTTTCCGCCAGGAAGGGACCCGTTATTATTATTCTTTAGCAAATAAATTTATTACCAAAATCCTTGACTGCATGAGTGAAGTCCAGGAAAAGCTTAATTCGGGAGAATGGGATTTTAACTTTAGCACAACAAGCAACCAAAAGGAAATAGCATGAATGATGTAGCATTTGATCAGGTGTTGGATTGTAAAGGAATGAATTGTCCTTTGCCCATCCTAAAAACAAAAAAACAAATGGATGCCATGCAATCAGGTCAAATGTTGAAAATGGAAGCAACGGATCCAGGGTCTGTTAATGATGTTAATGCATGGACCCGGCGAACTGGAAACGAATTGGTTGCCCATTCTGAAAAAGGTGGTATTTACATTTTTTATATTAAAAAAGCCTGATCTATTTTTGTAATAACAGGCATTCAATTTCAAATAATAGAC
>MDTC01118997.1_pt1 | contig 13373 bp, 6 predicted proteins | sample 811181 | NCBI WGS metagenome assembly MDTC01 (sample SAMN05326644, study PRJNA326480) | marine metagenome | isolation source: seawater | place: Pacific Ocean: North | collected 2011
GTTGCACTATTCATGTTGCTTTCTGCTGAGTTTGATCTGTCTGTGTTTCAGGTTCATTGCTTGGAAAAAGATCTGTGAAGAAAGTTTGGATGACTTTGGTAACGCCCGAGGATTTTTTCTTCTTTGGGGCAGTGGTTCGTTTCTTACGCTTGGAAGCGGCCACCTTGCTGCGATGAATGCGCTCCGCGCTCAAGGCCACGTTGCGGTTGAGCATGGCGAGGAAATCACCACGGCGGCGAGCGAGTTCGAGCACAGCCTCCTTTGGTGCCTCGAACACCACGACGTCGGTGACGGCGGCAACGGTAGATGAACGGGTTTTCCCCGTCAGGAGCGAACTCTCGCCAAAATGACGACCGGACTCTATTTGCTCCACCTTGGCTTCGCCCTCTTCACTTGCCACGCTGATGAACGAGGTGAGCAAGCCTTCTGCCAGCAGGTATAGGGAATCACCAGCAGCTCCTTGCTGGTAGAGGATTTCCCCAGCGGTCAAGTCGTGACGCTGCATCGCCCCTACAAGCTCGACGCCTTCCTCTTCGGTGAGGTCGCGCAACAATTCGGATTCCGCTAGAATCGTGTACAAATCGCTATCATCATCCAAATCCAATTGGCGATGCCCCGAACCCTGCGACAACAAAATCTCCTCCTTCGAGGTGGAGGGAGTGACACCGGCGCGAGCGAGATGCTCCAGAATGCTCTTGTTTACGAAGTGCTTCGACTCGTTCGGTGAAATGTTCACTGGCAAGATGAAGAAACGCACCTCGTAACTTTGGCCATCGAGGGTGGTTTCCTCCATCCTCACCTCGGGTTCGGGATCCTCTAGAATGCGTTCGCCATCGGCCAAGGACCTCACCCCCGCCATGAGGATGCGGATGGCCCGGTTGGGCGGAATGGAGTAATCGAGAACGAAATGCAAATCGATACGGAAGTGGGGTTTGGGTTGCATGTAGTTGGTCAGAATCGTTTCCCCGAGGCGACTGTTTGGAATCACCACCATGTTGTTGCTTGTCGTCCGAAGACGGGTGGTTCGCCAGTTGATTTCGATGATTTGACCGATGATATGAGTCTCCACGCGGTTTTGGTGCAACATCACCCAATCCCCGATGCGGAACGATCGTTCCACGTGCATGGCCAGCCCTATGAACACGTCCAGTATCACGTCGCGCAGGGCGAAACCAATGATCACGCTGAGAATGCCGGAGGTGGCCCAAATTCCCGTGACGGATTGGTCGAACACCGTGGCCAGCATACCCACGGTGGCGAGAAAGAAGATGAGAATGCCCGTGACGTCCTTCGGCAATCGTGGCACCGGTCGCCCTGAAATACCTGTAATGAGGCCATCCCAAAGGAACACCGTCACCATGCGCTGAACAAGGAAAGCGGTCGATGCCCACATCCCAACCTGCACCCCGTAGACGAAACCGTTTCGCGCCACCAATGAAGCGCTGCTCAGAAAACGAGTCACCAATTCCTCGCGACTTAACAACGTTGCAAGGAACACCATGAATACCACGACAGGCCCCCACAACCTCCCGAGAGAGTTTATCCCCGACGATCGAGTTTCCTTGTGCTCGTCCTCGCTCATGCCACGGTTCCCTCCTTCCCTTTGGATTCGAAGTTCCCTGGTTCGTAATCCTTCATCCAGCGCGCCATCATGGCAAACTTCGGGATGGGGACACTTTCACCTTTGTGATTTATAACCTCGAGAATCGCTCCAAGGCTATGGTTTACGAACTGGTTGAAGTTATAGGCTTCACCCAGGGATGCGCATGCCGCCCGAATCTCCTCGAAAGTCTCCTCAGGTACCCGAATGGTGACTGTCTTGCCCTTGGCCATGCTTGAGAAAAGGCACTCTCGCAACCCCTGCAATCCATTGCAAGCACTTTATATATATTCATTTCTAGAACAATCCTTTGTGCGGTATATATTGCAATCAATTGCACATCGTGATTGAACACCTTTGGAAAAGTTAATCGAATTTTGTCTAAATCCGACTTGCTCGCGACATTATGTATAGTATACAATTTCAAAACGAAATCGTCATAGATTCGCCAAACAAACAAACTGGAAAACAAAGATGATGAGATCCGCGAAATCACAAGGCGGGGAACGTTGCAGTAGGCTGCCGCAGCACTCCTCCCGCAGGGAATTCATGCAAGTCGGCCTCATTGGGAGCCTTGGCTTGAGTTTGCCCCAATTCCTCCAAATGAAGGCGCATGGCGCCCAGAAGTTCTACGAATCCAAGGAAGGTGTGGCCAAGTCCATCATTCACATCTACCTTCCCGGTGGCATGGCCCATCAGGAGTCATGGGACCCGAAGCCCTATGCCCCGTTGGAATACCGGGGGCCAATGAAGAGCATTCCCACCAAGATTTCAGGTGAACGCTTCAGCGAGAACTTCAAGGAATCGGCCAAGATCGCGGACAAGATCACAGTCTGCCGCTCCATGAGCCATGGCGAGGCGGCCCATGAGAGAGGCACTCACAACATGTTCACGGGGTATCGGCCCAGCCCGGCGATTCAATTTCCAAGCATGGGTTCCGTGGTCTCCCACGAATTCGGTTCCCGCAAGAGCCTGCCACCCTACGTATGCATTCCAAAAGTCCCGAACGTATTTGCCGGAACCGGCTACTTGAGTTCCTCCTATGGCCCCTTCGGCTTGGGTGGTGACCCCGCCTCCAGTGATTTTTCCGTACGTGATCTCGCCTTGCCGGGAGATCTTACGGACGAACGTTTCCTCAAGCGCCGCAGCATGCTGGATACAGTGGACGACCATTTCCGGCGGATGGAGAAGTCCGACGCACTCAACGCGATGGATAAGTTCTATCAAGACGCGTATTCCATCATCAGCTCGAAAGAAGCCCGCGAGGCCTTCGATATCAACAAGGAAGAGGGCAAGCTTCGCGACCGGTATGGTCGCAACCAAGCGGGGCAACGCATGCTGCTGGCTCGAAGACTGGTGGAAGCCGGCGTGCGGTTTGTTTCGTTAACCTACGGTGGCTGGGACCATCACGCGAATATCAAAACAGCTTTCGAGAGACAAGGTCCTGAACTAGACAAGGCGTTCGCCACACTCATCAGCGATCTCGACCAACGTGGTCTTTTGGACAGCACGCTGGTCATGTTGTCCTCCGAGTTCGGGCGCACACCCAAAATCAACAAGACCGATGGCCGCGACCACTGGCCGCGAGTATTCAGCGTGGTGCTGGCCGGTGGCGGCATAACCCGTGGCCAAATCTACGGTTCTTCCGACGCCTTCGCCGCGGCGCCCGAGGAAAATCCGCTCAGCGTGGAGGATCTCGCAACAACCGTCTACAATCGTCTTGGCATCGTGGGCGACAAGGAATTGATGGCTCCGGGCGATCGACCCATCGAGATCGTGAAGGGCGGCAAGGTCGTCAAACAACTTCTTGCGTAACGTCTCTATTGAGGGACCGAAACGTGAAGATGCCAAAATCCCTCGATTTCGGAGCGCTTCATCACAGCTCATCGAATCTTTTAACCTGAGCCATGAATAAAAAAATTATTTTTGTGCGCGCTTGCGCTTTGGGTTGCTTCCTCCTTGCCCTTGCCATCCACGCCGCCACGCCCACGATCAGCAACGTCATGCCACGGGGAGGCCAACGAGGGTCGACACTCGAGGTCACGATCTCGGGAGCCCGCCTAAACGACGCTCAGGAAATCTTCTTTCATTCGCAAGGCATTCAAGCCGACAAGATTGCCCCGGTGAGCGCCTCCAAATTCAAGGCCACCTTTGTAATCGCTGCGGATGCCAAGCTCGGCCAGCATGAACTGCGAGTGAGGACTGCCTCGGGAGTCAGCACCATGAAGACTTTCTGGGTAGGGCCCTTCCCGAACGTAGCGGAAACGGAACCCAATTCCGAATTCGACGCCGCCCAAAAAATCCCGATGAACTCGACCGTGAACGGCGTGATCACCAACGAAGACGTCGACTTTTACGAAATCGAAGCCAAGAAAGGGCAGCGGATTTCAGCCGAGATCGAGGCCATCCGTCTCTCCGGCGCCCTCGTCGATCCCTATGTGGCTATACTCGATGCCCGACGATTCGAACTGGCCGCCTGCGATGACTCCTCCCTTTTGTTGCAAGACAGCGTGACCAGCGTAATCGCTCCCGCGGACGGCATCTACCGAATCGAGGTGCGGGACAGTTCCTATCGTGGCGCAAGCAACTATTATTATCGGCTGCACGTGGGCCACTTCCCCAGGCCCTTGATCGCATTTCCAGCCGGCGGAAAAGCCGGTGAGGAAGTTGAGTTCACTTTGATGGGTGATCCTAGTGGCCCGATTAAGAGAACCATCCAGTTGCCCGCCGAGGCCGACCCAAACTTTGGTTACATCCCCGAACACAATGGCACTTCGGCGCCATCATCCAACAAAATACGGGTGAGTGATTTCCCGAGTATCCGGGAAGTCGAACCCAACAACAACTGGAAGCAAGCCACTGCAACCGAATTGTCTCTCCCACTTGCGTTCGACGGCATAATCTCTGAATACGGGGACCAAGACTATTTCAAGTTCAAGGCGAAGAAAGGACAAAAGTTCAACGTCAGGGCACATGCTCGATCCGTGTCTTCAGCATTGGATCCAGTGCTGGGCATTCGCGATGCAACCGGGAAATCGCTAAAGGGGAACGACGACGCAAACAATGGCCCCGACAGCCTAATCACCTTCACCTTTCCCGCAGATGGAGAATATTTCGTTTACGTCTATGATCATCTCCGAAAAGGCGGCCCACGCCACATATATCGAATTGAGACGGAAGCATATAATCCAGAGGTCACAGCCTCCATTCCCTATCTACGACAACGCGACTCGCAGTCTCGACAAATGATTCCCGTGCCACGCGGCAACCGCGTCGCCAGCATCATGAACGTGACCCGACGCAACTTTTCGGGTGAGTTGGAATTCCTCGCGAACAACCTACCGGCCGGCATAGTCATGCATGCCCCCAAAGTGGCCTCCAACTTGACGCAGGTTCCCATTGTCTTCGAGGCCACGGAGAACGCGCCCTTGGCCAAGTCCTTGGTCGACCTGCGCGTCCGCCACATCGGGACTGAAGGAAAGAAAATAGAGGGCGGCTTCCGGCAAAAGATCGACTTGGTCTACGGGCCACCGAACAACCGCACCTACCTCGAGGCCTCTCTCGACCGCCTGGCCGTGGCCGCCACCGAAAAGGCGCCCTACTCCATCAAGCTATTGAAACCCGCCACCCCAATTCTACAGAATGGTTCCATGACCTTGAAGGTCGTTGCTACCCGCGACGCCAATTTCACCGCCGCCATCAACGTGCGGCTTCTCACCCGCCCTCCCGGAATTGGAGCAAACAGCTCCAAGACGATACCGGCAGGAAAGAACGAGGTGAGCTACCCCATCACGGCCAACGGTTCCGCCGGCATTGGGACCTGGTCAATCGCAGTACTCGGAGCAACCAGCACGCCCAAGGGCGAAGTGCTCACTTCCTCGCAACTCGTTGATCTAGTGATCGAACCACCCTACCTCGGGGCCAAGATCAACATGGCGGCGATCGAACGAGGCAAGGAAGGTGAAATTATCTGCGAACTGGAACAAAAGAGACCATTCGTCGGAGAAGCGGTCATGACCATCCATGGTCTCCCGGCCAAGGTCACTGCAACCTCCCGGAAAATCGATGCCAACGCCACCCAAGTCGTCTTCCCCATCACCACCGAAATTTCAGCTCGCGCGGGGATTACCAAAAACATCTTTTGCTCCATAAAAGTGCCATTGGGCGAACATCTGCTCCCCCATAGCATCGGACAAGGCGGACAATTCCGCATAGACAATCCTCCACCCGCCCCGAAAAAGCCCGTTGCAGCCAAGCCCAAACCGAAAGCGCCAACCGTGGCGAAAAACCCTAAGCCAAAGCCCGCCAAACCACTAAGCAGACTGGAAAAACTTCGTTTGGCGGCCAAGGAAGCCGCTGGAGGAACAAACTGACTCACATGCAGGGGACACGATCCATGAAACCTATTCTTCCCGTCCTTTTCATACTTGGGGTTTCGCTATGGGCTGAGGACCCGGCCAAGCCTGCGGAACAGCCAAAGCCCGTACAGGATGCCCCTAAGGCGGTCACCCCAAAGCCACCACCCGCCCCACCTGTCCAGGCAGCGCAACCTGACCCCAAGCCCACACCCAAACCGGTTCCTGCACTCAAACCTGAAGTAAAATCCACACCCACACCCGAAGCGAAGCCCGAAGTCGCGGCAACTCCCTCGCCTCCCCCGCCACCCGCGTCCCCCGACTTCCACAAGGAAGTGCGCGAAATACTCGAAGTCTCCTGCATAAAATGCCACGGCTTGGAAAAGCAAAAGGGCGACCTCCGTCTGGATACGCTCGCCCATGGCAAAAAAGGCGGCGAGGAGGGCCCATCCATCGAGCCGGGCAATCTCGCCAAAAGCCTCCTCATCGATCGCATTCTTCTGCCCGAGGACGATGATGACCTGATGCCACCGAAAGGCGGCCCGCTCAAACCCGAGCAAATCGAAATTCTCAAACGATGGGTAACCACAGAGGCAAAGTGGCCGCAGGGAGTCACTCTCACCCAGCTCACGGAGAAACAGCTAGCCTTACGCAAAGCAGCGGAGCAAAAAGCAATCGTCGAGCTTTCGGTCTATCCTCCTCAGGTAAATCTAGAGACGGAGGAGGACTTTCATAAAATCGTCGTGGTCGCCAAATACGCGGACGACGTCACGCGCGACGTAACTGCGGAATCTTCGCTGGTGCTTTCAGGAACCAAGGTGGCATCCATCGAGGGCCGAGACCTGCGTCCGCTCGTCGACGGGAACGCCACCCTCGTCGTGACGCATCGAGACAAGCGGGTGGATACACCCCTGCGGGTAAAGGGCGCCAAAACGCCCCGCCCAGTGAGCTTCAAACTGGACGTCATGCCCATCTTTCTTCGAGCAGGTTGCAATGCAGGGTCCTGTCATGGATCAGCCCGCGGACAGGATGGATTCATGTTATCCATTTGGGGCTACGATCCTGATGGAGACCACTATCGCATAACCCGGGAATTGGGCACCCGACGCATCAATCTCGCCATTCCCGAGGAAAGCCTGCTGGTGGAGAAAGCCATTGAAGCGGTCCCACACACCGGCGGCAAACGTTTTGCCAAAGGAAGCGTCAACTGGAAAACCCTCGTGCAATGGCTCAGCGATGGTGTCCCGGAGGATGTCAAGGATGTCGCAAAACCCGTGGGAATTGAGCTTTATCCCAAGAACGCCCTGCTCGAAGGAGAGGAAGCCCTTCAGCAGATGACCGTCATTGCCCGTTACTCGGACGGCACCGACCGAGACGTGACCCAGCTCGCCCTCTTTCGGTCCAACAACGACGTCTCAGCCGCCATCGACGAACACGGACTAGTCACTGCGGGGAAACGCGGGGAAGCCTTTATCGCAGCCAGTTTCAACATATTCACGATGGGGTCCAACTTCGTCGTCATCCCGAAAAACCTCAAGTACGAACGCCCCAAGCTCCCTGAAAACAACTACGTCGACAAGCTCGTCCACGAAAAACTTCACAAACTGCGTATCACGCCATCGGAGCTTTGCTCAGACGAAGTCTTCCTGCGCCGCGCTGCTTTGGACGTCACGGGCACCCTCCCCTCGCCCGAACTCTATGATCGCTTCATGAAAGACGAAGCTGCCGACAAGCGGGCCAAGCTCGTAAACGAACTGCTCGAACGCAAGGAGTTCACTGAAATGTGGGTCATGAAATTCGCCGAGTTGCTCCAAATTCGCACCGACGACAACAACGGCGTCAGTTACAAGGCCACCCTCCTCTATTTCAATTGGCTGAAAGATCGTATCGCCAACAACGTCCCGATGAATCAAATCGTCCGGGAACTAATCTCCTCCACGGGCGGCACTTTCGTCAATCCCTCCACAAACTTCTATCAAATCGAGCGCGACACCCTCAAACTGACTGAAAACGTGGCCCAAGTCTTCATGGGCATGCGCATCCAGTGCGCTCAATGCCACAACCATCCTTTCGACCGATGGACCCAAGACGATTATTACTCCTTCGCCTCTTTCTTTTCACAGGTGGGTCGCAAACGGGCAGCTGACCCCCGCGAATCGATCATCTATAACCGCCGGAGCGGCGAAACCAACCATCCTGTGTACAAAAAGCCGATGCCACCCAAGTTCCTCGGCGGGATCGCTCCGACCATCAAATCCGGCCAAGACAGGCGCGTAATTCTTTCGGAATGGATCGCCTCTCCTGAAAACCCTTTCTTTGCGCAAAACTTGGCCAACTTGGTATGGGCTCATTTCTTCGGTCAAGGAATCATCGAACCAGTGGACGACGTGCGGGTCACCAACCCTGCGTCAAATCCGGAATTACTCGCTGAACTCTCCAAGCGATTCACGGAATACGATTACGATTTCAAGAAATTGGTGCGGGACGTCTGCAATTCGCGCATCTACCAACTCTCCACGCACCCGAATGAAACCAACGTAGCCGATACGCGCAACTTCGCTCGTTCGCAGCTTCGACGCATGCGAGCCGAGGTTCTCCTCGATGCGATATCACAGGTGACCGCTACAAAGAACAAGTTCCAAGGACTCCCCCTCGGAGCCAGAGCCGTGCAAATCGCGGACGGAAGAGTTACCAACTATTTCCTCACCACCTTCGGGCGAGCCACTCGCGAAACCGTCTGTTCCAGCGAAGTGAAAATAGAGCCCAACCTATCCCAGGCGCTCCACCTGCTGAACGGTGAAGTAATCAACAAGCGCATTACCCAAGGAAACGTAGTCAAGGGGATGGTGGATGACAGCAAAGGTCTCGGAGTCATCCTCGACAATCTCTACGTCCGCTGCCTCTCTCGAAAACCCAGGGAAGCCGAACGAGCCAATCTGCTCGCCGCAGTAAACGGAAACGAGAACAAACAACTAGCCTTGGAAGATGCCTTTTGGGCCCTGCTCAACTCCAAGGAGTTCATCTTCAACCATTGAATGCCAGCTTCATTGCAAGCCCTCGACACGGAACTTCTCCCGCCTTGCGCAAAGCACTACCTGACATGACGTTTAAAACGGCATATACCCCATGGCTGACTTTTGTTCTCGGTATCTGCCTCTCACTTGGAGAAGAACTTTCCGGCACACCCGAGAAACCCAACTTCCAAGACGACGTCTTTCCTCTCTTTGAACAGTCCTGCAATTCCTGCCACAACCCGGACAAAGCAAAAGGAGATCTCGATCTCACCAGCATGTCGAACATCCTTGCCGGCGGCAGCAGCGGCGACGTCGTCGTACCCGGCGACGGAGCCAGCAGTTATCTCTACAAGCTCCTGGCCCACCTCGAGAAACCGCTCATGCCTCGAGAGAAGGACAAGCTTCCGCAGACCCAGATCGACCTCGTCAAGAAATGGATCGATCTCGGTCTGCTACCCACTGCCACGGGCAAACCCATTGCCAAGAAAAAGGCCTCCCTCTCCTTGGCGCTAAGCGAAGTACCATCGGGCAAACCGGAAGGTCCCCCGCCCATGCCCGAACACCTCGCCCTAGACCCTGCCGTCGTCACCGACCGCCCCGCCGCAATTTCCGCGATAGCCGCAAGTCCTTGGGCGCCGGTTACCGCCATAGCCGGTCAAAAACAGGTCATCCTATACCATACGGACACCCTAGAACCCCTCGGTATCCTCCCCTATCCGGAAGGTTTCATCGAGTCCCTCGTGTTCAGTCGCAACGGAATGCTTCTGCTAGCAGGAGGCGGCCGTGGTGGCAAAAGTGGGCGAGTGGCCGCATGGGACGTAAAATCAGGTCGACGACTTCTGACCATGGGCAAGGAGTACGACACGGTCCTCGCCAGCGACGTTTCCGCCGATCAGACCCTCGTCGCCCTCGGAGGTCCACAAAAGCGAGTGAAGGTCTATGATGTTTCGACGGGGGAAATCCTGCACAACATCAAGAAGCACTCCGGATGGGTCACCTCACTTTCGTTCAGTCCCGATGGAGTCCTTCTTGCAACAGGGGACCGCAATGGTGGCATTTACGTCTGGGAAGCCCGCAGCGGCAACCTCTTCTATACCCTCAATGGTCACAAACAATCAATCACCGGTCTCTCTTGGCGAACCGACTCCAACCTCTTGGCATCAGCTTCGGAGGAAGGAAGCATCCGCACATGGGGGATGATCAACGGCAAACAAATACGCACTTGGACGGCTCATGGCGGCGGAACGCTATCCGTCGATTTCGACAAGAAAGGAAACCTGGTCACTGCCGGTCGAGACAAATCAGTAAAGCTTTGGAAGCCGGATGGTGGAGCCATCCGTACAATATCCGGATTTCCGGAAATGACGCTTGAAGCACGCTACTCCCACGATGGATCACGCATCATTGCGGGAGATTGGACTGGTGCAGTCGGTGTTTGGAACATCGCCGACGGGAAAAAGCTAGGCAACCTTGTAGCTAACCCTCCGACCCTCGTCTCGCGCTTGGCAGTCGCCAAAAAAATCGTTGGCCAGCGTGAGCCTGCCACCGCTGCCGCCAAAGCCATCCACGTCCCCCTCGCCCAAGCCTTGTCGACCGCCAACAAAGCACTATCCGAAGCCAATGCGGAAGCCACTGCCGCGAAAACCGCCCACCAGGCCGCCGATACCGCTCTTGGTTCGGCAAAAACTACGTTTGCCCAAGCCACAGTCGCCAAAGATCAAGCAACCAAGGAGAAAACGAACCGGCAATCAGCCCGTGATCAAAAGGCCAAGGAACTGGCTGACACAAAAGCTGCCCAAAAGGGTAACCAAGGACAAAGTGATGCATGGGGCAAGCGATCGTCCTTTCGCTCGGATCAGGTCAGCTTACTCAGGGAAACCCACCGAAAGGCCAAGGAAGCTCATACAACGATCCCCGACGATGCTTCCCTCAAAGAAGCCGTGAACAAACAGCAAGAGGCCCTTGACGCGATGGAAAAAGCTTTTGCCTTGGCGAGGGACAAATCGGCTGCGCACTTGGCAAAGGCCAAGGAGTTCGCCAAGCTGGCGACCACCCATACCACTGCCTTGACCGCTGCGGAGAAGGCCCTCAAGACCGCCGAAACCACCCTCGCCCAACGCGAGAAATCACATATTGAAAAAGAATCCGCCATGAAGGCAGCGGCAGCGGAACAATCAGCAAAGCTATCCGCCCACAACGCCGCCAACGCGACCCTTGCTCAACGCGCCAAGGAGCAAAAGCAGGCAGTCGAAGCTGAAAAGGGGTCCGGCATAGCACTGCGTGAAGCCGAGGCATCCTTGGCTTCCGCCCGTAATTCCGTCACCAAGTGGCAAGCCGAAACAATTAACCTCGAGCGGCACGTCGAGCTTGGCAAACTGCACGATCTGCAAGACGAACTCGACGGGCTCGATGTTCTTGCGAGTGAGGCAAAAGCTCTTCACGAAGGTGCCCTCGCCGCCCTTGAATCGGCCCGCAAGGCGCTCGCCGAAGTCCCCGCAATGATCAAAGCAAAGAAAGAGAGTCTTGCTGCTCGACAAGCCGCCATGGCCACAGAATCTCAAGCTTTGGAGCAAAACCAAAAAGAAGCCGTCGAGAAAAAGGGCTTCGTTGAACAAGTCGCAAAAATCACTGCTGAAACCAAGGCCAAGGCAGCCGCCGAGGCAGCTAACGCCGAACAGGCCGAAGCCACCGCCAAGTTCGCCGAAACCATCGCCCTCCTCAAGAAAGACCTCGCCAACGCCCGTACCGGCATCAATGCCCAAGAAACCACACTCAGCGGCGCCCAAGCCGCCGTCACTCAGGCACAGGCCGAAGTGGAGCAAACCAAGCAACTCACACAAACCGCCCCAAAGGTCGTCGAAGAAAAACAAACCATCTCCAACGCCACCCAGTCAAAGCTCACCGAAGCCGCCAAGGCCCGAGACACCTTCAAGACCAAAGTGGACGGCCAGAAGGCCAAGACCGAGGCCCTCCTCAAGAAATACCTCGACGCCCTGCCGAAATAGCTCCGCGGAACCTCGAAAAGCTTGACTTCGTAGATTCCTAGCCGTCGAGCTTGGCCTCGAGTTTTTTCATTTCGCGACCGATGATGCTGTCGGGCCCAAGGTCCAGTACCTCGCGTTTCTTGAGGTAGTCGATGGCGCCACGGGCCTGGGCCTTTTGACCAGCCTCGGCGAGAGTCTCGACATAGGGCCGGACAAGCTTGTAGAAGAGTTCGCCTCCCGCAGTTTTCTGAAAGTCGCGCACGAGGCGTTCGTATTGCTTCTCGGCTCCCTTCCAGTCTTCCTTCTCGAGAGACTGGAGGAGTTGCTCGGCTCCCGCAAGTATGCCTAGATCAAAACGTTTGCCACGGTTCTGACGGATAATGAGATTACGAATTTTTCCGGCCTCACGTGGGTTGCCCATGGCCTCGTAGGCGTCAGCCAGTTTCTTCTGCCCCTCGATTCTGAGATCAACCGATCGCGTAAAGGCGTTCACCCATTCGTTCCAGAAATTGCGGCGTTCACGAGGGTCCTTTTCGTTTTTCTCGACCCACTCGGCCTCGCTTCTCCAGACCTCCACATAACCGGGATGAAGTTTTCGCGCTCGTTGGAGAGATTCTCGATGGAAGGTTTCGTTTGGGTTAGCTCGAGCCCACTCAAAGTAATCGACGGCCTTGGCCCTGAAGCCAGTGAGGTTCTTTTCGCCCCGGGCAAGGGCATCCAGCTCGTCATCAGTAATTTTCTCCCATGTCTGTGGATCGATGGCATTTCCGACGGGATAATTCTGACTTTCGTAGCGTCCGCAATCGGTCTCCCAGCGTCCCGGGGCCTTGAGAAAACCAAACCATGCATGCCCTCCCCCGCTACCTTGACCGGTAAAGGTAAGAGTCGGAATAGCCTTAGCCTTGCCGCTCATGGAACTGAAGTAGGCCTGATCCACGCAAATACCGCCTCGTTTGCGAATTGAGGCAAGCGTGTAGGGTCCGTTGGGCCATCGAAAAACACCACTGGAAAGGCGGGATTTGTCGTAATTAATGGACTTGAAGGCCTGATTGAAGGTGGAGCGACGCAACGAGACGTTTTGACGAGCCCACTCCATTTCGCTCTTGGGCATGAGATGATCAACGACGAACTTGAGTTCGGCAACGGACAGCTGGGCGGGATCGTATTCCAGGGATCGGGCCTTGGCGGCAGCCACGAAATCCGAGAATCGGGAAACGAGATTGATGGATTCCTTGGGAACATCGCTCTTAAGCACTTGATGATGGGGCCAATTGCTTGGAAATGGTTGATCGAAAACGATGGCAAAGGCAGCGGCAAGCTGCGGATAATCGGAGACGAGGTCGGGATGGTTTACCTGAAAATGAACGAATAACTCGAGGGCCCGTGGTTGGTTGTCCTTCGGATGCAAGGCTCGCAGGAA
>MDTC01238527.1_pt1 | contig 13372 bp, 4 predicted proteins | sample 811181 | NCBI WGS metagenome assembly MDTC01 (sample SAMN05326644, study PRJNA326480) | marine metagenome | isolation source: seawater | place: Pacific Ocean: North | collected 2011
CAATGCCATCGTCATCCAAATCGCTCTGATCTGCATTGGCCCGTTCTGGACAATTATCGCAGGCATCTCCAAGGCCATCGAGGTCCGTATCCGACTGGTCTTGGTTAAAGACGTCGGGACATGAATCGTCATCATTGGCCACCCCATCGCCGTCACTGTCGATCCGGTTGTCAATCAAATCACAGACATCACCCAGCCCGTCTTCATCTGCGTCGGTTTGGTCGGCGTTGGCAACATTGGGACAATTGTCAGACTCGTCACGAATGCCATCTTCATCGCCATCAATGCCAACGTCTGTACATGCGTCTCCCTGGTCGTCTCCATTGGAATCAAGCTGGTCGACATTTGGGTGGTCAGGGCAATTATCACAAAGATTACCGATGCCATCCAAATCAGTGTCACTCTGGTCATTGCCCGCCACGTCCGGGCAATTGTCAACGTCGTTTGGAATGCCGTCGCCATCTCTGTCCAACACATTATCAATGTCATCACATGCATCTCCGAGACCGTCATCGTCCGCATCTGCTTGACCCTGGTTGGGTACGGCTGGGCAGTTGTCATCCCCATTGACCACGCCGTCTTCGTCATCATCCAGGTTGACCTGTTCGCAGACATCCCCTGTCCCATTACCATCGGCATCGGCCTGGTCGACATTCGCGACCTCCGGGCAGTTATCACAGGCATCGCCGAGGCCATCTTCGTCGACATCCACCTGGTCAGCATTCGCGATATCTAGACAGTTGTCATCGGGCGACAACACACCGTCGTTGTCGGAATCCAGGCGACCGTCAAAATTGTCGCAAGCGTCTCCAACTCCATCTTCATCGGCATCAGCCTGATCAGCATTGGGTCGATTTGGACAATTGTCACGATTATCACCCACACCGTCCTCATCGGCATCGTCTACATCTGATTCACAATTGTTCAGGTTATCCTGATCTGGATTGGCAACAGCCGGACAATTATCGCAGGCATCACCCACGCCATCTCCATCCAAATCCGCTTGATTACCCGTGGCCAGGTCCGGGCAATTGTCGACATCATCTAATACGCCATCACCGTCGCGGTCGGCGTCATCGATGGCATCGCAAGCATCTCCAACACCGTCTTCGTCTGTGTCGGCTTGATTGGCATTCGCCAGGTCCGGACAATTGTCGACGTCGTCAAAAATACCGTCATTATCAGAGTCTTGACCCGCAGCCCCTTCGCAGGCATCTCCCGTTCCGTTTAAATCCCCATCAGCTTGGTCAGCATTGGCTCTCTCGGGGCAATTGTCACAGACATCACCGACCCCGTCCAAATCGGTATCACTTTGATTATTGGACGCAAAATCAGGGCAATTATCGACAGCATTTAAGATGCCGTCGCCATCGGTATCGGCCCGGTTGTCAACAAAGTCACATGCGTTACCGAATCCATCGCCATCATCATCCGCTTGATCAGCATTGGCATTATTCGGACAATTGTCGACGGGTTCTGGGATACCATCAAAATCTGAATCGACTGCTCCAGCTTCGCATGCATCACCGGTCTCATCGCCGTCCGCATCAGCCTGGTCTGCATTGGCGATGAGAACGCAATTGTCACACGCGTCCCCCACTCCATCCAGATCCTGATCACTCTGGTCGTTACTCGGCACATCTGGGCAATTATCGGACCCATCAGGAATCCCATCACCATCTCGGTCACCCGAATTGTCTGTGGGGTCGCAGGCATCGCCACGACCATCCTGGTCTCTATCGGCCTGATCGGCATTGGGCGTCCTGGGGCAGTTATCATCTCCGTCGGCAACACCGTCCAAATCCCGATCCCCAACAGCGGCTTCGCAATCATTGAGATTATCCTGATTGGGATTGGCGACCAATGGGCAGTTGTCGCATTCATCACCGACGCCGTCTTCATCTGTGTCGGTTAAATTGCCTGTAGCTTGGTCTGGACAGTTGTCATCGTCGTTTGGAATCCCATCGCTGTCGCGATCAAAGGCATTCTGGTCGTCGCACGAATCCCCGACCCCGTCCTCATCTGCATCTTCTTGTGCGGGATTGAAATCATTGGGGCAGTTGTCTGCATCGTTAAAGACCCCGTCGCCGTCCGTATCAGCACCGGCCTGCCCCTCGCACGCATTACCCACTCCATTCCCGTCGGCATCGATCTGATCGGCATTTGCCCTGAGTGGACAATTATCGCAGAGGTCGCCGACCCCATCGAGGTCTCCATCAGACTGATCATTACTGGCAAGGTCGGGACAGTTGTCTGACTCATCAGGGATGCCGTCGCCATCCGCATCAACCCGATTGTCGACGGGATCACACGCATCGCCAAGGCCATCACCATCGCCATCCTCTTGTTGCCCGTTAGGCGTATCAACACAGTTATCGATGGCATCAGCCACACCGTCTTCATCGGCATCGTCTGGATTATCGATGCACGCATCACCGACGCCATCGCCATCGGTGTCGACCTGGTCTTGATTGGCCACTTCGCGGCAATTGTCACACGGGTCACCAATGCCATCCAGATCGAAGTCACTCTGGTCATTGGCCGCTAAATCAGGACAGTTATCCACGGCATCTAAAACACCATCCTCGTCACGATCAATTCGATTGTCGACGGGATCACAGGCATCTCCGAGACCATCCTGATCTCCGTCTTCTTGTTCACCATTTGCGAGGTCCGGGCAGTTATCAACATCGTCCGCAATGCCGTCGCGATCCGTGTCAACATCCGGTTGTTGCAGGCAGGCATCTCCGAGTCCATCACCGTCTGCGTCGGCCTGGTCCGGATTAAACACATCCGGGCAATTGTCGCAGTGGTTCCCGACGTCATCGTTGTCAAAATCTGATTGGTCGGCCGGTCCATCATTTGGACAATTGTCGATGGCGTTGAGGATCCCATCGGAGTCAAAATCAATGTCGTTTATGGCATCGCATACATCACCGACTCCGTCACCATCTCGATCGGCTTGGTTCGCGTTACTCAATACAGGACAATTGTCGGCCGCATCCGCGATCCCATCACCGTCGGTATCCAGTCCATTTTCGCCCTGGCAGGCGTCGCCAACCCCATCGTCGTCCGCATCAGCCTGGTCAGCATTTGGGTCTTGGGGACAATTATCACAGACGTTTCCAAGCCCATCTAAATCAAAGTCAGACTGGTCTCGTGAGGCTGTGTCAGGGCAATTATCATTCTCATTGATAATCCCATCTCCATCCCGATCCAATGCGTTAATGTCATCACACGCATCGCCTATCCCATCGCCATCCGTATCGAGCTGGTCTGCGTTTGGCACCTCGCGACAATTGTCATCGGGATCGCCGACACCATCATCATCCCGATCGGGGACAAGTACAGCTTCGCACGCATCACCAACCTGATCGCCATCGGCATCGGCCTGGTCTGGATTGGCCACCAGCGGACAGTTGTCGCAGGGGTCTCCCAAGCCATCTAAATCACTGTCGCTTTGATCCCGCGTGTTGACATCTGGGCAGTTGTCCACGGCGTCCAGAATGCCATCGCCATCTCGGTCATTGGCGTTTGGGTCATCACACGCATCACCAATGCCGTCGGCATCTTCATCACTTTGTTCAGGATTAAACGCGTCAGGGCAATTATCGTCTCCATCAGCGACGCCGTCCTCGTCGGTATCGACGATGACGTCTCCGTCACATGCGTCACCGACTCCATCGGAATCAGAGTCGATCTGGTTGGCATTGGCTACATCGACGCAGTTATCACATCCATTCCCCACGCCATCGAGGTCAAAATCTGAGATATCGGCGAGGGCTAAGTTCGGGCAATTGTCGATCTCATTTGGGACGCCATCACCATCGTCATCCAAGACAATATCGCCTTCTTCACATTGGTCACCAACCCCATTATCATCTTCATCGGCCTGATCTGGATTAAAGACACCCGGACAATTATCGACCTCATCCGGCCGACCGTCACGATCAGAATCCACGACTTGGCCACCGTCACATGCATCACCAACGCCGTCGCCGTCCGAATCCCCTTGAATTGGATTAAAAACATTCGGGCAATTGTCGCAGGGGTTACCAATTCCATCTAAATCAGCGTCCGTCAGATCTCTCACGGCCAGGTCAGGGCAGTTATCGCGGGCGTCGCTGATGCCGTCGCCATCTCGATCATTATCTTCGGGATTATCGCAGAGATCACCGAGCCCATCTCTGTCAGAATCTAGCTGGTTTGGATTCGCCACGTCAGGACAGTTGTCATCGGCATCAGAGACGCCATCATTGTCAGAATCCTGCTCCTCAGCGCCTTCACACGCATCACCTACGCCGTCTCCGTCCGCATCCGCCTGATCTGCGTTTTCGACATCGACGCAATTGTCGCAAGGGTCGCCGACACCATCGAGATCTTGGTCTGATATATCCAATGACGCCAGATCAGGACAGTTATCCGAATCATCTACGAGGCCATCGCCATCCCGGTCACCGTCTACAATTGAGCATGCGTCGCCACGGCCATCGGCATTTAAATCAGACTGACCGGGGTTGGGTACATCCGGGCAATTGTCCTCGTCATCGATGACCCCATCGGTATCGCGGTCACCGGCAACAGCGCCTTCGCACGCATCCCCCTGACCGTTTCCATTGAAATCTTCTTGAGCAGGATTCGCATCATTGGGACAGTTGTCACACGCATCACCCAGACCGTCGAGATCTGAATCCCCCTGGTCATCGTTAGAGATATCGGGGCAATTGTCTACGTCTTCAGGCCAGCCATCTTCGTCTCGGTCCTGTCCAGTCGGATCGGGGTCGCATAGATCTCCAAGACCATCATCATCCGTGTCTTGTTGGTCTTCATTTGGCGTCGCAGGGCAATTATCTTGAGCGTCTATGATGCCGTCGCCATCTCGGTCGGGCGGGTCGCATGCGTCTCCGGCGCCGTCGCCGTCACTGTCGGTCTGTTGTCGATTGGGGTCATCGGGACAATTGTCTTCATCATCCGGGATTCCATCGTTATCAACGTCGATTACCTCTATCGGGTCGCATGCATCCCCGTCGCCATCGCCATCAGTGTCGACCTGATCTGGATTGGCCTCATCGGGACAATTATCGATATCGTTTGGAACGCCGTCATCATCGATGTCCCGATCGCCCGCATCTGGAATCGGCTCGATGAGGCCAACATCGCCAAGAGGCTCAACGACACCGCCATCGGTTTCGGTGATTTGGCCAAAATCAGGATCAAGCCGCGGCTCTCCAAAGTCTAACCGAGGTGGTGGCTGGTCGGTTCCGGAATCCATCTGAGTAGACGGCGGCTCGGACGGTCCGCCGCTGCCGTCGTCCCCTCCACACGCTAGTAATCCAAACGCAACGAATGCGCTGAAAAAACGTACCACTAGATTGCATCCCCTCATTTTTCCCTCGCCCTGTACTTTGCCCCTCTCTTAAGAATGATGTATTTTGGGTGTCCAGTACAACTCGTTTTCGAGGTATCTCGTGTCCAAAGTATCAATCGCACTTTCTGTGTGTGCAATTATCATGGCCAGTCTCTCACTGCTACGTGGGCCGGACCGCTCGACAACAAGCCGTTATGAAGAGCCCATGCCAAGCTCAAAAAAGTCTTCGACGAGGCTCGAAAGCCCATTGAAAAATAATTTAGCGCCCCAGGTTAATCGAGCCCAAACTAATGCCCTTAGAGCCGAAAATAGACAACTTAGAGCTGAACTTGATGCTCTGCGCACAACCGTTCGATCGTTGCGCACGGAATTCAACGCGGCGCAGGCTGCGTTTTCGGCAGCTGCTCGTATGCCGGAGCCCATAGACCACAACCCCGAAATCCCTGGCGTGCAGACGGATGATGAGATTAAGGGCATCCCAGTGCTTGGCGATCCGACCAATACCATTGACCCGGATACCCCCGCTGAACAACTTGCCGAAGAGCGCCGAACAAAGGAGGAGGCCAGTCGTCTCTTGGCTCAATCCAGAGAGGCCGAAGAGCAGAACGACCCGCCACCTCAAGGCAATGCTGGGAAGAAATCGGACTGACGCCCTAGGCGGGTGCACCCCGTATCCCATAGCGCCGAAAAAGATACATCCTTAAGAAACCAAGTTTCCCCTGTCACTCGCCCCTCATTCCTGCTAGACAGAAACTACATTAGCTTACATGGCAGTGGTAGTATGACTGGTCAGACTTCGACGTACACGCGCGGTGCAGGCCTGAGATGGAGTTTGTTCTCCATCTTCGCGGTCTCGGGTTTCGCGGGTCTCATTTACGAGGCAATCTGGGGGCGCTATCTCAAGCTCTTCCTCGGGCATTCAGCGTATGCGCAGACCTTTGTGATCGCGATATTCATGGGTGGCATGGCTATGGGGTCGTGGTTAGCGGCACGCTATTCCCATCGTTCCAAAAGTCTTTTAAAGGGCTATGCCATCACAGAGATCGCAATCGCTTGCTTTGCTTTTGTCTTCCAGCCCTTATTCGAAGGACTCATCGCATGGGCTTATGACACCGCGATTCCAGGCCTGGGTCACCCAGCCGCCGTAAGCGTGTTTAAGCAAATGCTGTCCATGGCCATGATCTTACCCCCCGCGGTTCTAATGGGGATGACCTTCCCCCTGATGAGCGGCGGTATCATTCGATTGTACCCGCATATATCAGGTTCATCGCTGGCAATGCTCTACTTCACGAATAGCATCGGCGCAGCGCTCGGCGTTTTCCTCACTGGATTTGTGCTGATCGGATGGATCGGGCTCCCAGGCACCACTCTTCTTGCTGGCACCATTAATTTACTGGTTGGTTTAACGGTTTGGCTCATGGCCAAGACGATTGATGAACCCCAACCATCGCAATCGAGCAAGACGCATAGCGCCGACCCTCAAACCACCTCGGGCGCCAGCCCAAGGCTTTTGTTTTGGATCGCGGGCTTCACGGGGTTTGCATCCTTTCTGTACGAGATCGGCTGGATCAGAATGCTGAGTATGGTTCTCGGCAGTTCAAGCCATGCCTTTGAGATCATGCTTGGCACCTTTATCGCTGGACTTGCCTTGGGGGGTCTGTGGGTTAAAGGTCGGATCGACCGACTGGACGATCCCACTGCTTTTCTCGCAACCATGCAGTGGGTAATGGGCGCTTTGGCGATTCTCACCCTGTACTTGTATAACCAGTGTTTTGATCTCATGGCGGGCCTCATGAGCGGGCTGACACGGACAGAGGCAGGCTACACGCTATTTAACATCGGCAGTCACGTGTTGGCCGTAGTGATCATGCTGCCGGCGGCCTTCTGTGCTGGCACAACCCTGCCGCTCATCACGTTTGCATTGCTGCGACGCGGTTACGGTGAAAAATGCATCGGACAGGTGTACGCCTGCAATACCGTCGGCGCAATTTTAGGGGTTTTCACCGCGACCCATCTGGCCATGCCCATATTCGGCCTCAAGGGGTTGGTTATCTTTGGAGCCGTTGTCGACATCGCATTAGCCATAGCGATATTCTTAGCCATCGGTCGTCGACGATTGATGACCGCAGCACTGTGCACAGGCGCTCTGCTGATCACCACCACCGCCCTCGCGGTCCAGTTCGATCCACTGAGAATGGCATCGGGCGTCTATCGAGTTGCCCGGATCATGTCCAACGATAGCTACGAGTCGCTCTACCATGCAGATGGCAAGACATCGACGGTCGATGTGATTCGCGGTGGAGATGGTCGACTCATTTTGATCACAAATGGAAAGCCGGATGCATCCATTAATCCAAAAACCGACGGTCCACCCACGAGCGATGAGGGCACTCAAGCCTTCCTTGCTTCGGTCCCATTGGCGCTTCACCCCGACGCCAGAAAAGCGGCTGTCATTGGCATCGGCTGTGGCATGACCACCAGTGTTTTGCTAGGGCAGCCCAACTTAGAGCGAGTCGACACCGTCGAAATCGAACCAAAAATGGTTGATGGCGCGGCCTTCTTCAAGCCCATGAGCGCGCCGCTCTTCGATGACCCTAGAAGCCGAATCGTCATCGACGATGCCCGGACGTATTTTTCATCGACGGGCGCACGTTACGACATTATCGTGTCAGAACCCTCTAATCCTTGGGTCAGTGGCGTCTCATCTCTTTTTTCCGAAGAATTCTACCAACGTGTATCGCAGCATTTAAACGACGACGGCCTACTCGCTCAGTGGGTTCAATTATATGAATTGACCCCTGAGCTTATTGGGTCAGTGCTCACAGCGGTGCACAAGACATTTCCGCACGTCACATTGTTTGCGACCGACGACAGCAATATTGTCATCGTCGCCTCAAAGGCTCGAGCGATTGGGCCAATCAAGCCTGAGATTTTTGGGGCCAAAGCCTTGGCCGCCCGCATGGGCCGTCACGAAGTTAAAACGCCTCGAGCCTTCGAAGTGTATCGAGTTGGGAATCTCAAAACACTTGGACCGTTGTTTGGCAGCTATGATGCGCCATCCAATTCCGACTACTTCCCCTATTTGGATACCCATGCCACAAAGCAGCGTTTTTTGCGGTCCTCAGCGCAGGACTTGTTACGCCTTCGAACGACCATAGTACCCATTTTAGATATTCTGTCGCCCACGCCGCGCTTTGATACCGGCTGGAATCGCCATCAGCTCCCTGAATACAGCCCATTGAGCAATGCCCTCTACCCACCTTTAAAAAGCACCTTTGGAGCGGTCGCCATCTCAAAGCTGGTCATCGATGAAAACGCAGCTGGGCAAAAATGGATGCGGCCGGCAGCTCGAGCAGCGGTCCTCGACTTATCTAAAGAGTTATTTAAGTGTAAGAGCGCTAATGATGATGGCTTACGGCTTCGTCAGGCCATTTTCGAAATTGGGCTGGCAACAAACCCATATCTCGATGCGCGATCCGCGGGCCTCTTGTGGGACAAGATCATGACAGGGCAATGCATAGAAAAGCTCGACGCGACAACGCGGACATGGCTGGACGCAATGGCGAGTATAGGACGCCGGGACGTGGCTGGAATTCTCAGAACGGCACCCGCACTGCTGGCGGACCCGGCTCCCAAACCTGGCGTCACAGAATTGGTTTTGCTTGAGGCGTCGATGGCGGCTTATGTCAAGCAAGGCGATGGGTCTAAGGCTCTTGAGTTATGGCAGCGACACGCTGACCGTTTGGGCGCGGCGAAATCACTCAAATTGCACCATCGTTTGCTCCTGGCTCACGCGCGACAGGGTGCGCGCGCAGACTAGGAGCAGAGAACTGCACTTTACAATCGGGCGACATTTGATTTTCATCTGCCAAAATAACACGCTAAAGGCATTTGCATCGGGGGGAAAATGCTAAGACGACATCTCGCACTCGCCTGTCTGATTACGGTTTATTTGGTCGGCTGTGGAGGGTCTGATTCAGACTCGATTGGGGTGCCGACTACGGCCTCCTGTGCGGACGGGACTCAGCGCTGTCCCGACGGCCTAGAATGCCTGCTTAACGGCGACGGTGTCCCTGAATGCTTAGACGCCCCGATTCAGATCATTGACCTCGGCGTGTCTGACGCGGGTGACGACACGAGCAGAGATACTGCCCCCTCCTCCCCTGATGCGATGAGCGCACGTAACTGCATGGACCTGTGCCAAGACGCCATCGACTGTATCTACAACGAAGGCCTATGTAGAGCTCTCACGCCGGGAGAGGAGCGTGACATCATGGCTCAATGTAATGATAGATGTATGGCCAACCAGGGCGCTTTTGGCAATCCAACCACGGACGACTGCTCGGTTCGCGCTGAAGCGATCTTCCGACAAGTAAATGACTTAACACTCCTATGCGGCGTGTCGACACTGAATGCCCCTTGCCGGACGGCCGATGGGCTAGATGGCGTATGCACGGCACCAGACATATGCACGACCGCATCCGATGATGCGAGGTGTCTTGGAGGCGCGGTTTGCTGCACCGGGATCACCTGCGGGACCGGTGGTACATGCGTCGCCAGCGGGCGGTGCGACGGACGCCCCTCCGAGGGAGATTGCCCAGGTAGTGGTATCATTTGCTGCGTGGCATACGCCCCCATTGCAGGTGCGTGTGCTGACAATTCGGAATGCGCATCTGGTGTCTGTTCAACCCAAATGGCGACCAACCGCGTCACACCAAATGGCTTTTGCCAAACCCAATGCGAGAATAGCGATGTCTGTGGCCCAGAAGGGGTCTGCCTTGCAAATGCCGGTGACGGTGTCTGCTTTCAGACATGCGATTTGGACACGCCATGCCGGGAGGGCTGGCTTTGTGGCACCCAATCGAGAACCGGCGCGGATGGCGTGTTGATGTCAGTGGACGTCTGTCTGACAGATTGTCGCCAACAAGGCTGTGGCTCCGAAGGGGTCTGTAATCAAGAGACAGGCATTTGTGAATTGACCGTGACCCCACTAGAAGAATGCGAATTCCCATGCGTGCAAAATGAGGTTTGCGCTAGTGGCCGTTGTGTACGGCCGGATAATAGCTGCGCCACCGAGTACAACTGTCCCGAAAACTGGGCTTGCACGGATGGCCAATGTACAACGGCCTCATTTGCCGACTGCGACATTAATCTCCCTAATCCGTGCGCTGCAGGACAAACATGCGTACAAACAAATGATGGGGGTGGAATTTGTCTCGTGAGTTGCGTTGATAGCGCCATATGCCCACTTCACATGTCGTGTCAGCCGCTCCTCGGTGTCGGGAATCAAAACCTTTGCTATTACGAGTTTTGCGATGCGGCGGAAGTGAACGGGCCTTGTCTCATCGGTGACCGTAATGGAACCTGTCGACCGCTGGGCGATATCAACATGGCGGCTGGAATTTGTCTGGACAGCGGTACCGCAGCCGAAGGTGAGCCATGCGACGGAGAGGCCAATCGTGACACTGAGGACAGCCTCGCCTTGCTTTGCGCCAGTGGACTGCTTTGCATCGGTGATAATGATGACCCGCTCGACCCAACAAATATGAATGATGACCGAGGCGAATGCCAGGCTCTTTGCGCCATCGGAGGAAACGATTGCGCCGAGGGATTGAGCTGCGTTCAATATGGTCGCCCCGACGACCCAGACACGCCGGAAAATGAGCTTTTTAATATGGGGATCTGCTCTCCCTCTGACTGCAGTTTTCTAGGCGATGACTGTGCTATCGGAGACACGTGTCAACCCATTGCCTTTGGCGCAATTTTTGGACGATGCCGCGCTATAGGTGAGCTCGGCCTTGGCGAGGCCTGTACAGACAACACTGAATGTCCTGAAAATTCAATTTGTGGCAACGCCGGTGGCGGGCCAACGTGCATCCGCTTTTGCGCGCCAAGAACTCAGGACTGTCCTTGGGGACAGAGTTGCTTGCCCATTAATGGGGGCGCTATCCATGCGTGTCTCTGATCCGTTTTAGTCAATGCCTTTCAACGACTCCGCCTTCCATAGAATAGACGACGGACGCTCTTTCTTGTTTGCGCCAAGCGGATCTGATCAACAGCGCAGCTTTGGCGGACATTGCTCTCTCTGTGGCATCGAACACCGGATCGTTTGGCTGGACCATCACAGAGAGCGCATTCGAGACGTCTTGTTCGGCGCGGTTCCCGACTTTCGCGCCATCAGCGGTTCGGCTGAGGTGGTCACGATAGGCCTTATGGAAAATAGCCAGGGTGACTATGGCTTTGTTTTCAGCTGCGGCCAGGACGACGAGAGCGACCTGGCAGCGTCACGCATACAAGTGGAACACGCTTTTATTACTCAGACCCAAGCCCTTCTGTCGGAGCTGGATAGCACATCTACACTGTTGAATGAATACAGGTCCGAACGACAGGTGTTTGAAGCAAAACTGAGACAGCAACACATTGAACACGAGCAACAGCGTGCCCGAGCGCGAGTGCACTACCAGGCACAGCGGAAGGCCCGAGCCAAGCTGCGAGCAACCGCCCTTGAGTCGCCCCATGAGGGCGACCTCAGCCAGGCGGATCTGGATCGATGGAGTATGCAAGAAGCAGACATTTTCCGGTCCCTTAAAGGCCGCCTGCGGAGCGAAGCAAAGCCGATGACGGACGATTATGACGCATTGCGAGCAGACATTACGGACTTAAAGGCTCGACGTCGGGTTCTCAGTGATGCCTTAAAGGCCCACTTTTACTCGGCAGCTGCAGCCCCTCCCAGGCCATCCGAAATGACGGCGACCGAACGGGTTCTCCATCACGCCGCCTACTTCGGCTACGTGCCCCATGGCATCGTGCAGCTCTCACGTCATTCAGGCGACCGAGCGGATGCAGGCGACCCCAAATTGGTCATGGCCCTTGAAAAACAGACGGAATTGCTTTGTGGTCTGTCATTCCGGCGAAGGCGTAATGAGCCGTTTCAGCTCACACCGTCTCCACTCGAGGTCGTCTATGAGGATGATTATCTTGCCGTGATAAACAAGCCGTCCGGACTACTCAGTGCGTCAGGACGCCATTGGACCACCGCAGATAATGCTCAGTTCCGCCTGTCGGCACAACTCAACTTAAAGACCCCGATTAGACTTGTGCATCGTCTGGATCAGGATACATCCGGGTTAATAATGTTTGCGAAAGATCCACTGACACATCGCCGACTCAGTACCGCGTTCATGGACCGGCTGGTTGATAAAACGTACCTCGCTGTCCTCGAAGAAACTCCAAAGAACAAGGCAGGTCGAATTGAGCTTCCGCTTTCAACGAATCGAGCCGGTCGACCTCGGCAAGTGATCGACTACAAACTGGGCAAACCGGCACAAACAGAGTTTCGTGTTCTGTCCAAGATCCAGCGGGGCACACTGATCGAGTTAAGACCCATAACGGGTCGAACCCATCAATTGCGGGTTCACTGCGCAGATCCAGAGGGCCTTCACTGCCCCATTGTCGGTGACGATCTTTACGGACGGCAGCCGCCTCAAAGTCGCTTATACCTGCACGCGGCGGGTCTCAAATTCGACCATCCTAGGACACAAAATATCGTAGAACTTGAAGCGTATCCCACCTTCGTCTAAGTATAGTCTCGTATTAAACACCACGGCCCTCATCAAGTGGGGTTTCAAAATGGCTCGGAGAGCCATTAAGGAGGACAAAGATGAGTACCTATTTAAACGGACTCGCACTTCTCAGCTGTGCGCTTTTCTTTGCATTCGGATGTGACTCAGAGACATCGTCCAGCACGGCGCCTCAGACAGACCAATCCACGGTCGATGCGCAGGCAACGACTGATGCTGGAGCCGCGGATGCCTCTGGCGGAACGGGTGGCGCGGGTGCCATGGGCGGCGCTGGCGGCGCTGGCGGAACCGGTGCAGCGGGCGGCGCGGGTGGCGCTGGTGCCGAAGGCGGCGCAGGCGGTACTGGTGCAGAAGGCGGCGTTGGAGGCGCGGGCGCTGAAGGTGGCACTGGTGGTGCCGGCGGCGCAGGCGCTGAGGGTGGCGC
>MDTC01250102.1_pt1 | contig 13371 bp, 18 predicted proteins | sample 811181 | NCBI WGS metagenome assembly MDTC01 (sample SAMN05326644, study PRJNA326480) | marine metagenome | isolation source: seawater | place: Pacific Ocean: North | collected 2011
ATTATTCAATAACAAACCAACCCTGTGGAAAAAATAGGTTTACATTTAACCAAAAGTATGGTATAATATACCAATGATTGTAGGAACACTATTCGAATCTATATTCGATAATAAAACTGATAAGGGCATTGAACTGCCTGATTTCGAGCACTTTGAACAAGTCCTATTTAAATTATCTAAGGTAGAACGCAAGGATAAAAAAGATGCAGAACTTATGTCTCCTGCTATTTACACACCAAAAACAACTCGTGCAAATGATAATGTGGAATCGTGGGGTGGCTGGTGCGCAGTAGATGTGGACGATGCAGACCTTACAATTGACCTAAAAGAATATATTAGGTCTAAGGTTGGTAATCATTACTATGTTTGCTATTCTACAGCATCATCAACTAAAGAACAACCAAAATTCAGATTGGTATTTCCACTAACCAGACATGTACAAAGAGACGAAATTAAACATTTTTGGTTTGCACTTAATAAAGAACTAGGTATGATTGGAGATATTCAAACAAAAGATTTAAGTCGAATGTATTACATACCAGGCACGTACAAAGGTGCTAACAACTTTATCTTTTCAAGTGAAGGTATTAATATGGACCCAGCTGAAATAATGAATAGACACGAGTATGTAGAGAGCTCCGGCAATACGATGTTTGATAAATTGCCAAAGAAGATGCAAGAGGCAATGATGCAACACATGAAGGATAAACTTACCAATACAGAAGTCAAATGGATTGGTTATAAAGACTGTCCTTATTTTCCAAAATCACTAGAGCAAGAATATCGCTCAGTTTCTGGTTCTGGTTGGTATCATAAAATGTATCAAATTATGGTCGCACTTGCAGGTAATGCAATTAAAAATAATTATCCAATTACAGCTACTGAAATCGCATATCTATGTAGAGAACTAGATATTGATACTGGTAACTGGTATGAAAAAAGACCTTTGGATAAAGAAGCTGAAAGAGCTTTGGAATATGTTTACAAAAACCAATTTTAATGGTATAATATACTAATGAAAAAAATAACAGTAGTAGGTTCAGGATATGTCGGTATGGCAAATGGAGTTGCCTTATCGCAACATAACCAAGTTATAATACTGGATATTAATTCTGAAAGAGTTAATTTAATTAGAGATAATAAATCACCAATCGAAGATGCTTTAATTACAAAATATTTAAATGAAAAGGATTTACTGCTTGCAGCTTCAAATGATTCTGAAACTGCATATCAAGCTTCTGAATATGTTTTTGTGGCAACTCCTACAGATTATTGTCCTATACAAAATTATTTCAATACTGATTCCGTTGAATCGGTAATAAGAGATGCACTAGAAAAGTCTGAGGCATATATCGTGATTAAATCAACTGTCCCGGTTGGGTTTACCAAACTAATGAATAAAAAATATAAAACTGATAGGATTTTATTTAGTCCAGAGTTTTTAAGGGAAGGAACAGCACTATTGGATTGTTTAAATCCTAGAAGAATTGTAGTAGGTGGAGAAATAAAAGGCAGACACAAAGTCGCTCAGTTATTACTGGACTCCACAGATTATCCATGCCCACTTATAACAACAGATTCTACAGAGGCCGAAGCAATAAAACTATTTGCAAATGATTATCTAGCTATGAGAGTTGCCTATTTTAATGAAGTAGATACATATGCTGAATTTCACAATTTAAATACAAAAGATATTATTGATGGTATGTGTTACGATTACAGAATAGGCGAGGGCTATAATAATCCATCTTTTGGTTATGGTGGTTATTGTTTCCCTAAGGATACAAAGCAATTATTGGCTAATTACAAAGAGAACAGAATACCAAATCGTTTGGTTGGTTCAGTTGTATATTCCAATGAGGTTAGAAAAGATTGGATTGCAAATCAAATATTAAGAAGAAGTCCAAATGTTGTAGGTATATACAGAATGGCTATGAAATCTGGTTCTGACAATTATAGAAGTTCTGCAATGCAAGGAATCATTGAGAGATTAAGAACACAAGTTAAAGTGGTTATATATGAGCCAATGTGTAGGGAAGATGAATTCCTTGACTGTGTAATGGAAACTGATTTAAATAAATTTAAAAAATTAAGTGATGTTATTGTCGCAAATAGACTCGAAGATAATATCAAAGATGTAGAAGAAAAAGTCTATACGAGGGATGTATATGGAAACAACTAAAAGAATATTAGTTATAGGTGGTGCTGGTTTTGTCGGCTCAAATCTAATTAAAAAACTAGTCAAACAAGGACATGATGTAATTTCAATGGATAATTATTCCACTGGTTCACATGATAATGAGCACGATGGTTGTTTTTATTATTATGGTACACCAAGAGATTTAATACCAACATTACAACATCATGACCCTACATTTGATTATATATTCCATTTAGGAGAATATGCTAGAGTCGAACAATCATATACAGATTGGGATAAAGTTATTGATTCAAATCTTAAATGCTTTCCTTATGTATTGGATTTCGCCAAACATCAAGATGCCAAATTAATATATTCTGGTTCATCAACAAAATTTGCAAAAGGTGGTGGTAGAAATATGAGCCCTTACGCATTTACAAAAGCACAGAATACTGAATTATTAAAAAACTATTCCGAATGGTATGGACTAGATTATTCCATCGTATATTTTTATAATGTATATGGAGATAATGAAATAGGCGAAGGTAAATATGCAACTGTTGTAGCCAAATTTCTTAACATGGTTAAAGAAGGCAAAGCAGATTTACCAGTTACATTTCCAGGAACACAGCTTAGAAACTTTACACACATTGATGATATAATTGATGGTTTAATATTGGCTGGATTCGAAGGCAGTGGCGATGGCTATGGCATTGGTTCAGATGATAAGTATTCAATACTGGATTTGGTTGATATGTGTGGAGTTTTGGCAACACCAATTCCATCTAATCCTGGTAACAGAATGGACGGAGAGCTTAAAACAGAAAAGTTAAAAGAATTAGGTTGGTCATGTAAGCGAACACTACCAGAATATATTGAGGAGAAATTAAATGACGCAAGAGTATAAAGCATTTCTATATGGAATGGCATTTGGATTTTTACTAGGTGCAGTAATGTTTGCTGTCCCAAGAGTAGAAGCTTCTGACGCCAATAATGAAATTTATTGTATGGCACAGAATATATATTTTGAGGCAGGTAATCAACCACTAGCTGGTAAAGTCGCAGTCGCTCATGTAGTTTTAAATAGAACAAAACATATGAATTACCCTGCAGATATTTGTGGAGTAATATACCAAGCTAAATGGAAAGAAAATTGGAAAGGCAATATGGTACCAATACTATATAAATGCCAATTCAGCTGGTTCTGTGATGGAAAATCAGATGACCCAGAAGATAGTCCAACATGGTTAATATCTTTACATATAGCTAGAGATGTAATCCAAGGGGCTTATCCAGACATTACAGAAGGTTCAACACATTATCATAATGATATGGTTTACCCTTACTGGGCTGATTCACTCAATGAAACAGTTTATATAAATAATCACACATTTTACAAATAGGAGAAAATTATGGAAATGTTAGCAGATAATGTACTAATTACTGAGGTGGTAACTGAAAACCAAACGGCAGGTGGTATTATACTTACCGAAGCAATTGATAAGGCAAGTAAACCAGGTTTGGTTTTATCAGTAGGTTCAGCAGCGAATAGTAAACTTAAAAGAGGACAAAGAGTCTTTTTGGATTGGGGTAAATCCTTACCGGTAAATGTAGAAGGCAAAGCAGCTGTTATAATACAGTCAGAATATATCAAAGCAATTGTCAGCGAGGAAGATTGAAAATAAAGGTTTACATTTGATACTGGTTGTGGTATAATATACATTATGAAGAAAAAAGTTGGAATTACAGCATCTACATTTGACCTATTACATTCAGGTCATGTAGCAATGTTAAGAGAGGCAAAAACTGCATGCGATTATTTAATATGTGCACTGCAGAATGACCCATCGGTCGACAGACCAAATAAAAACAAACCCATTCAAAATATCGTGGAAAGACAAGCACAATTGTCTGGAATTAGATATGTCGATGAAATATTAGTATATAATACAGAAGATGAATTAAGAGATATTTTATCCATGTATGATATTGATGTAAAGATTATGGGCGAAGAATATAGAGATATTGATTTCACGGGTAAAGATATTTGCCAAAAGCGTGGTATTGAATTCTATTTTAATAAAAGAGAACACAGATTCTCTACAAGTGATTTGAGAGCAAGAGTAATGAAGGAGAATATATAATGCCAAGTATCGATTTAACACCACGGAAGAAACACCCTAAGGATAGAACCCCACCAAAGGCTATGCCATTTGATGTTGGGTTAAGAAAATTTAGGAAAGCCTGCGAGAAAGCAGGGATAGTGCAAGAGGTTCGTAAAAGAGAATTTTATGAAAAACCTACTGCGAAAAGAAAACGCAAGAAAGCTGAGGCAGTTTCCAGAGCAAGGAAACTACAAAGACAGAACGACTTGTACACATCGCCAAGAGGCAGGAGATAATATGTCAGTAATGGACAAACTGAAGAAAAACAGTAAAATCAAATTCACATCAGTATTAAACAAATCAGAATTCTTTACAGAAAAAGAAGTGGTAACAACTAGCGTACCTATGATTAATGTAGCTTTATCTGGTGATATGGACGGAGGTTTATCCTCTGGTCTTACAGTATTGGCTGGCCCAAGTAAACATTTTAAAACATCATTTGCCTTATTAATGGCAAGTGCCTATCTAAAAGAACATGAAGACGCAGTGTTATTATTTTATGATTCAGAGTTTGGCTCACCCCAATCTTATTTTGAATCATTTGGTATTGATACCTCTAGGGTATTACACACACCTATTGTTGATGTTGAGCAATTAAAGTTTGATTTAGTTGGTCAGTTGGATAACCTAGACAGAGATGATAAGGTTGTCGTAATAATCGATTCAATTGGTAACCTCGCATCTAAAAAAGAACTAGAGGACGCACTCAATGAAAAATCAGTGGCAGATATGTCACGAGCTAAAGCACTAAAGGGACTATTCAGAATGGTCACTCCTTATCTTACTATGAAGAATATCCCTTTACTTGCTGTTAATCATACTTATCAAGAGATTGGATTATTTCCAAAAGCTATTGTTTCAGGTGGAACAGGTATCTATTACTCTGCTGATAACATTTGGATTATAGGTAGGAGACAAGTTAAAAAAGGTACTAATGTCCAAGGATATGATTTCGTTATTAATGTAGAGAAATCAAGGTTCGTAAAAGAAAAATCTAAGGTACCTATCAGTTGTACATGGGACGGTGGACTTGAGCAATATTCAGGTTTATTGGAAGTGGCTATGGCTGGTGGTTATGTAGTAAAACCAACAATGGGCTGGTATGCTTCTGTTAATAAAACCACAGGAGAAATCAACGAGCCAAAGGTTAGAGAAAAAGATACTCTAACAGAAGAGTTCTGGGCACCTATATTTGAATCATCTGACTTTAAAGAATTTGTTAGGTCATATTATCAGATTGGTCACAAACCAATGCTTGACATTGATTTAGAAAGCACTTTACAAGAGGAATAGAATAGTGTATAATATAACAACAAAGGATTATTCTATTGTAGAAAATCCATCATCTGAATTCCATGGCGTCTTATTAAAGACCGGAGTTTATAAAGAAGTAGTTGTGGTTTATGGAACCGTATCAATAAAAGAGTCCCCGGAACTTGATATGGCAACACTTGGATTTACATTTAATATCCAAGACCCTGGCGATAATGATTTTGATACTCTAAATACATCAGAGGACTTTAAAAATTATCTTGGCGCGGTATTACAACATATTATAACAGATAGTTTAGAATGGGGAAATGAAAACAATTTAACGAGGATAGGAATTGGAGAATCACTTACAGACACACATACTGAATCACCTACTCAATAACGAGGATTATTGCAGACGAGTTGTACCATATTTAAGGAAGGAATACTTCGAAGGTACACACAAGGTTGTTTTTGACCTTATTACAAGGTTCGTCAGTAAACACAATAAATTACCTACGGCAAAGGTATTACAATTAGAGTTAAGAAAAATTAGTGCACCAGAAGATGTATTAAATAATTCTGCAACTCTAATAAAAGAAATTGCCATAAAATCAGAAGTTGATACAGAATATCTAGTTAAGGAATCAGAAAACTGGTGCCGTGATAGAGCAGTCCATAATGCTATTATGGATTCAATATCCATTATTGATGGTAAAGATTCTGAAAGAAGCGAAGGTTCCATACCAGAAATACTATCAGAAGCATTAGGTGTTTCCTTTGACCAACAAATAGGTCATGATTATATCGATGATTCTGATGATAGGTTTGATTTTTATACCAAGAAGGAATCTAGGATTCCATTTGATTTGGATTACTTAAACAAAATTACAAAGGGTGGATTACCCAATAAAACTTTAAATATAGCTCTTGCAGGGACTGGTGTCGGTAAATCTTTATTCATGTGTCATTGCGCCGCATCAGTCTTACAGCAAGGCAAAAATGTTTTATATATTACCATGGAAATGGCTGAAGAAAGAATCGCAGAGCGTATCGATGCCAACCTAATGGATTTACCTATCGAACAATTACAGAGGATTGGTAAAACAGCCTTTGATAACAAAATACAAAAAATCGCACAGAACTCTATTGGGAAACTTATCATTAAAGAATACCCAACAGGAGCTGCGCATACCGGACATTTTAGAGCATTATTAAATGAACTAAAATTAAAAAAGAATTTCATACCTGATATGATATACATTGACTATTTAAATATATGTTCATCAAGTCGCATGCGTGGGCTTGGTGGTAGTATAAATAGTTATTCATACATAAAAGCTATCGCAGAGGAACTGCGTGGTTTGGCTGTGGAATTCAATGTTCCAATAGTATCGGCAACTCAGACCACGAGGTCTGGTTTCAGTAATACTGATGTCGGCCTAGAGGATACATCTGAATCGTTTGGTTTACCGGCAACGGCTGACCTTATGTTCGCTCTTATATCAACAGAGGAACTAGAGGACTTGGGCCAATTACTGGTAAAACAATTGAAAAATAGATATAACGATCCGACCAAGTACAAAAGATTTGTGGTTGGCGTGGACCGTTCCCGCATGAAACTATATGATGTAGAGGAATCGGCTCAGGCAGATATAATGTCCGACCCAATTCCTGATAAACCAATAAATAAATTTGGCGATAGAGACTCGGAAGATACTTTTGCCAATTTTAAAATCTAGAGGAAAAATATATGAATATGTTAAATACAGCAAAAGCATGGTTAATGGACCGATGGGCAGAACGCACATCTTGGGACGGTGGACTTATTGTCGGCCTTTCATTATCTTATCTACTACTAGGTGGACTTGTTGACATAGTAGCTTGGGTAGCCCTTGCTTACGGTGTATACACTTTTATTGCAAAAGAAGTATAATAACCTTTTAATTATGACATTCATGGGGGAGTTTCAAACTCCCCTTCTTTTACACAAAGTTTTGTTACATTTGTGTTACAACTATGTTACATTCATGTAACTTTTTCACTTTTTTTTAACTAGCGTGTTTACATTTACCCTAGAATTTGGTATAATATACCTATATTTAATAATTGATAAGGAGTAAATATGAATAAATTAGTAATAACAACCCAGTATATGGAAAACTACGGTGATAAGGAAAACCCTTATATGAAGTTCAAGGGTGGTTCTACCTATGTGATGTATAGTGTTGGTAACCCTACCGAAAACGAAATTGCTACGCATGTGGCAAGAGTAAGGCCTTTTATCACTACTGACTTTGAACAGTCGAATGGTGGTTCCGAGGAATACATTGTGGACTTTAAAGTGGTAAACCATAGGGAAAAGATTTGCGACGAGTGGGAAACTATCACTCAGTTTTCTTTTGCAGGTTCTACTGTCAACTTTATGAAGGTTACCGACAACCGTAACGATGGTTGGATGCGTGAGGAAATCCTTGAGAAAACCGAAACTTGGGTTGGAGATATGTCTCATGGAACCAAGCGTGGTGCTTATTACGATGAGTATCTCATGGAAGATGGCGACATGGTCCATGGCCAAAATGGTCTTAAGGAGTGGTTCGTAACTGCTAAGATGGCATAAAAGTTTAAACGCCACTAGCGGGTGTAATTGAAAGCGTCTAGGGTTGATGACCGAACATCCCAGGTGAGTATGAAAAGGCTCACCACACTTTTATTTAATGGAGAAAACAATGATTGACTATAATATAATTAAAAAAACAAAAACTAGAATTAAATATAAAGGCATCGACCCTGAAATGCTTAGTACTTTTAAATGGTATCCAAAGATATATGAAAACCCATTTAGGTTTGATTTTGATTTGGTTAAGAAAAGAATGGAAGAAGCTAGAGCCGCTGGTTACGAAGATGATGTTTCAACAATAAAAAGAAATATTAAAAGAGTAACTGAGGATAATCCTGGCGTATTCGATGATTTCTTAGTTCTCTTGGAGCTATAATGATACCAGCAAAATCAAAGAATCAATGTTCACAACCACAATCGTATGCATATCAAGTATCATTTACAGATACTAATAAAAAGTATTGTGAATATACATATGAATCATTACAAGATGCTATAGTTTTCCAAGTCGGATTACATGAAAAAGATATACATACACATCTAAAAAGGATATCACTACCTAGTGATTGAATTAATCATATTTATTATTTGTTTAATAGGTGCTTCTTGGCAGGCCTGGAGAATAGGTCTTCGCGAAGGAGCATCTCGTACAATAGATAAATTACATAAGGAAAGAATTATCCGTTACGACCATGAAGGTCATATCAGACCCAACGAGTGGTTTGACGCTTAATACTATTCACTTTACAAAAGTTATAAATAGTGGTATAATACTATCATATAACCTAATAGGAGAATATTATGAGAAACTTTAAATCTTTTTATCCCAATATAATTGAAGATATTAATACTTTAAAGTATACTGGTTCTAATGAAAACCCGTTTACTCTTGCTATATTAGAAGATATTGATAATCAAATTGGTGGTATTAATGCCAAACTCGAAATCGATAAAAGAAAAAGCAAATTTAGTGGCAAAAAGCTAGGTATTAGTGCCGCAATGCCAGATAAGGACCGAGACAAATATGCAAATTTGGCTCGTGTTATTATTTCTGAAACCGAAGATTTAACCTTAATGATGGATAATGTTCCAGGTTCCAGAAAAGAAAAAGACTTTGCCTTTCAACATAAAGATATGGAAAAATATGTTTATGTTAACTGTAGACCAGAGGGTGGCCGTGGTTCATTAGGAGATGACCCACATGAATTAATGACAGCCGCGCTTTGTTTAATGTCCTCAAAACAAAAAATAACCAATTCAGATGAAATGGATTCACTTGTTGAAAAAGTAAAACTTGGATTGGGTGGAATAAAAGGATATAAACAAGGCCAAGTCGATGCTCTGGTTGGTAATTATTCTAATTTATGTCAAGCCGTATCGGCCGCAAATTCAATTATAGATGCTGGATATGGTGGTGCAGATAAAGTTTATTTAACAGGCCAGGCATGGGATAATGATGTGAAACAATTCCAAATGACCAAATATGGAATGAAGGACTTTAACTCTTCTGATTTTATTATTAAAAAGGGTAAAAACTTTGTTGGTATATCATTAAAGAAAAAGAAAAGAATCAATGAAACAGACCCAACATTAATTAATAAAGCATTTACTGGTTTACTGTCTGATAAGAAGTTCGATAAATTAAGAGCTCAAATTGAACAAGATGCTGGTAATTTTTATGTACATGTAATTAAAGTTGCTACAAGACTAAAGGTATTATCACCTGACCTAATGGCAGATTTAAAAAAGGATAGACCAACAAATAAAAATTGGAAACAATATATTCAAAGAATTCCAAATGATATTATTAATAGAGTACTGAAAGGTAAGAGAACATTATTTAAAGTTATGGCAGATAACATTTCTAAAAATAGTGATTTAATTGCAAACCAATTGGTACAATTAATATTTAAATCAGACCTTATAGAACTAAAAAAGGTAAATTTTGATTTTGCATTGGTGACAGGTATTGGAGATTATGGTCCATCAAAAGGGGTTGTTGTAGAAAAGGGCGAATATAAAGATATTGAAACCTCAACAACTAAACTTAATGATTTGTTTAAACAAGGAAAGCCAAAAATAATATTAACACCAGGTGCGAAACAAGCATTTGACCCAGGTGCAACTGCAGCAAATCTTAAATTATCTTTATTGGTTGGTAAAACAGCAATTGCAGATATCACATTAAGATATAAAGGCGACTTTAGGTCTGCACCTAATTTTAATGCAGTACCTACACCTGAATTTAAAAAGTTACAATCATGAAAACATTAAAAAATTATTTATCTGAGTCAAAGAATACACATATGACTCACATAGAAGATTTAATCCTTGACGGAGGAGTCAAGGGTGCACGCCAAGCTATCCTAGCGCTTAGATCACTGAGGGATATGCTTAACGGTAACACAAAAGCACCAATGGATGTTACTGTTAAATGGGACGGTGCGCCCGCCTTATTTGTTGGAGAGGACCCATCTGATGGTCAATTCTTTGTAGCAAAAAAAGGCATTTTCGCAAAAAACCCTAAGGTATATAAGAATCATGGAGACATTGATGCTGATACCTCGGGTGATTTAAATAAGAAACTAAAATTAGCTTTTGATAATCTGAAAGGATTAGGAATTAAAGGTGTAATACAAGGCGATTTTATGTTTGACCAAAGTGATTTGAAAAAGGAGAATATAGATGGAATTAAGCATATTACTTTCCACCCTAATACTATCGTTTATGCTGTACCTACAGATACGAAATTAGCAAAAGAAATAATGAAAGCCAAGGTGGGAATTGTTTGGCATACAACATATTCAGGTTCCACATTTGAAACTATGAAAGCCTCGTTTGGTGGAGATATAGTATCAAAAATAAAGCCATCCAAAAATGTATGGATGCAAGATGCCACAATGAAAGATTTATCAGGTACCGCAACACTTACCAAAGAGGAGAGTTTAGAATTAGCTAGTAATTTATCGAACGCAGGTAAAATATTTAAAACGATTGCAAGTAGTACACTCAAAGAAATAGAATCAAACAAAGAACTTAACCTAGTAATTAACATATATAATAATACAATGGTTAGAAAAGGACAAAGAGTTCAGAATACAAAGAAACATGCCAAAGGTTTAATACAATTCGTATCAGATAGATACGCAAAAGAGATAGGCAAAAGAAGTACCGATAAGGGAAAACAAGTCCAAATCGATAAACGCGATGAATTATTATCGTTTTTTAGTAAATCTAATTTAAAAAATTTAGAAAATATCTTTATTTTACAGAACTTTGTCATAGATAGTAAATTAATTATTATAAATAAACTAAACAAGGTATCAAAAATTGGTACATTTGTTAAAACTAAATCCGGATTTAGAGTAACCAACCCAGAGGGTTTTGTTGCAATTGATCGAATGGAAGGTGGTGCTGTAAAGTTAGTTGACAGAATGGAATTTTCAACTAATAACTTCAGCAAAGATATAATTAAAGGCTGGGATAATCCAGGCTAATGGGAAACCGAGGAAATAGATGCAAACATTTAGCGAATACTTAAGCGAAGCTTCGAATGAAGTAACCTTCGTTTTTGGACGATTCAATCCCCCGACTGAGGGACATGAGTTGTTGTTTGAAAAACTTAAAAAAATATCAAGAGGCGGTGCCTACCGTATATACTCTTCTAAATCAGTTGACCCTAAAAGAAACCCATTACCATTTAAAGAAAAAATTAAGTTTATGCGTAAGATGTTTCCTAAGCATGCAAGAGCTATTATGGCCGATAAGGACATAAGAACAGTATTAGATGTATGTACCAAATTATATGACCAAGGATTTACAAAGGTAACCATGGTCGCTGGAAGCGATAGAGTAAAAGAATTTGATATATTATTAAATAAGTATAATGGTAAAAAATCAAAACACGGCCTTTATAATTTTGAAGGCTCAATTAATGTTGTAAGTGCCGGGCAAAGAGACCCAGATGCAGAAGATGTAAAAGGTATGTCTGCTTCTAAATTAAGAGCACTAGCCGCAGCAGGTGACCTACAAGGTTTTGCCGATGCATCTTTAGAAGTTCAAGGCGACGGAATACAAACATTATACTATGCAATCAGAAAAGGAATGGGATTAAAGAAAGAATCATTCCGTAAACATATAGAATTACCACCACTTTCAGAAACAAGAGAAGATTATATTGATGGTAATTTATTTCAAAAAGGTAATATCGTAAAAATAAAAGAATCACAAGAGATTGGAGAGATTGTTGTTTGTGGTTCTAATTATGTTATGGTCCAAACAGAATCAGATAAAAAAAGATATTGGCTTGACGCAGTAGAGATTGCTGAAGATGCCGCATCACATGGCGCTGGAGAATGGGGAACAAATAAACTCACCAACACATATAAAAGAATGACTCCAGGACAATTCTTTAAAGAGAAACAAGGACCTCAAGACCCTGATATTAAGAAAATGAAAGGGACACAACCTAAAGGGTATTATGCAAAAGATGCCGATGGTGATGAAATGGCCACAAGCACAAAGAAAAAACGTGCAGCACATTTTAAGAAATTATCAACAAAACCTGCACCTGGTGACGCAAGTGCAAAAACAAAACCATCTGACCATACTAAAAAATATAAAGATATGTTCGGTGAGTTATACATAGAAGATTTTAGAGTCAATGAAGGTAACTCTGAGGCAGCGCTCAAAAAGAAAGCTGATGCATCTAAAATGCCTTTGGCAATATTAAGGAAGGTCTTTGATAGAGGAGTTGCAGCATGGAAATCAGGACATCGTCCAGGAACAACAGCTGTTCAATGGGGATTAGCAAGAGTTAATTCATTCGTAACAAAAGGAAAAGGAACATGGGGCAAAGCTGATAAAGATTTAGCTGCTAAAGTATAAAGGAAACAAAATGGAAAATTACCAAGAAAATAAAGAATCAATGTCAGCCATAGCTAATACATATACTCAAATGAGCGAGGCCGCAATAATTACTCAAGGTACTCAAGGAAATAAAGCAGCTTGGAAAAAGGGTTTAAACTTACTTTCCAAGTTAAGTAAAAATGGCAAAAAATTTACCAATAAAGATGATAAAATAAAATACTTGGAAATAGTAAATGGATTTTATCATACACATTCAGAAGGTGGTGTATCAGATAAAACCTGGTGGGGTGGAGAAGAGTATGATATGGTAAAACAGGATTTAATAG
>MDTC01082438.1_pt1 | contig 13369 bp, 6 predicted proteins | sample 811181 | NCBI WGS metagenome assembly MDTC01 (sample SAMN05326644, study PRJNA326480) | marine metagenome | isolation source: seawater | place: Pacific Ocean: North | collected 2011
AAGGGTGTTATTGGACAACGACAAATGCTCAAAGCGATTGGAAATGGCATTGACGTAAACGAGACTGCTTGCAAAGAAGTCATGGAAATGGATGTTCTAAAAGTTCCCTTGACAGAAACGATTGCTAATGTCATCAAATCAGTAAATGAACGCATGCCTCAAGCAGTGGTTGCAATAAATGATGATGGTGCATTTGAGGGATATTTCTCTCCAGAGGATTACCGACAGGCACAAACGATTCTTTCAGCAAACCCTTCACTGGGAACTTTAGACTGAAAAATTCATTCATGCATGAGTAGAACGCCGTCTTCACGGATGATTGCATAACCAATTCGTTCGAGTTGAACGATTGTCCCGATTGGATATTGATGATTCTCGATGCGTCCTTGTATGTGTTTAATCTCTTCTTGGAGAGGAAGTGTGAGAGTCGCTTCTTCAGAGGAATCTGTAGAGACCCAATGGATGATCGGTCGCTTGTCACTTCGAGGAATGGAACCCATTTGACCGCCTTTATCGATATCAGCGAATTCTTTGAGCCGGTATGTTGGATGACGGACATCTTCTGTTTCGATACAGATTCGATTGCTTTTCATCGAGATTCTTCTCTTGCCCATCGATTCATGATTAGGATGTACTGGAATCTCAATATGATCTGGAATCTCTCCCTGAAGTTCAACATTAACAGGATCACGAACAAAGGATAAACGTGGAGCATCATCATCGATATTTTTCGTATTGTGTGAAAAGAGGGTTGCTAATGGCACGGATATGTCCTTTTGAGTTACTCCTAGTTCAATCCAGAAGTTTCGCAGTGCTTCTGCCTGTATCCCTCTTAATTTCAGTCCCTGGAGTGTAGGAAGTCTCGGGTCATCCCAACCAGTGTATTCTCCATTTTCTATCGAAGCTCTCATCTTGGAAGTAGAAAAACCTCCCCATTCGTGTACCTTTACTCTCCCCCAGTAGATGGTTTCTGGATATTCCCATCCGAAGTGTTGGTAAAGGAGTGTTTGTTTTCGCGTTGAGTCCATCAGATCTTTTCCACGAACAATATGGGTCACTCCCTGAAGTCGGTCTTCGACTGCGCTTTGGAAGTCCAATAGCGGCCATACCCTATATTTCGAACCGATTTCAGGCCTTGGATGAGGATTTTTTTGAGTATCCTGTAGTCGTAATGCTGGCCAATCTCTGAGTGCAGGATTCTTCAGTTCCATATCGGTCTTAACCCGAACTACAGCATCTCCTGGCTTGTAGGTCCCATTCAGCATCAAATTCCAACCCTCTAAATTGACATTGACAGCTTTATTTCGGCAAGGGCAATTCTTTTTCGTCTCACGGAACGTTCGAAAGGCTTCTGCTGGGCACTGACAAATATATCCAAAACCTTCCTTGAGCATACGTTCAGCATGCTCATAATACAACGGAATCCTATCACTTGCCATCACAATTCGGTCTGCAGGGCGGCCAAGGAGCCATTCGACTTCTCTAGGAATAATCTCATACGCATCCAACATAGGTGGCTTCACGGTGGTATCTGTATCGTCAAATCTGAGAATAAGGGTTCCTTTGTGCTCATGAGCGTACATACCATTGATGACCACGCCTCGAGCATGACCAAATGAAAGAGGACCGTTTGGATTGGGGGCAAAACGGAGAACAATTTCTTTTCCTTCAGTGTTCTTCAAAGGAGGTAAGCCTTCCCTTCTCTCTTGCTTTTGGCGACCTTCGAGAAGATGAGGAGCCTCTTTTTGGAGGAGAGATTCAACATGCTCTAAACCCTTTTCTTGTGCAAGAGAATTCGCTTTTGTTACAGATTTAGCTACGAGGGGACTAATTTGTCCACCATGTTGACGCAGATCAGCCCTTGTACTCATGATACGGCCAATAACCGAGCCAGCAGCTCCTTTTCCATCATACTCAAATGCATTTTGTAAAGAAAGATGCCATATTAGGTCTCGAGTCTCAGCATCAGGTGACCACGACATAAACATGCCTGAAGCCATTGCTTCATGAACTCGTTGCTTCATCATGGTTGGAAAAGAGGTTTGGGCCAGAACGTTCTCTTTCCGGTAAAGGTGATGTATAATTCTTCATCCAAAATCGTTTAACAGTCGCCCAAGACCAACGGATGTCGTTATGAATTCCGTTTTCACTGATTAAGTCAGGTAATGCTCTCACAGTGTTTGGATCGGAGGGATATCCACTTCCTACGGGCTTACCCAATTCCGAAGATATTCGTTCTATTTCCATATCTCTGACAACTTTTGCAAGAATCGAAGCGCCTCCTACGATGCGGTGGTTTGTATCTGCCTTGTGTTCTGCAACCATTGTTGAAGCAGTTCGTGGCCAATTGTCTAAACGCTCAGATATTCGATTGCCAAATCGTTCTTCATTCACGTCACAAGCATCCAATAAAATCTCGAGTTCTTGATCAAATAATCGATGATGTCGGTTCAGAATCGATGCAAAAAGGTCGACTTCCAAGATGTTCAGGCCCTGGCCATAAACGGCAGTGTCGATTCGATTTGGCGGACATATAATGGTATCAACATACCATCCCCTTTCGGTTGCTTGTATGTTCAGCCACTCGTAATGCAACTTTCGCTTAGCATGGCTAAGATGTTTGGAATCTTCGATGTTCTGCTCCTCTAACATGTATTCATCTTCCTTTGGAATTGAGAGAAGACCAACGACGAGCGGGCCTAGAACCGGGCCTCTTCCTGCTTCATCAACACCGACTAATCTCATGGTATCTCCTCAAAGATCGAATTCATCAATTTCCTTTTGTTTAGATGGCAGAGATATCTCTGTATCTGATTTTTTTGACATCAAATTTTGTGTATCGTGGCGAACTGTGCGTCGATCTTCTCGTTGGGCAGGTTGAAGGTTTTGATTTTCAGTGTGTTGTGTTGCAATCCCGTCTGAATTGATCGCGTTAGCAAGTTCATTCATTTGTGATTTCTGCGCTTCAAGTGCGTGATGGTCAAGGACTGTTGTTGCAGCATTTCGGGCCTCTTCTGGAAGGGGTTGTAGTGGCTTTGGAGATCTTTTTGAAGAAGCCATGAATCCTTGCTTGAATTGTTCAGGAGATACTTGAGGGCTTGGACTTTCTTCGCTTTCTACGGCCTCCTTACGTTCGAATTTCTTCATCCAGTCACCTTGCTGTTCCTCAGGTTTTGGTTGCTGAAGAGTTTTTTCGATTTGTTCTATTTCCTTTCTCTGTATACGGTCTCGTACTGCTTTATTGAGGACGACTGAGGCGAAACTGATTGCTGCAATAACCAACCACCATCCCATAAATAACTCAGTTAGGTCTGCACTGAATTCTGAAAAAGAGTACGTGTCATCAGGTTCATCGATTCGCCATGCTTCTCCTAAAAAATCATGCTCGATTGTATAGACAAATTCAGTATCAGGATCGAATATGGAACGAACAATGATGTCGAGAACAAGTGTTCCATTCGCAATCTGATCTGTCGGTATTTCTGCAGCACCTCTTAATGTAAAGTTAGAATCCCGAGGCACACTTTCGATTTCAAAGGTTCGGGGGAAATCGACTCCATCTTCAATAAGTGCTCCTGCTGGAGGATTGAAGCCCATCACAGTGGAATGCGACGATCGAAGTTGAACTATCAACCCATCTTCGAGATTTCCAACATTTCGTAATTGTACTGAAAAGCTAAGCTTGTTTGTAGAGCCAACTTCAGAGTTAGCATCTTGAAATTTCCAATTCACATTGGGACCAACAAGGACATTGACATCGTAGGTCTCGACAACGGAACTGCCGTCGAATTTGACTTGGAACGATACCTGACCTTGAGTATACGCACTTACGTTCTCATCAATGTTGATTTGGATAACATTCGCTGTTTTCGCCCCATCTCGAGGCAAAGAAATCCTATCGAATAGAATATCGGCCGATGAAATAAACTCTGGACAAGACAACACGTCAATGGAGAATTCATCTTCATAGTTTCCATTATTTTCAATTTCTAGAGTCGCAAAACAGGAGTCGCCCGGTTGGAGGTACATGCAATCTGTTGGCTGGAGAATTGCTTCAGCACTTCGTATCCATTCAATCTCTGTTTGCGCTTTTTCCTGAACTGTGCGGATTTGAAGGTTTGTTGGCTGGATGAATAAATCAACTTCTAATGCACCACTGGTCTGGGCAGGTGCTTCTACACCAATTTGTACCATTCGAGTCTCATTGGGAAACAAGATTGTATCCTCAAATGCGTTAAACAATGCAACGGTCCAACCATCGACAGTCAATCGATCTCCTTTTTCAAGTTCTTTATCAATACCATCGATGACGATATCACCCAACATCATGGAAATTGTATCAGGTGTATTTCCTGTGTTGCGGACAATGACATCAATACGATCATTTCCACCAGGGTCAAGACTAACATTTGTTTCAACTGAATCAATGCTTACGTTTCTGTAGGCTGTAATTTCAAAAGAGAATTCCCAGGAAATAGTTGCATAATCAAGGCCAGAGGTCCCAATAAGCGTGAATGTAGGTCCTTCGTATGCGAGTGGTGCGCCATTAATTACTAATGGGGCCTCAACCCAAATGCGGACAAAATCCATCGAATCCGGTGACAGTTCTAGATTCGAAACATCGTCAGTGATATCATCCATATTCCAACCCCACTTCCACTCTGATGTTGTTTGAACACTGAAAGTAACATCATCAGGTAAGGATGCATTGCTCGTAATGTTCGTCGCAACATTTGTTCTAATTCCTGGATCGATTACAAAGGTGGATGCTTGAGTGTTTCCAAACTGAATCGCTGATGGAGCTGTGATTTGGATTGTCAAGTTTGAGTAAAATGTATGATCATCTGTCAGGTCTGTAATTGCGAGTCCTAATGTCTCGTTGCCATACGAAGTCGACTGCGGTAATGTCATCGTCCAGTAAAACCGATTTGTCTCTCCTGAATTAAATACAATTTCTTGTCCGTTGCCTGAAAAAGTTGACTGGATGGTCAATTCCAACTGTAGTTTAAGGGTGGTTGTTTCCGATCCAATGTACTTCACATCGGCCCATTGTTGTACAGTATCTCCTGGATAAGCAACAAAATTTTCCATTGGCGTGATTTCGACACGCGCATCAGAATCTGCCACGACAATCAATGGCATTGTGAGAATGAACAACACCGTGAACGCAATGTGTTTGTTGTTCATGACTCTGCTATGACCTATTGGTTTTGAAGCCGACGGCATAATGTTCACAAGAATTTCAAACAGGATCATTAAGACATCGATTTAATCCATCTACATCAAATTCAGCAGCATTCATTGGTACAAGTAATTCAAATGTTTGACCTATTGATGGGTCGATTTCCCCGAAGCATCCAATCCACTCGTCCTTGATGAGAACTTTTGCAGCACGACCTGCTAACCAAGGGCCTTCGTTCTCTGGAAGTGCTTCAATTACAAATTCTTCAGCACCCATATCTCTCAAGAAAGCCTGAATTCTTCCCCGAATCGCTGCAAAACCTCCGCTTCGTTCCGCTGTTATGAACGCAAGTCGTTGCATATTTTTGTGGTCGCGTACGACAGTGCCAAGTTCATATACCGATTGTGGTAGATCATGGTGCCGGTTCGTTGCTAAAAGTCTGAGCAATCCAGGGAGTAAGAATTGACGCATCATCGTATGCTCTTGAGTTATTGGATTTGTGATCTGAGTAATCTCATTCGTAGGAATCCATCGCATTCTCTCAAATTGGTCATACTCATTGGACAAAGTAAGTGACTGAATTTGCATGAAACTCATTCCTTGCAAAGACGTTCTTATCCTCCTACGGAGATGTTCATCACTTCTTGGAATTGCATTCATTGGAGCGCGAGGGACATCTTGGCCAAGGTCTTCAAATCCGTGACCTATTGCTAAATCTTCGATTAAGTCGACTGGATGAAGGATATCGAATCTCCATCGAGGCATCTCAAAACATAGCATGTTTTCTCCTTCATGGGCATATTGCATTGAATGTCCGTTTTGAATTTCATTTTGTTTCGCCGGAACCCTTCCAACAAAATGGCCACCCATTCTTGTAATGGAATGTTTCATTTCTTCATCTGTTAACTCTCTTCCGAGAATTGTCTTCACCAAACGTTCTGGTATTCTGTGTTCCACAGGCGTCCAATTAGGTAGGGTTTCATGATTCCCGTCACAATCTGTTAACTTTACAGATTGAATTTCTCCACCACGTTGTTTTGCTTGGAGGGCTACCAACATCAAACACGATTCACAAGCTCTGCGATCCCATCCAGTAACATCGATGAATAAATCACGGGTGCCTGAGTGAACTGTTGTATGCGAACCATTGATGATTGGAGGGAACGATAATACAGAACCCGTCGTATCTTCAATAATAGGCACCTTTTCCATTCCTTCGAGAAGATGTGCGTAATCCATTCCTTTTGGATGTTCTGAGAGGATCGCTTCAATGTTCATTTCAGTGTCATTTGCTAGTGGGATGAAGGAATGTGTTCTTGGGACGGCTCGGACTCTAAATGGTGCTTTGATTGAATTGAGATCATGGACTCCGATGCTTGCTCTTCTACGACCCCGACCGAGAGCGAAGTGTAACTTTTCTTGATGATCCATCAGGTTTTTGATGAAAGAATCCATTTCTGCATCGTTTTTCATTTGAAGATCTTTCACAACGGCGCCTAGGATAACCGGTCGTATTGCTTTCAGTTCAGAATCAACGATGATTTCAATCCCACTATCTTCAAGAGATTCTCTCTCCAACGTTGGTTGGTTGTGCAGAAAAGCCCTCATGGCAACAGAGAGAGTTTCTCCGCTCAATAAATCTGGACGGTCTGGAAATATCTCAATATCAAGGGTTTCATTATTGCATGTATCGATGTCGGTACCCAGCAATGGAAGTCTATGGTCGATATCTTCGATATCATGCGGACATCCATGGTTTGACATCAATTTGGCCAAGAGGCTTTGTTCAACAGATATTGTAGGCATAATCTCACCTATCGTGCAAACCAGTGGGGCAAAGGCCGTTCATATCCAGACATTCTCAGTCCACTTACGGAAGCCGTATCATGATCTAGCGCTCTAAGATGTGAGCGTTGTAAAATGTCTACTGAATCAAGACCGAGTTGTCTTAGTGAGTTTTGAAGGTCGATAGTGAGTCCTTGAAGCCAATACTCAATATCTTCAATTTCCAGCATGGGTGGTTCTGTGACGACAAAGTCAGCACCTGCACATCGAGCAACAATGACGTCATGGGCATCTGAAGTGAAACCGAATTCAAGTGCAGTAATCACAGAAGTCTTGTCCAATTCATTCTTTTTAGAACGGCCCATTATTGGTAAAGTTGCTGCTTCTGGCGTTCCAGATCCATCTTCTATTCGGGAGATTGCTGCTTGTATTCCATGATAAGCGGATGATTGGTGATGCGATTGGATTCGAGAAATTCCTTGTATGCTCATAACTGGTGATTGCGCTGTCAAGAGCGTTCGTATCGCTACGAGTAATCCATCATGCTCTTCTGGATTCATCGATGGTAGACTATCCCAGTCTATGCATACTCCTGCGACGATTTGAGCCGTTGTTCTTAGGTTACAAAGCGATTGAAGGTTGATTTGAGCGACGTCAATTGGTCGTGGGTTCTCAAGAACCAAGAATGGTTGACTTTGAATTCGAGTTAGGCGTCCAGAGTTATTGTCCTCACTAACGAGCAGAGTCCCATCTGGAATACGTGGTAAAATTGGAATTGGCAAAAGAATTGCAGGTGCTTCATCATCCGTCCCGGGGATAAAAGCCACAGTATCAACAGGATGGTTTTCAATCAAAGGATTCTCATCCATAGGAACCAAACCAATTGTCGACAAATCTCCGGAGGAAACGTGGTTTGATTGAACTTCCAATTTCACTTCATCGCTTGGTTCAAGACATAGCGCATCGTCTGACAAAACTGCGTCATAATCTGATAATAGAGCATTGATTTCGTTCAATTCCTTTGCCTTTAGCGGACGAAGGCGAATCCCTTGAGGCGGTGTGGGGCAACGTCCTTCAATTACAATCCGGCCCCCTTTCATTCCAATGCCGGCATCCTCCTCAACATCTCCTTGTATTACGATGAGTCCCCCGTTCATACCGTTTCCTAATCGTGTGCCTACTTGCCCTTGGACGTAGATTGTTCCTTCGGACATGAACATGCCAAGATCGGAGTCCGCTCCATCAGAACCAAACAATGTTCCTTCTTGCATCATGAATCCACCACAGCGTCCAATGAAACCAGTGCTTGTAACGGTACTGCCACTGTTGTAGGCTCCGAAGAAAGAACCAACTTCACCTTCGACGCTAAATCGTCCGCCAGCTCCAAACGAGGATGTCCAAGAACCGAGTTTACCAAGAGCTTTGATTCGAGCTCCTTCTGGGATGCCGGGACATAGTCCCACTTCTCCATTTTTTGGAACTTCTTCTCCAGAACCAGTCCATCCAATTCGCAAGAGTGCGTTCTGCTCAACAGCCGCTTTTAGCCGTGGCAAAAATTTAGCATTAATACTCATTGAGCGCTCAACAACATCTTGGGCTCCCGCCATGTTCCTACGGTGGAATATACCGGTCAAATAACCTCGCGTCATTACGAGTGACTTATTTGGAATTTTTTTATTGTTTTACATCACGAACTGTTTATTGACATTCGCTGGTTCGATAGGGTTGAGCATCATGGTAGTCAAGGTTGCAATAAACGGATATGGGACGATTGGAAAAAGGGTTGCAGATGCAATCGATGCCCAAGACGACATGGAAATTATTGGCGTGACTAAAACACGACCTTCATTTGGATGTGATTTGGCAGTTCGCAAAGGATATCCGTTGTATTGTACCTTCGATGAACCAGACCGAATTGCTGCGTTTTCTCCAGCAGGGTATGAATGCAAAGGTGGTCTAAGTGATTTGCTAAGCATCGCCGATATTGTTGTCGACTGTTCTCCTGGAAAGGTTGGTGCTCAAAACAAACAAATCTACGAAGATGCAGGAATTAAATGGATTTTCCAAGGTGGGGAAAAGCATGCCATGACTGGTCTTTCATACACTTCAAGCGGTAATCACTCTGAAAACATGAACAAACGAGGGACTCGCGTTGTGTCATGCAACACGACAGGCCTCTCGAGAACACTCGTTCCTCTTCTTCGAGCCTGCGGCTCACTTTCTGTTGAATGCACAATGATTCGACGAGCTGCTGATCCTGGTGACTCAAATAAAGGGCCAATTAATGCAATTAAGCCTGTTTTGAAAGTTCCAAGCCATCATGGTCCTGATGTCATGACAATACGACCAGAAATTTCAATCAATTCGATGGCCGTTGCAGTACCCACAACCATCATGCATGTGCATGCAATTGTTGCAACCCTACCTAATGGGCATGGGATGTCTACAGAAACCGTCTTAGATTTGTGGCGCTCTCAGCCTCGAGTAGTGATTATGAACGGTGCTGAGACTGGAATTACAACAACAGCAGAAGTCATGGAATTTGCTCGTGACATCGGCCGGAAATGGGGGGATTTGCACGAAATTTTTGTTTGGGAAGATGGAGTAAAACTTGACGGGGATAACCTGTACTACTTCCAGGCAATTCACCAAGAGTCGGATGTGATTCCAGAAAATGTTGATGCGATTCGAGCTTTAATGGGTCTCGAGAGCGATTGGAAACGTTCGGTCTCCAAAACAGATGAAGCCATCGGTGCTTACAATGGGTTGTAATCAATTAAGGCGCATACTCAAAAACTAAACTGGTGTGGACGGACCATGCACTTGAAACGAAAATCCTGTATTTTGCTTTCAGTGTTCTTGCTTTCTCTAGCAAGTCCTCTCGCATCGTCAGAATCTTCTGTTGAACCTATCGTCTCCTCCGATGTTGTTTTGCCTTCCTCATGGGATTCCATCGAACCTCTATCTAAACAGGCTATTTTGACGAATCCGGTCGACTATGTGATTGATTTGGCAAGTTTTTCCTTTGATCCTCTTTTTGATAATTTGAATCAAATACCATCGGCTTGGAAGGCTGAATCAGGGAATTCGCTTTTTTTGATACAATTGAATGTTAATGATGGGGCTCTCATTGAAACCATCAGCGATATGTATGATGTGACAGTACTTGAGACGCATGGTTCTGCTGTTTGGACGATTCGTATCAACGATTTAACACATTTCCATTCAATAAATTCTCTGGATAGTGTCCGTTGGATTGGAGAGTACTCTCCGGGTATGAAAATTGGAACACATGCTTTCAATACGAATATTGCTCAAGTAGTTCTTTCAAATGACATAACTCCTGAACATATTGCTCTCTTCTCTGCAACATTAGCCGAAGAAGGGGCAGAAATCGCTTGGTGCTCAAAAGACATGTGTGAAGCATACTACGAATCTGGATTGACAAATCAACAAATGAGGGACATTGCATTCAACCAATATGTTCTCTTTGTTGATGGAAGTCACTCACTTTCGTTGCATAATAATCTGGCAGCAACAGAAGTCGGAGCGGTGGCGGTACGTTCCGCCGGTTCTCTAAACCTCGATGGTTCTGGAGAAACAATCGCAGTAATGGATACTGGTGTCGATATCGACCATCCTGATTTAGTGGGTAGAGTTCAAGCGATTAACACCCAATTCGGATTGGATGGTTCTCCTATTGACAGCAATAGCGGTCACGGCACACACGTAGCCATGACTGCGCTTGGAGATGGTACTGGTGATGCCGTTGCAACGGGTGTTGCTCCAAAAGCTAATCTCGTGATGTACGCTCTAGAACACGATCCTACTGGAGTCTTTGGTAGACAAGGATCGATTTATGATCTCCTTTCAGATGCTGAGTCGAAAACAGCGAGCGTAGCAGTAAATGCATGGGGCCTGAATGGAAATTATGGTGCTTATACCGCTGATTCGAGATCGGCTGATCAGTATGTTTCCAACAATAAATATCTCCTCCCAGTCTTCTCTGTAGGCGATAATGGCGGAACCGGTGCCTCGAAAATTACTGCTCCAGGTACTGCTAAGAATGTTCTTTCAATAGGGTCAAGCGTTAACGGTTCTGTAAGTTCATATTCATCAGAAGGACCAACTCTCGATGGCAGAATAAAGCCTGATTTGGTCGCTCCAGGTGATGGTATCTGTTCTGCACGAGCCGAGGAAGCAAAGAACGTGGTGGGCACAGTATGTGGTACTGGCACGCATTCCAATGGCCGTTCGATGTATATGCAACTCAGTGGAACATCGCAAGCCACAGCTGTGGCAGGAGGTTCAGCATCCCTGACACGTGAATACCTTAGAGAAGTCGCTGGCATCAACAAACCATCAGCAAGCCTGATTAAAGCAACACTCATCAACGGGGCAGAGGATTTAGGAACACCAGATATTCCCAACGCAAATGAGGGTTGGGGTCAGATTGATCTCGAGAACAGCCTTAATCCAACATCTGCAGGTACTGCATTGAATATTTTTCAGGACGATGAAAGAGAACTGCAAGCAGGATTTTCATTGATCTATTCCTTTGACCTTGACGGTTCTAAAGGAATTGATATTACTTTAGCATGGAGTGATGCAGAAGCCAGTGCGAATGCCGCACAGTCAGAATCACGTTTGATAAACAACTTAGATTTGATTCTAATTGCACCAGATGGGACCTCTTATCTTGGCAATCACTTCTCATCTGGAGCCTCTACAATAGGCGGTTCAGCAGATAATTTGAACAACGTAGAACGAATTCGAATTCCTGCAGGGGCTACAACCCAAACAGGCGATTGGATGGTTACAGTTGAGCACCGAGGTGGCAATACTCAGCGTTACAGCGTTGTTGTTGCTGCTGATGCGACCCTGATTCCTAAGGCTGATTTAACCACCTTCGGAAACAGTATTCTCCCCTCTTCTTTGACACCTCTTGTTGGAGATCTTGTGTCTGTTTCCCTCGCATGGCACAATCAAGGAACGCTTGCTTCAGGTCCTTACAGAATTCAATTTGAAGATGTGACAAGTGGAACGATACTTTATGATTCCAACAGAACCTCTTTGGCAGGAGGTTCACTTGATTCAGTTTCCTTCTTCACACAATTTACAACCACTGGTGTCCATAAACTCAGACTTAAACTTGATACCAGCAATCAAGTTGTCGAATTAAACGATGCAGTGAGTGGCATTGATAACAACGTCATAGACCTGGATATTGACGTCACCGCCCAAGGGCTTCGAGTGATTTTCCAAAGCCCAGATGGAAGCATACCAGTAACATCTCAAGAACGTGAATCAGCAGCATCTGTTACAATGGATGTGCGCAACGAAACAGGACTCTCTTTACCATTTGTCATTTCACACGAAGGAACTGGGGAGCGCCCGGTGAGTCTAACTGTATCAAGTGTCCAACAACCCGACCCGACGTATCCAACTCTTCTTCTCAGTCCAGAAGATTCGTGGTCGAAATCAGTGAATCAAACCGGTGTGTTTACCATTTATGGTCAAGGTGAAGAGAATGATACGATTTACCTGATGCTGAATCTCGACGATACATCTGCCAGTCTCGACGGTGCAACAAACCGATATGCCCGCGCCGGTTCATTCATTGTCGATGTGACTGCTCGATATCAAAATCAACCAACTGTGTCTCACACTCAACGGTTGTACATCGAAATAGGTCAAGTTGACTCAGTAGATGTCGTTCCTTCAGGAACTTCTGGAGTTTCTGCGAAACCGGGAGAACGAACAGGGTTTTCAATCGGCGTGAGGAATACTGGTAACTCTGCGGCTCAATATACAATGTCATGCACTTCTTCCTCACAATGGCAGATCATGCTTGGCAACTCAAATTCTTCAACACTTGAATTTGAACCCCTCAATATTCTTCAAGATCTTAGTATGGATGTGAATGTATTTGTCCCTTCAATTGCCAACGGTGAGCCGCTTGCAGGTTCCAGCGATCAAGTGACCTGTGTAGTGACTTCACCTACGGATCCTACATTAAATCGAGTTGAAGTTGTTGATGTAGCAGTTTCTGAACTCAAAGCCTTCCGTTCCGATCTTTACGGTCCAAATGGAGCAGTCGGGCCAGGGGCACTCGCTTTGCCCGTATTTGCAAATACTGGCGAGCAGGTTTATTTCAATCACACAATACAAAACCAAGGAAATGTACCTCTGGATTTCGCAGTTACGCTTGAGCGAGGGAACCCTGCATGGGGAGCCGAAATTCAATACGACGAAGAGATAAGTTCTACCGCATTATCAATTACGTTACCTCCGGGCCAATCAGGTGACGTTGAGATGCGTCTATTAGTTCCAGAAACTGCTCGAGAAGGAAATTCAAACACCTATACACTCTGGGTTGAATCCTCTCCTCAAATGTTCACA
>MDTC01118904.1_pt1 | contig 13369 bp, 13 predicted proteins | sample 811181 | NCBI WGS metagenome assembly MDTC01 (sample SAMN05326644, study PRJNA326480) | marine metagenome | isolation source: seawater | place: Pacific Ocean: North | collected 2011
AAGATATATCAAAGTATCATTTTTTCTTACTGGACAGTAAATTATGCCAATAGATAAACTTATAAAGAATCTTGTTATCGTTGGATCTACTGATGGTCAAAATCATCATGGACCAGCCAAGATCAATCATGAGATGAGTTAATGTTGATAAGTGAAATCTACATTTTATTATCAACTGCCGCTGCTATAGCTTTTATACATACATTGATTGGACCAGATCACTATTTGGTTTTTGTAGCTCTAAGTAAAGCAAGAAATTGGACTCTTAGAAAAACTTTAAAAATTACTACTATATGTGGTGTTGGGCATGTTTTAAGTTCAATTGTAATTGGCTCAATTGGAATTTTTTTTGGTGCCGAGCTTATGAAATTAGTTCATATAGAAGAAACTCGTGGGAATATATCAGGATGGCTTTTATTAATTTTTGGCAGTATTTATTTTATTTGGGGTTTAAAAAAAATTGGCCGATCTCAAACTCATACCCATTATCACCAGCATGGGGATGTTTATCACTCTCATGAACATTCACATCAAGCAGAGCATATGCATCCACATCCAATTAAAAGTAATAATAATCTTACTCCTTGGGCGCTGTTTATTATCTTTGTACTTGGCCCTTGTGAAGCGTTAATTCCTTTGTTTATGTATCCAGCAGCTCAAAATAACAATGTAATGGTTTTAATGGTAGCTATTGTGTTTGGTTTGGTCACTCTTATGACTATGTTACTAGCAGTTTTTTTGAGCATGCATGGATTAAAATATTTAAAGATACAGTTTTTGGAGAAATATTCTCACGCTTTTGCAGGTGCATCCATAATGCTCTGTGCTGGAGCGATTAATTTTATGAATTTATGAATATAAATTATAATAATATAGCTTTTGCTATTTTTTTGGAGGAAAGAGATGTCATTTTTAGACACACGAATAGACCATAAGCGCTCAAAAGAGGCAGCTAAATGGCTTGAAGAAGAGATTGCCGATCAACTAGAGCGTTACAAAAAAATCGTTTCTGATATGGATGCTGCAAGTGAGAAACGAGAACAATGGTATCAGGAGTTTTTTGATCGCATTCAAAACCAGGGATTTAATATGGATGGTGACACTAGGTTGAAAATTCCCAATGATGACCTGCCTGTTAAACCTGACACTAAACATAAAGTTATTTATTAAGAATTTTTAAGAAAAATGATTTTGGAGACAGAAGATGCCTAGACCACATATTGAACCTTTTTGTGATCGTGATGTAAATTTTAAAAATATGATACTACCAGGCTTTGGCACTGGTTTTAGTTACAAGACACTCAGCTTAGATAATGAAACAGGAGCTTGCTCTTTAACTGTTCAGTTGAGTGGTGGTTACCAACAACCACCTGGATTTAGTTATTCAGAGTTAGAAATAATGGTTGTTGAAGGTCAGATCAAACTAGGAGATGAGGTTTGTAATCGTGGACACTATTTCTTTGTGCCAGCTGGTTATGCCCTGCCCGCATTAGAGAGTGAGCAAGGCGCTATATTACTAATGATGTATAACACTAGTGAACCAAACCATATTGAGAGTAGTGATCATCACCCATTAAGCAGGAAAGAGCTTTATCATGCAGTTGACTCATATAAAGATATTGTTTGGGCGCCAGGAAATGTTGTCAGCCCCTCAGTAGCATCTGGTTGTATGATTAAATTATTAAATTTTAATCCAGACTCACACGCAATGACTTTTTTATATTGCATGACACCTCAATTTCATCAAGATAACATCTCTTATCATGATTGTGCCGAAGAGGGCTATCATCTATGGGGAACTTCATGGATGATGCAATTTGGAGACCTTCCTACTGGTGGCTATTTTTGGCGTCCTGCTTACATTAATCATGGTGCATTTGCGAGTGAGTATGGATGTATAGCTTTGGGGAGAACTGACTCAAAACTCTTTAATCATTTTCACTATAATCCTTGGAGTACACCAGAAGAGAATCAATTGAGAGCTGCAGCTAGATTGGCTAAAAGAGATCCATTGCTATATAAATGGTGCGTCAGTGAGAGTCATAATCATCCACATGGACCTGAAGATTTTGAAGATACTATGCAAAGAAAAGGACATACTCATGCTGATGGGACACACCATCATCACGATCACGATCACGATCACGATCACGATCACGATCATTAAATTATAGTTTTTCTAAACTTTTTTTGAGTCGTTGTTTATCTATTTTTCCTGATTCTTTTTTGGGTAGATAATCTAGTTGAATAAATTTTGTAGGGATTTTGTAGGGAGCAAGATTATTTTTGCAAAAATCCAAACACTTCTTAAGTTCAAACTCTGAATTTGAATCAATAAATGCGATAATCGCTTCTCCAAAATCACTATTTTTATGTCCAATTACAGCAACTTCTCTGATGCCTGGATCATTTATTAATATAGATTCAATCTCATTAGGATAGATATTGATGCCACCACGAATAATTAAATCATTACTTCTTCCAATAAGTTGGATATGACCAGAGGGAAGTTTTTTTGCTAAATCTCCAGGAAAAAACCAGCCATCATCTCTTTCTGTTGAAAATTTATCGCCCTTATCATCCAGAAAATTAGTAGCTACACCTGGCCCTTTGTATTTAAGTTTTCCAACAACACCCAGATCGACCTCATGATTTTCATCGTCAACGATTTTAATATCAGTCTGATAAATTGCCCTACCAACAGTTTCTGAGTAATTTTCTATTTCTAATGGTTTAATTACAGAAATTCCCCCTCCTTCGCTAGAGGCATAATATCCAGTTAATTTTGGAGATAATTTTTCAAAACAAGCCAACGCTTCTTCACTATGGAGAGGTTCTCCACTGTATATTAAGTGCTCTAACGCTCCTAAGAGAGGTTTAGATATCAATGCCATTGGCAGCAAACGCCTTAATAAAGTGGGAGGTAAAAAGGTTGCATTTATATCATTACTGTTCAGAATTTCCACTATTTCATGAGGTTTATGAGGGGGAGGGGCAATTACTGCTCTTCCTCCAATTACCAGCATGCACATAGCAAAAGATCGTCCAGCACCAAAAAAAAGTGGTGTCAATAAACCAAAGCTATCCTCAGAATTAAACCCAATTGTTTTCTGTTGACTAACAAATCTTTGATATAAATTATTATGAGTCAGGATCGCCCCTTTTGGTTTTCCCGTAGTTCCAGATGAGAGTGAAATTAGTAAATCTTGATTGTAATTCAAGTCAATCTCAGTGTTGGGATGAATATTTTCTCTAATATCAGATTCTGTTAGAGAGATTGTATTGACATTACTGATATGACCTTGATCCATAATCAGAAGTTTTACCTTAAAGATTAAAGAAGCTCTTTCTTTTTCTTTTTCAGTCCACCTATGATCGATTGGGACAATAATTGCACCTATAGCAGCGATAGAAAAATGTGCAATAAGATGCAGGGGGTGATCTTTCATCGCTAGCCCAATATGATCTCCTTTCTTTATACCTTTGGAGATCAAAATATCACTCAGACCCATGATTAAGGACCAAACTTGCTTATAAGTGTATTGTTTATTTAAATAGGATATGGCAATTTTTTCGCCAAAAATAGATGCATTGTTTTTAACATGTGCTGCAATGTTCATGTTAGTTAATCAAGAGAATATATGCTTTTTGTATTTTCTCTCAAAAGTTTTTTCAATACATGTGGTTTAAATTCTAATGCATAGATTTCTTGAATAGTTCTTTCAAAATCCAAAACTGGAAAATCTGTGCCAAAAATAACTTTATCTTGCCCATAACTATTTATATAGTGTTTGAAGCTATCTGGCCAATACTTTGGACTATGTGCGTCACAACCAATAAATACATTAGCATGCTTCCATGACATTGCGATCATCTCATCGGTCCATGGAATGCCAACATGTATTCCAATTATCTTAAGCTCTGGAAAATCACAAGCTATGGAATCCAAATAAATAGGTTGACCTACACTCTTGCATGGAAATTCTTTTGAATAAATCATCGATTGACCAACTTGCATTTGGATAGGAATTCCAAGTTCGCAACACTTCGCATAAAAGGGATAATATTTTGCATGATTAGGGGGTAACTCGAACCAATGTGGGTATAGGTGTGCTCCGATAAAGCCTAATTCATTGACTGCATTCTCAAGCTCTTTAACTCCTTTCATACCTGTATAAGGATCTATTCCGATAATTCCTGAAAAACTTTTTGGATATTTTGTTACGGCCTTAGCCACAATATCAGGAGGCATGTGATAGCAACCTGGTAGGCCTGGCCGACCAGATTTTGCTGCAACCAAAAAAGAATGATCAATACCAGCCATCTCCATTCTTACGAGCATGTCTTCCAGAGAGAGACCATGCATAAGATCTTCGTTGGCTTTCATTTTTTCAACAAAAAATTCAGTACCCCAGTCTGGCCTAATAGAGAGGGCCTCTTCAGTCCATATATTAACCACGGCATCGATAATTTTTAAGTCATTCATTATAATTCTATTTCCTTTAATGCTTATAACCAAGAGGAAGACCAGCGTTTGCGGTAAAGCCATACAAGGGTTCCTTTGGAAGGGCCTTGGATAAAATATCTCTTACGGAGAATAGTTTGTCTAAATCTATTCCTGTATCAAAACCCATTGCATCTAGCATAAATACCAAATCTTCAGTGACAATATTTCCACTTGCCCCAGGTGCAAAGGGGCAACCACCTATGCCACTAATAGAGCTATCAATTGTAGTTATGCCCTCCTCAATAGCCGCAAATGCATTCGCTAACCCTAAGCCTCTTGTATTGTGAAGATGGATGCTATTTATCTTATTATCGCCAACAGCAGCTTTTAGTTTTCTTACTAATTTTTTTACTTTACTGGGATCACCATATCCAGTTGTGTCAGACAGAACAACTTCTTTACTCCCAGCCTCCATAATTTGTTCAGCTGAGCTGATTACCAAATCCTCTGGCACCTCACCTATAATAGAGCAACCAAAAGCAGTAGCTAATGCAACTTCAAGATGGGTAGTATGATTATTTTCTAGAATGTAATCTGAAATTTTTTTAATTTCTTCAAACATTTGTTTATGATTTTTGTTTACATTCTTAATGCTATGAATTTCACTGGTTGAGAACGGAATTGAAATCTTATGTGCCCCAGACTTTATAGCATTTATGGCGCCTCTTAAATTTGGAACTAATGCAGCTACTGTTAAATTAGGAATAGTAATCGCATACCTTACAATTTCTGCGGTGTCTGCGAGTTGCGGAATAAGTGATGCTGGCACAAAGGAACCAACTTCAACTTCTTGGATCCCCGCGTTTGCCAAAGCAAGAATCCATTGTTTTTTTATTTTAGTAGGTAAGATTGCATCGATGCTCTGGAGCCCATCTCTTGGACCTACTTCACTAACGAGTATTTGTTTATTGTTCATAAGTATATTATGTTTGACGACTATTTTTATTGAAAGTAATTTTTAGCTTTATAAAACTTCCAATTTGCTAAATAGGTATTAAAGTTATATTAATATAACTTAACTAGGATGGTTTTTCATCCAGTTGCTATACTAAAGACAAATTATGAAAGATCTTCCCTTAAAAAAAATAAAAGTAATTGAGTTTTCCCATATGGTAATGGGACCTTCTGCCGGTTTAATCTTGGCTGATCTTGGTGCTGATGTTATCAAGATTGAACCAATTGATGGAGATAAAACCAGAATTCTAGAAGGCTCAGGCGCTGGTTATTTTCCCATGTATAATCGTAATAAAAGAAGTATGAGACTTGATCTTAAGACAGAGAATGGCATCAAAATTGCAGAAAATTTAATTTCTAAGAGTGATATTTTAATTGAGAATTTTAGATCTGGGGCAATGGAGAAGCTCGGTTTAGGATATGAATCCTTGAAGAAAAAAAACTCTAAGCTTATTTATTGCTCAAACAAAGGGTTTCTTAATGGACCATATTCTAAAAGGACAGCTCTGGATGAGGTTGCACAGATGATGGGGGGATTAGCTTATATGACAGGACCTTCTGGTACACCACTAAGAGCAGGAGCATCAGTCATAGACGTTATGGGAGGTATGTTTGGTGTGATTGCAATAATGGCGGCCATTGAAAAACGACATGAAACAGGACAAGGGCAACATGTAATGAGCTCTCTCTATGAGAGTACCGTATTTTTGGTGGGCCAGCATATGGCTCAATATGGTGTTACTGGCGAACCTGCTTTACCAATGCCTGAAAGGGTGTCGGCGTGGGCAGTATATGATGTCTTTTCTACTCTCGAAGATGAAAAAGTTTTTATTGGTGTAGTGAGTGATTCTCAATGGGAAGCTTTCTGTAAGGATTTTAAGTTTGAAGATTTTATTAAAGATAAATCATTAAAAAAGAATAATGATCGAGTAAAGCAAAGAGGTAGGATCATACCAATTATTCAAAACCGCTTTTCTCAAATTAAATTTAGTACTTTATTGGATAAACTTGCAAAAAGTGGCTTACCGTTTGCACCTATTAAGCGACCTCAAGATCTGACTGATGATATACATTTATTGGATTCAAATGGTTTGGTTGAAGTTACATTGGATGATACTAAAAAAATTAAATTACCTGCGATTCCAATCGAAATGAGTCATGAAAAATTTCCATTGCGAAAAGATATCCCAAAGTCAGGTGAGCATACTAATGAGATATTAAGAGAGGCTGGTTATCAAGAATCAGAAATAAGTGCATTTATAAAAGATAGAATTGTTTCGATGGAGAAATTATAAGTGAGCCCATGATCTTTTGGCTTTATCTGCTCTTAAATAGCCATCAATAATCTTTTCTTTAGCTAGAGTGCTCTGAATAAAATCTTGACCTTTTAGAAAAATTCCCATTACAAAAGGATCAATGTTGAATGTAATTTTTTTATTATCTGACATAACAACCATTTTTCTTTTTAAATGAATTTCAATATGATTTCTCATGGTACTGTTTTTAATTAGTGCATTTATATACTCAATTTGAGCTCTGGTGAGCTCAATGGTTAAAAGCCCATTTCGAGCACAATTAATTTTGAAAATACGTCCAAATGATTCTGCAATAACAACCTTTATACCAAAATCTGTAAGTGCCCAAACCGCATGCTCACGTGATGAGCCACAACCAAAGTTTTTTCCACTCAACAAGATAGAACTATGTAAAAATTCTTTTTTATTTAGAATAAAATCTTTATTTAAGCTAACTTTTTTCCCTTCAGCATAGATATATTGCCAGTTTGCAAAGAGACCTTTTTTTAGACCTTTTTTGGAAATAGTTTTCATTTCACGTGAAGGGATAATCTGATCAGTATCGATATTATCGATTAACAATGGGGCTGTTACCCCCTTGAAGGTGGCAGACCAGTTCATTGTTTTGTTATCATTTTTGGAGGTACTATTTTTCCTGCAATAGCTGATGCTGCAACTGTTGCAGGACTGGCAAGATGCGAACGAACTCCTTGCCCTTGCCTACCCCTGAAATTACGATTAGTGCTTGTTATTACTCTTTGTTGAGGAAGAAATCCTTCACCTCCAGCATAAAAACAAAGAGAGCACCCTGGTTCACGCCATTGAAAACCTGCATCTTTAAATATTTTATCAATGCCTTCTTGCTCTGCTTTTTTCTTTACATCTGCCGATCCAGGGGTACAAATTGCTGTAACTTCAGGAGAGATTTTATTATTTATTAGTATTTTAGCAGCTGATCTTAAGTCAGCTAATCTAGCATTAGTACATGAACCAATAAATGCAGCATCTATTGCTAGACCCATTAATGATTGTCCACTCTTCAGGCCCATATATTCTAGGGCACTTTCCATGTCTTTCTTTTTGTCATCATTGATTAGTTTGCTTGTTTGAGGAACTTTACCATCAATGGGTATAGAATCTTCGGGGCTTAATCCCCATGTGACAGATGGAGATATGTCAGAGGTGTTAATTTCAATATATTTATCAAATTTTGCATCTTTATCACTGGCTAATGATTCCCAATGTTTGATATTTTCTGACCAATTATATATTGGTGAATAAGGACGATCTTTCAGGTATTCAAACACTTTCTGATCTGGAGCAATAATTCCAGTAAAAGCAGAAAACTCGACTGCCATATTACAAAGTGTAAAACGATTTTCTAGAGGCATCATATCGACTGTGTCACCACTAAATTCAATCGCATATCCTGAGCCACCAGAAGCAGAATACTTTGCTATTAGATGTAACATCATATCTTTAGGATTCACACCTTCATTTAGTTTTCCAGTAAAGGTTACTTTCATTTGTGCTGGTTTTGCACCACTGAGTGTACTAGTTGCAAGCGCATGTTCACAATCACTTGATCCCACACCCCAGCCTATGGCTCCAAGAGCACCTAATGTGCAAGTATGGCTATCTGGACAGGTAACAATACTTCCAGGTAAAGTAATTCCTTGTTCGGCTGAAATAAGATGTGAAATTCCATGTCTTGGATCATTAATATCAAATAAAGTGATATTAAATTCTTTTGCTAAGCTTCGCATCGTTGTTATAAATTGTTTTCCCCCAGGCATTAAAGTTTCATCACCCCTACCAGGAAAGGTGTCTATAATATGATCCATTGTTGCAAAAACATGTTTTGCATTTTTTACTCTTAAACCTCTTTCTTGAAGGCTTTTTAGAGCAAAGCTACCGGTGCGTTCATGAAGGAATATCCGATCTATATAGATAAGATCAGGTTGAGATCCACCCACCATTACACAGTGTGATTTCCAGATTTTTTCAAATAATGTTAATGGCATAAGTTGATTATATAAAAGATATATAAATATAACAATATATCAATTATTAAAGAACTTAAATTTATATCAACTTCTGAAGAATATCGTAAATTATTATTCAATCTAACCACCACCATTTGTAAAACTATCAAATGTATTGGATTATAGTTAAATGAAACTATTATTTCTCAATCATAAGCTATTAAAAAAAAATTATAAACTTTCTCAAATAGCGATAATTTCTTTATTTGTGTTGCTCTCTGCGTGCTTTCCCGATGATTATCGAAGTGAACTAACTCTGCAGGATATGTTTGCCTCAACATTACCCACCTTTGTGCCTAATGATTTTTTCTTACCTATAGGTGATCATAATGATGCATTTGAAGGATTTTCAGGATCAATCATAATTCCTGAGCATTCTATGGTTAGTAATCCAATAGAAATTATTCCAAAAAATATTTATGGTAAGAAACCTCAGTTGTTTCCAGAAGTTAAACTCGAATTTATTTCTAGTGGTGGATATTTAATTCCACTTGAACGTGATTTAATAATTCCATCTGACACTAATAGTTACTGGCAAATTCAGGTCTCACCTGGACGAATATGGTCGGAGTCGGCTGATAGTGGTATGTCGCGAGCATCCTTTCCATTTTTATTAACAAGTATTATTGAGAATGAGTCATATAATGGTATCGCTACTTTCTTGTACGACGAAGAATCGATTTCATCTCTTCGTTATCAAATTGTTAGTCAGCTTTCCCCGTTTGTAATCCAGACCCATTTTTTTGCCACTGGTCAAACGGAAGTAACTTATCAACGTAAAAGATTTTTTAATAAAAATGTGACTCAGGATTTTGAGAGAGAGATGGCATCAAAATTACCTTGGCGGGATTGGACGGAGCTTCAAGAGAAGCATGGCGAAGAGGTGTTGGAAAATTTTGATTCGAGGATTGATCCTGCTTTGACATTGACTAGTGGACTGGTCATCGATGGTGAAATATTTGTTCGCTCCATGAATACTCCATACGGCCCATATCCTTATCCTCAAGAAATGCGATATGGTGTATGGTCAGTTAGCAAGACTATGGCTGGAATGTTGACTTTGATGCGAATGGCACAAAAGTATGGTTATGAAATTCTCGATTATAAAATTGCTGATTACATTGATATAACTGCCAATCATGATGGATGGATGGAAGTAACATTCCGAAATGCATTCAGTATGACAACAGGAATTGGTACTGGATCACATAATGTTACTCCAAATTATATTGGATTAGGAGATGCAAGTCGTCCTGCAAATAACGCTGGTTTTGATGATTATATGGCATGGTATTTTGCACCTACCTTGGAGGAAAAGCTTAATGAAATATACAAAATTTCAAGTTATCCTTGGGGCCCAGGTGAGCATGCTCGTTATAGGGATCGAGATATTTTTATCGGTGCAGCCGCATTAGAAGCTTTATTTCGCGAAAAAGAGGGCAAGGATGTCGATTTATGGGAGATGATGGTCGAGGAAGTATATCGACCCATTGGTATTCACCATATCTCAATGACACATACTCGGGAGCCCAATGAGCGTGGCACACCTATTTTGGCATGGGGTATTTATGTTTCCATTGATGACATAGCAAAAATTTCAATGCTGATTCAGAACGGGGGTCAACACAATGGATTACAGTTATTGAGTAAAGAAGGTATTTCCGAGGCACTTTATGAAAAAGAGATACGAGGTTTGCCAACGGGTGAATCGAATGTTCATGGGGATAAAACTTACCATTTAACTTTTTGGCATGAAAACTTTGTCACTGAGAGCGGAAACATATATCAAGCACCCCGCATGTCGGGTTATGGAGGAAATATTGTGCAATTGATGCCCAATGGGGTTATTGGTTTTCGCATCGGTAATGGTGGAGATTTGGCACTTGAGCAAATGACTATTGTTGCAGATCAGATAAAAGCATTTGATCAGTACAACAGGCGTTAATCGCCCTCGATAATTTCCAACTCTGTAAGCTCATAATGCGTCATCATGTAACCTGTCACAGATGCTTTTAGCATAATGAATTCACCATCAGCCGATACCCAAGCTTCATAAGGAGGATGTTCACCAGTTTCATTTGAGCCAGGCCGAGCGCTGTTTCTCTCACCATAACAAAAGTGCAATGCATCGAATGTACCCGCTTCGACGGTAACTTTGTCCTCACCAACATACTCGATTTTTAGAGGATCTTTCCAAGTCACCAATGAAGGTCCAGTGGCACCTCGATGATCAAGCGAACTCATGAGGAAATTTTTATATATTTCTGCTGTTGGACCTTGGCTGCGATCGATCATATGAAGGTGCATTGCATCGCCTTGAATTGGATGAGTGCCAAACAATGGTGAAGGTTTATCATACTCAATTCTTTCCGAGATCCTTTCTTTACCATTAAGAAGCCCTTCACACTCAGCATAAGTGTCTTCGAAGCGAAACCAGCTGCTTCCAACTGTGTTGTCTCCAACTGAAATTCTGACAAAAGCATCACGTGTAATCCAATCTTTATCAATGGTGAGGACTACATCTCGCAATACATTGGGAGCATCATCAATTTCACAGTGTGCTCTCAGTGTTCTTCTGCCATCTTGATGGACAGTGATTACGAAGTGTTCACGGCCTCTTTCTATACCTTCTTGATTGGGTTTTTTGCTTGTGTATAGAAGTTTTCCTCGTATTGTTTTATGTGGCCTCATAGTTACTCCCAGTAGATAAATTTAGTCATTAATTTTGATGATCGTTTTTCCAGTATTTAAACCGCGCATCAGTCTTGAGAATGCTGCTGGTGCATTAGCGAGACCCTCAGTAATGTCTTCAAGATAATGGATACGTTCCTCCTTGATCCATTTACTGACATCACTTAAAAAATCCACTCTCATGTCCTCATGGTCATATACTACCATTCCTTTAACGATGGCTCTTGCCTTGATGATCCAAGCTGGATTTGGCCCTGCAGGCATAGAATCACTGTTATATTGTGACATCAGCCCACACAAGATCACTCTTGAGTATGGTGCCAGTTGTTCCATAGCAGCTTGTAATGTTTCAGCCCCAACATTGTCATAATAAATGTCAATTCCTTGTGGACAATATTTTTTTATTTTTTCAGTTAAATTTTCTTTTTTATAATTAATGCACTCATCCATGGAAGTTATCTTGGTAACCCAAGAACATTTTTCATCTGACCCTGCAATTCCCACAACATAGCAATTCTTTATCTTGGCTATTTGTCCAACCATTGAACCAACTGCGCCTGATGCTGCAGAAACGAGAACAACATCTTTTTCTTTTGGTTTCGCCAATCTCAATAAACCTGCATATGCTGTCAATCCAGGCATTCCTAAGATTCCTAAATAAGTTGAAATAGGTATTCCTAGATCAATAATTTTTGAAGCATCAGCCGCATTTATAACTGGATGAGATTGCCATCCACTATGAGAAATTATCAGATCACCTTTTTTAAATGCAGGGTCTGCAGAAGAAGTTACACGACTAATTACTTCGCCAGTCATAAGTTCTCCAGGAAAAATCGCACCTGATATATGGCGACCATTTATTTTACCTCTAAGATACGGATCTAACGACAGATAGAGTGATTCGCATTTAATTTGACCTTCCTTTGGCTCAATTATTTCTTCTTCGGTTTTCTCAAAGTCACTTTCCTCTGGAAGACCCTCACATTTTGTTTTTAATAAAATTTTTGTATTGGTTGTCATTTTATCTAATCCTTTTTCATAAAAGATATATAGCCTGATATAATAAACTAATATACAACAATCTTAAATTTAGCTGGTTAGTTTATGACTGAAGAGATCAATAAAAATAACAAAACTATAGATCAGTTGATAAAAATCCATGGAGTTGAAAATGTTCTTGTTGATAAAGAGAGCTGTATCCTTTATGCGCAGGACATTCATTCGAAAACAATACCCGCTTTCGCAATCATTCGACCTAAAAATAAGGATGAGTTGGCCGAATCCTTAAAAATAGTAAATAAATTAGGTCATGCAATAATTCCCAGAGGTGGAGGCATGTCATACTCCAAAGGTTATGTCCCTATAAAAGAAGGAAGCATTATCGTCGACTTTTCACGAATGAATGATGTCATAGAAATTAATGAAGAGGACATGTACATCAGGGTTGAAAGTGGATGTACTTGGGAAACTTTGTATCGAGAGTTAGAAAGTACGAATTTAAGGACTCCTTTTTGGGGAACACTCTCTGGAATATCAGCAACAGTCGGCGGGACACTCTCTCAAAATGGAATATTTTGGGGTTCCAGCAAATACGGATCTGCGGTGGATTCGGTGGTTGCTTTGGAGGTCGTAGTGGGGGATGGCACAATAATCTCAACAGGTTCTGGCATCCAGAAAAATTCTGCACCATTTTTTCGACATTACGGACCAGACCTAACCGGGTTATTCATGTGCGATAATGGTGCCCTGGGATTCAAAGTATCAGTTACTCTCAAATTGATCCCAAAAAAAGAATTTCGTGAATATGTTTCATATGATTTTAGTGATGCCAATTCTTTGTTCGATGCGTTGAGTAAAATATCGAAACAGGAGCTTGT
>MDTC01190794.1_pt1 | contig 13368 bp, 11 predicted proteins | sample 811181 | NCBI WGS metagenome assembly MDTC01 (sample SAMN05326644, study PRJNA326480) | marine metagenome | isolation source: seawater | place: Pacific Ocean: North | collected 2011
TCGATATTGGTTTTGTAGGTGCTTATATTGTTCTTCCCACAAAAACTTTTCTCTATTAAACTTCTTTTTAGCTTTTTCCATATTTTCTGCCATTAACTTTTTGTTTTCAGGTTTATTACTCCAAGTTTGCCATGTAAAATTAAACATAATATTCTCCTATAATGATGTCCATGCACCTTTCTTTCTATATAAATCAAAAAATACTCTAGCTATTTCTTTTCTAATGGCTAATCGTATTTTTTTCATATCATCTGGTGATAATTCTTCTTTTATATGTTGTTTACGTTTCATTATGAGGATAATTCTCGCAATTTGTGTGATACCTTTAAAAGTCTTTCAGCTATTTTCTTCATTCTAGGACTAGTTGATTTCCAATAATTATCTCTAGAAACTCCTGCTTCCTTCTTTAATTTTGTAGCTCTTCCAATTATTCGCTCAATTTCAAAAAGTTTTCTATTTATTTCTTTTACTGCACCGTTTACCTTTTGTCTAGAATTTTTAGAATCATCTTTTTTGAATTTATTATAATTTAAACCAAAAATTTCTTTTATCATTTCTGAATGTTTCATAGATTCTCCTAATTTATTCTTTTTCTTTTTACTCTTTTTAGCTAGAGTATATCCAGTACTTGTAGTTGCTCTTTGTTTTCTTTTCTTTTCGAGCTTTGGTTTATTACCAGTAAACGCCATAGGAGAATCATAGTGGCCTGCATTTGCAGATACACTTATTTCCTCTAAGTCTTCTTCTAGATATAAATCTATAAGTTCGTCAATAGTTTTATTTAACGACATTTCTTACCTCAGATACAAGCTCAGACAATCTTAATACATTAAGTATTTTTTTCTCGTCTATTTTTCGCTTTTTAACAATAGAGCTTTTAAGTAATTTTGCAACTTCCTTAAGTTTTATCTTTACTACACTATCGTCTACTTTACTTAAGTCTTTATTTAACTGCTTAAGATGTTCAGCTACTATTTTTTGTAGCTTAGTTCTAAGATTTTCTGTGTTTGAGATATTGTTGATATATTCTCTAAGTATTTCTGCTTGGGATTCTTCTAGTTTACTATATTTTGAATTAAACTTGTCGACCAATACTTTATATGCTAATAGTCTTAAGTCCTTATCTTCCTTTCTAAATGCTTCTACTACATTATCAACACTAGAATTACGCGTAGTATTTCCACATAGATATTCAACAATATTAGATCTTGAAGATAATGTTGCTTTAGGATTTTTAAAGTCCTGTGTAGAAGACTCAAATAGTGTAGAAATTGCTGCGTTTACTTTGTATTTTCCAAGTTTTGCTGTGAAAAATTCATCTAATTTATAGTTGTTTTTGATTTCCCTAATTAGGTTGTATTTTTCACGCCTTAACTGAGTCGTATTAAGCTTCTTACGCTCTCTAAGTACAGTATCAATTGCTATTTCTGCCTTGTGTGAACTTTTAAACTTTTCGCCTAATAATACTCTATATAGATGAAGTTCTTTTTTAATAACGGTATTCTTGCCTTTACCAAAAAACTCCTTTACTATACCTATAGCTGGAGACTTTGCAACGCCGTTTAATGTGTCAGTGGTAATCTGTCGAACTAATAGTTCAAACAAAATGCCAGTATTTTTTACTTTCGAATGTTTAGCCATTTTTACGCCCTTCTACTTATACTTTATCTCTTATATAAATATATCGAATTACTCCTTTGTATCTTCGTCTGACAATAGATTATTCTCGTCAAGCATAGATTGTTCATTCAGAGCAACTTTTTTATCATTTTTCAACATATTTAATACTTCTTTAGCTGCAAATTTTATACTTCTATCTCTGTTTTTTACGTCTCTAGTTTTTGTTTCACTTCCTAGTGGATCTCGTCCTCTTGGTGCTCTTTGAGTTCCGTAATCTACATCCTCTTCAGGTCTTCCAACATCACTATCACTTTTACCGCCTCTAGTTTTTTTAGTATCTCCAGAAGCCGATAGTGTTGCTCTATTTTTCTTTTTTATTTTTTCAGATATTTCTTCTTCTTTAGCTGGGTCTTTACCTTCTTGCTGAATCATATCCTGTCTATATACTTGTATAATATCTTCTACGACTTTTTCCCTTTCTAACTCAACCTCATCTTTACTCATTTTCCAAATATTATCATAAATCCAATCTTCAGAAAGCATTTTGTTAGATTTTATTGCATCTGCAAGAGAAACTTTTTTATCAAATACGTCAAGTTTTTCTTGTTCAGCTATTGTTGATGGATTAGTTAATTGAAGGCTAAAGTCTACAAGTTCTTCATCTGTGTATCCTTGAGAATATAAATGAACAATTGCAATTTTTGTAAGTTCTGATACAAATATTCTTTGTATTCTTTCAATAGTTCTTGAAAACCTAACGTCTTCAGCTGCTAAGGTTGCTTTACCTTCAACATTTTCGTCATATCCTAAAAAGGCTTTAGGTACTCTAAGACCGGCCATCATTCTATTTCTTAAATATTCTACATCATCCACTCCAGTCCATTCTAATCCACCTATATCTTCTATTGATGTATTTGAATTTCCACCTCTTACAGGTAAATAGAAGTCTTCAATCATATTTTGAATATTAAACTTCATATTATATTCACCAGATTGTTTATCCATGTAAGGTACCTTTTTCATTTTATTTATTACCTTTTGCATGTATGCATCTACTTCTGCTGGAGGAATATTTCCAATATCTATTTTAAAGGCTCTTTTTTGAGGTGCTCTCATAATCCTGTGAATCATCATTGCATCTTCCATAAGAGTTAACTGTTTCCAAGTTTTTCGAGGTTGTTCTATCATTGACTTTCCATATGGTAAAAAATTAGTATCTTGTAAAAGCCTAAAATGTGCAATCTCGTAGTTTTCATATATTTTATTACCATTTTTAGTTTTACCATATGCTCCAGTAACTCCACCAAACGTTTCGTCATATATAAATTCAACAGCTTCTGGTCTTTGTGGGTCAATACCTTCTTGTCTTGCAATAGCGTAAGGAGATAAAGGACTAGCTCCAACAACTCCTAATTTGTCAACAATTTTTAAATGTAAATAAAAGTCTCCGTATTTACACATCATTCTAATCCAAGGATAAAGGTTAAACTCAATATTTAACACATCATAAAAAAGATTATGTAATACTTGTTGTATTTCTTTCTTACCACTTTTAATTTCTAGTATATCACCAAATTCATTTTTAAGTGTAGACTCATCTGCATACACATCCAATGCCGCTGAAATAATCGAGTCATTATCCATTGATTCATAGTCTTTAAATAGCTCATTTCTAAGCTGATTGAATCCTTGGCTTGGGTCATAAACTGAACTACCTCCTGGTGTAGAATGAAGTCTATTATACCTATCCACTAACATGTTTGTTTCTAAATTACCTGCTGATTGTGCTCTTGCTGGATCTATTACTTTTAATTTATTATCACCAACTCTTCTAACTACAGTTGATTGTCCTAAAATTTTCTTTAATCGTCCAAATAATGTTTTGTCTGCCATTTTGTTTTCCCTATTTAATTAACCACGTCAAATCTTCTCCACCATTTGGAGTGTCCCATTTCCAATCTTTATGGGTATCATTCTGTGTATACATTCCATCACTTCTACCTATATTGTCGATGGCATTTTTACTTAAATTTATACCATCACTTCTAAGCTTGAGTGCAGTATCTCTAACCCAAAGACCAATAGATAATGCCATAACTAGGTCATCATTGTATCCTCTTTGCGCTTCTGCTCTATGTCCTTTCCAAATAAAGACAGCCAATTCATCTAACAGTCGTGTTGACCTGACGATTAGCGATCTTTCTCTAAAATAAATATCAAGTTTCGAAATTAAAAGTGGTCTGGTTTTACTAGATGTTGTAAAACCTGGAGTCATTTGACTTTTATCCTTTAAATCATAACCTTTTGAAATTTGTGTTGTAGCATCTGTGATGCCGTCTTGTCTATATGTATAATATAGGTTTTTATATTGTCTATCGATTGCACTTTGAATTGCTCCAAAACCTACACTCGCATTTTCGATAACAAGTAAAGCTTCATTATATTCTGTTGCAACTGTTACCAACATATTACCAAAATCTTTTGGAGTTAGTTGTCCTCTAAATTCTGCAACTTGTGTAATATTATCAATGTCTATAACTTGAAAAGAAGAATAGTCACTTCCATCACCTCTAGCGACATCTGCAACGACCATATAATCTTTAGAGTAGTCTGCATATTCCCATACCCAATATTCTCCATCTCTGCCTCTTCGTTCTACAGGATTTTGCATATATGTATCTTTATACCATTGTACAGTTTGTCCTTCAATTACTGTATTACCAGAAGAAATAAAGTCACAGTCACATTCTTGAGCGGCCATTTTAACACCAAGTAGTTGTTCTTGCTCATTTCTCCAAAATTGGTCTCTCTCAGGGTGTAAACTCCAATGAAGTCTAATAGTATTAAACTTATTTCTACCCTCTTCAGCTGCTACCCAGGTTTTGTGAAAGAAATTACCAGTTCCATTTGGTGTAGAAAGTATTATTGCTTTACCACCAGTTGCAAGTGTTTGTTGAGCGGATGCCCATATTTCGTCAATTTTATCAATAAATGCGGCTTCATCAATTACTAGTAATGATAGTGCTTCAGATCTACCTGCATCGCCAGAACTAGATACAGCCTTTATTTGAGAACCGTTTCTAAACCTTAATGATAATTTATTATCTTCTACGGTAGTTCCTTTTAGCCAACTTGGTAGATAATTGTGCATTTCTCTAACCTTAGTTACCAAGTTTTTAGCTACTTCCTGTTTTGTTGCAATAACAAGAACATTTTTATCTTCTTGAAACAACATTAACCAAAGTGAATATCCTGCAGATAATGTAGATATACCTAACTGTCTGGATTTGAGTATAATATTATAATCATGAAGAGATAAATTTTCTAAACTGGTTTCTTGAAATGGATATAAATGAAACGGTATTCTACCCCTTGTTGGATGCTGAATTTGACAGTACTTTTTCATAAAGTACACAGGGTCTGCAGCACATCTAGTATATTCGCTTTTTATTATTGACTTAAGAGATTGTTTTTGTCTCATATATATAAATATATATTTACAACAACAAAAAACCTAAAAAGGCTACTTCTTTGCACGTTTTTCAAAACTTCTACCACCAAAGTATGCACCTATAACCGTTATTAAAACTAATTGCAATAGGTCTGTCCATTTTTCTTCAACTTCAAATGCGATTGTTCCGGCGTCGATGAATATCATTAATACTGTACATACGACTAGAAATATAAGGACCAAAGGTCTTACATTTTTACTTAACCATGAATCACTATTCATATCTGCTTTCCATCGATCAGTGATGTTAGCTTCCATTTTAGTTTCGTAATCTGATACTAATTGTTTGATTTTTTGTTCAGCTGCTAATTTTTCTTCCTTAGATGTATGTAGGTTATCAATTACTCCTCCTACTCCTTTTACTAAGTCTGCTGCTCCACCTGAAAATAGGTTTGTTAATATGCTCATAACTGTTTACTCCTTTATTTAGTATTCAAAGGGTGGTGTACCATAGTCTTTTTGTTGTATACCGTACCAAGTTCTTCCAACTTGATAATACCACCAACCATATTTATTATCTTCAATAATTTTAAACTTTCCAGCTGGGAGTGGAGATGGTTTTTTACTTGCTCTTGCAATATATTTTAATACAGGAACACCGTCATCCCAAACCTTATCTGTTTTTCTTGCTTGTACTGTTTTTCGTTTTTCACTATTATATGCTGTGTGAAGTTTTCCACCTGGTATGTCATCAATAAAACTTTTCCAAACATCTTCTGTTAATATACCTTCTTTAACGATATAAGCATAGTTCCAGTCTTTTGTTGGATATTTTTTAAAGTCGTTTATATCTTCAATTTTAAAACTACCTTTACCACTTTTACTAACAGCAGCAATGTTTTCTCCTTTCTTAAAGTCTCCAACAGCTCTTCTAGCATTCATTCTATATCCAAGACCATGTGGTTTTATTTGTTTAGCTTCAAGTACTGATTCATTTTGTAAATTATATTCTGCATCTTCTATCCAATCAGCATTCTTAAATTTACCATAATCTTTTACAAAATCCATTGGCTTTTTTCTTGCCATTTGCTCGATAGATTTTAGATAATCTTTAACATATCTTTTATCTAACTTTTTACCGCCAAATGTTTTTGTTAAAGCGTTTACTGCATTTGCTAAAGTATTTTTTGCTGTTACTTCGGTTATTACACTTTCGTCTAAGTCTATAGGTTCAACCTTTATAGCCTGATTGAATTCTAGTTCTGCCTTCTGAACTATTTTGTGCATTTTAATAATATCTTGTTTAAGTTTTTCTTTCTTTTTTGGATTTTTTTCAGCGACAAAAGCTTTTCTTAATTTTTGCTGTTCAAGTTGAACCTTCTGTAGAGCTTCAATTGCCTTTTTAAATTTACTAGTCATTGAAACTTCCAACATATTTAATACTTCTTCACTAATTATTTCGTGCAGTCTTTCTTTTTTCATTTTTAATCCCAAAATATCATTTTAGTAATTATACCAATAAGTGCTATCCAAATAGACCATAAAGTTTTTTGTGCATTTCGTCTAAAGGCCGTGTTTTGGTTAACCTTGGTAACGGCTCCATCATATGGATTAAGAAGTTTTTTCTTAATCATAGAAAGATCTTCTCTCATTCTTTCCTGGTTTTCTTTAACATATTCTAAATCTTGTTTTACCAGTTTTAAATCACTGTGTAAATGTTCATTTGTTAATCTTGCCATATCTTCTTTTTCCTATTATTGAACCTATATCATATAAATATAAGGTTCCTTAAATAGTATCACATATCTTCTAAGTGTTTTTGCCAATCTAGTAATTCTTTTTTAAACTTAGCCTTTAATTCTGACTTATTTAGTCCTCCTTCCCAATCTTCAACTTCTCCAATTTCAGTGACAAATGTACTATTACTTTCTATCCACTCATTAAACTGTTCTACGATATCAGATATTTCTAATTGTTTAGATAGTTTAAATAACTCTTTTCGTTTTTTCTCGTAATTTCCTGAATTTTTTAGTTTTGTTTCTTCTATTGATACACAGCCTAGGCATTTTTTGTTTATTTTCCAATGGTGCTTGTCAAATTGACCTTTCATAATTTTACCACAATTAGGACATGATAGTGGCATATTAACAATATCTCTAACACTTTGCATTTTAGAAATATTTTGCTTTATTCCATTTTTTATTGTCCAAATTTTATTTCCTTCTTCCCAAACATCTCCTTCGGATTTCACATCATCATTAGTATATCCTATTTGTGTGCTTGTAGATTTAGTATAGTCACCTTTAACTATATTTCTCATTCTTTGAACTTTATTTTCGCTTATACCTTTTTTCATAACCTTTTTCTCGTTTAGAACGTCATCATACCAGTAATTTGATTTACCGGCGCAAATGCTCCTGTTAACTTATATGTATTTCCTTTATATATAAAAACCAAACCTTCACTTGGAATTATAGTTTTAAAACCACCAATTGAAGCTATCTTTTTTAACTGTTGAGTCATTCTATTTAGCTTTTTAAGATCTCCACCTTTTCTAACATCACTTATTGCTTTTGCAACCTGCTTTCTTACGTTTTGTATTGCCTTGTCTGGGTTTGCAGCTAAAAAACCTTCTACATTTTTAAGTACTTCAGCTCCTAGTTCAAAAAATAAAGTCTCAAAGGGTTGCATATTTTTCTTTACTTGGTCTGCATGTTTTTGTTTGTCAAATTCTTTTGCCTTTTTAAGTGTTTCTTCATTTGGCAATGTTTTTTTGTCAAGTCTAAATGATTTATCAAAGAATGCCCAACGCTTAACTAATCCCATTTTAGTTTTATTATCTATTTCTTTTATATTTTTATCAACATAATCTTCCCACCAGGCTTGATGATATTCTGCAAATGTTGATGAGTCTTTCATATTAAACTTTTTCATGAGTTTATTTAGCTTTGATGTAAAGTATGGCTTTTTAGCTGAATAATCTTGGTGTGGGTTCATTTTTAATACTTTAGGACCTATTATTGAGAAATTTTTCTGAACAGTTTGGTTAGTCTGTGCAATCATTCCAGCTAAAATTCTAGCTCCATCAGAAACCGATCCTATAGCCTTTCCATCTTTATACTGTAAAACATTATGAAACTGTAAGTATGGTGCGTCATATGTAATTACATTTGCAGAAGCTGGAAACATAATTTCCATATTTACCCAGTTGTTACCATCATCAAATATCTTTTTTTGTTGTTTAGGATTAAGACTTCCTATGGCTTTTCCTAAATCTTTCATTGCAAAGGTAAATGCCTTTTCTATATTACCTCTACCTTTAAATTTTGCTGCTACTGCTTTATAGTCCATTCCACCTCGCTTAAGGTCTCCAGTATTTCTAGCGGCTAGCATTTTGCCATTCCAACTAATAAATAAATTTTGGCCGTCAGTTTTTTCTGTGGCTGCTTTTTCTAGGTCTAAATTTCCTTGTAAAGATAGGTTTATAATTTTTTTGAAGTCTCCAAATGTTAGTCCTTTATCATCAAATGGATGTGACATATGGCCATAAGCTCCGCCTTCAGTTAGTAATATTTCATCAACTAACCATTTACTTAATGTTTCAGATATATTTGTTGGCCTTTTTTCATATTTCATTGGTTCACTTATTTTATCACCACTTACATTAGTAGAGTCTTTAGATTCTTCAGCTCCCATAAAACTTATAAATTTCATTCCAGCTATTTGTGCAATTTTTGTAATTCTAGATTTCCAATTTTTATATGCCTTTGTTTCTTTATAGTTTTGTGGATTTGTTGCAGTATCGGCTCCTGCAACTCCTGCTGGAAAATACGTTACACCTTGATTATAATCTATTACCTCTTTATCTGATGCTAGGTCTAAAACACTTGAACCGTCACCTATAATGTAATTAAGTACTTCATATCCAACCATCTCTGCAAACTTTTTGCCATTTTTTTCATATCCAAGGGTATTTATAAAATAAGTTGGAGGTCCGTCATCAACATCTCCACCTGTTGTTGCAGTAGAATTTGCCTCTGATATTAATTCTAAAAAGTTAACCTTTGTACAGAATTCTAATATAGATTCATTAAGCTGTTCTAGCTTACTAACAACCATGTTGTAGTTCTTTATATGACCGAATATCTGTTTGAATATTTTTTGCTTTTCTTTTTTATTTAGCTCTGAGTCTCCTAAAGCCTTGCGAATTGCAGTGCCACTCATTTCACCATATCCACTTACATTCATTGAAACATGAGGAGCAAGTATAAGATATGCTCCATCTTTATATCCAACCTCAGCTTTTCCTTTCCAGTCTTGAAAAAACTTACCCTTAAGTCTTCCTGCGTCTTTTGAGCCTACCATAAATACAGCTGCTGTTGTTTTTGGGTCGTATTTTTTTAATATTTCCTCAGCTTTATATGGATTTTTAACCTGTACAATTTTTGATATTCCGTGAGACTTTATTATTTTTTTCTTTTCTGCAAATGAGAATGGAGATTTAGGTAAATCAACTTTTCCACTTGTAGCTACGTATGCATTTTTAAACTTTGATTTAAGCCATTTATATGTTTTTGCGTGGTGTGCACCCATAGGCTGAAATCGGCCTGGGTAGATCGCGACTACAGTTTTTATTTGTAAGTTTTCAGGTATTAAACCATCTACTAAATGTTTTGTTAGTTTATCCATATACTATATAAATATCATTTTAATGTTAAGATAGTTCTACAGTTGCTGTTTTTGTTGTTTTTCCGTCAGAAGTTCTAATTGCAACTGTTGGCATATTATCCTAGGCTTATTTCTGCTGTTTTTGTCACTCTACCATGAGTTACAGTGAATACTAGAGTATATGAACCTCTGTTCTCTGTAACTGTTGCTGCAAGTGTCATTCCTTCAGTAGTTGGAGCTAAATCTGTTTCAGTACCCACTTTAGCATTGTTAGCAGTTATCTGACTAGCTTGTGTAGATGTAATACCCGTCTTTGCAGTGTTGGCTGTAATACGACTTGCTTGTGTTGATGTTATTCCTGTCTTTGCAGTATTAGCAGTGATTGCAGATGCTTGAGAAGTTGATATTCCTGTTTTAGCAGTGTTTGCTGTTATGGCTGAAGCTTGTGAAGTTGTAATACCTGTTTTGCTTGTGTTTGTATTTAGTGCGTCGATGCACTCATCTAATTTCTTGTTTAAAAACTGCAGAGCCTCATCGGATGGCTGTTCGTTATGAGTTGTATCATCAAACCTTTCAGTTATTTTTGCTCTCTTTGCTGCATCTCGTAAATTGTTATATCTACTATCCGAGTCATTTGCTAAATCATCTGATTTTCTTATTGACATTATTTTATCCTCTTATATTTTATTGTGAATTGTCCTCTTAAATTTGTTAAATTTTCTCCCATTGTAATTCTTGGAAGTACATACTGACCTTCTTCTAATGTAACATTCAAATTAGAAATATTGTAGTGTTTCCATCTATTACCATTCAATGTTATGTTGCCTGAACTAGCAACTAATGCTTTTGTTGTTCCGCTGTTGGAATCATAATTTGAATTTGCAAGTGAAGCTACAGTATTAAACAATTTAACAGTACATGTCGTTGTTGATGCAGCACTACCGTCATGAAGTCCACCTACAAATCCTACCACTTTTATTTTATATGGCACATACCAACCTGAATTTATTTCTGTTCTATGTACATGGTCACCTGTCGGATCACCACCGTCTGCCGTTTGACTGGTCCAGTTCCTATTCCAATGATAATAATTTATACCTTGTGTATTAGGTCCATATGCACTAGATGCAAAGCTAGCATCTCCATCACAATTAAATGATGTCCAAAATGTTTCTATATTGTCTGAATATATTTCTCCACTTGCACTGATATCACCTGAGGCTGTGATGTTACCCACTATAAGAGTAGAACCCACATTTACAGTACCATCTCTAAACTCCCAAGCACCTTCACTTGTTATAAGCCTTTTTCCACCAAATAAATGACCACCATCACCTAAAGATATGAGACCACTTGCAGTTATATTACCTGAGGCTGTTATATGTCCTCCAAAGGAGTGATTGTTTACAATGTTTCCTCTTCCGTATTGATAACCAGCTGTTGCATTACCACCAGGATCAAATTGAAGAGTATTAGATGCAAAGGTTATGGATGGGCCTCCTGCAAGGGTTAATTGACTTGCACTTACGTATCCTACAGCATGTAGATTACCGGAAACTGATATGTGTGTATCTACTGTTAAAGAGTCTAGATTACCAATTGTTGTAATGTTTGTACTACCTCCAAACGTAGATATTGCGGTATTTTCTACTGCAGATAGGCCTATATCACTTTTTACCTGTGATGCAGTTCTACCCTCAATGCTAGTGCCATCAACTCGTAAAAAGTCATCATTAGCAACATTTGCATTTGCTCTTAATACATTTGTATTTGAAATACCAAAGGTTAGTGCTGCCTGTTTTTCATCTAGTGCATCTTGCAGGCCGTTAGTTTTTGCAATTGATAAATCACCATCTGCAAGTGTTGTTTGTTTTGCATTTAATTGAGTTTGGATGTTACTACTTACAGTATCTAAATAACCAAGTTCTGTACTTGTTACAGCTGATACAGCAATTTTACCAGCGGCAGTAGATACCACTGCTCTATTTGCTGTTAAATTTGCATCATCTATTGTAGTTGCAGCACCAGTAATTGTAGCTTGTTTACCATTAATGTTTGATTGAAGAGCAGATGATGATGCATTTAACTGTGCAATACTTGCCTTTGCATCAATATTTGTTTGTAATGTAGATGATGAAGCATTTAATTGCGCAATGCTTGCCTTTCCGGATATATCTGTTGCTCCGGTTAGGGTAACACCATTAGCAGTTACTGTTCCTGAAAAAGTTGCATTACCAGTACTTTCGGCTATTGTAAGTCTAATATCATCACCAGAGTCACCACCTACAGTTTCTTTTATCATAAAACCAACACCTTCATCTGAAATAAGATCAAAAGCTAAATTACTATTATCTGAATCTTCTAATCTAATAATAGCTCCGCCAGTATTTTTAATGTGTAACTGGCCAGTACTTGTAGTGTTAGATATACTGCTATCACCAATCATCATAGTACCATTTACTCTAGCTTGACCATGAACCTCTAGTTTATTAGCAGCGTTGACAGTTGTAGAGTTTACAGCTAATTGAGCGTTAACAAAAGTATTACCAGATAGTGTACCACCAGCTAAAGGTAGGTTAGCATTAATGTTAGTTTGTAATGTAGATGATGAAGCATTTAATTGAGCAATGCTTGCTTTTGCATCAATATTTGATTGAAGAGTAGATGACGAAGCATTTAGAGTTGCAACTGCCAAAACTCCGGTAAGATTACTACCATCACCATAGTAGGTATCTACATAAGCATTTTTAAATCTGGTGCCATCAGAACCTAAATCTACATCACTATCTGTCTGAGGACCAAGTGTTCCATCACTAATTTTTACTTGTGTAGCTCCAGCAACTCTAAACTTAATTAAATTGTCAGTTTCAAATCCTATATAGTTATCAGCATCTCTACCTATATGATTACCACCTAAAATTATATCACCTGATGCTGTTATATTACCAACTGTGTCTATTCCAAATATATCACTGGTTCCTAAAACAGCTCCGTCATACGATGAACCATTATATGATATTCTAAAAGTATTACCACTATCATCTGCTCCTATCGCATAAGAATAATTTTCTCCACTATCACCAAATCTAACAAAAGTATCTGAGCCTCCTGTACCACTGGCTCTATCTGTTTGTAATTGTATTATAGGTCCTGGGGAGGCTGCTGACTTTAAATGAAGTTTGTTTGCAAATATGGTTGCACTTGAACTTATATTACCTGAGGCTGTTATATGGCCTTGCGTTATTATATTTCCACTTGAGCTTATATTTCCTTGTACTGTAAGTTTTTCTGGTGGTGCAGTAGTTCCTATACCAACATTACCTCCGGTTTTTATAGTAAATCTATCTCCACTTAAACCATGCTCTACAATTGTAAAATCAGAGTTTACTCCAGCTGTAGTTACTTTGAACCCATATCCCCTATTAGGATAAGCGGCGTTTTTAACCCCAATGTATAAACCTGTAGCACCACTATTGGCAAATATACTCGATACACCATAAGCAGTATTTGCTCCTTGACTTGCAACAGTATATTCGTCTAGCTGAAATAAACCTAAAGGACTAGTTGTTCCTATACCAACGTTACCACCAGTGGCAATTGTTAATCTAGTATTTGTTCCTAGTGAATCA
>MDTC01218446.1_pt1 | contig 13367 bp, 9 predicted proteins | sample 811181 | NCBI WGS metagenome assembly MDTC01 (sample SAMN05326644, study PRJNA326480) | marine metagenome | isolation source: seawater | place: Pacific Ocean: North | collected 2011
TGAAGACTCAAAAATATCATCTCTATTAAACAAGTATAATAAATTCATGCCAATACCTATTAAATTTGGCACCAAAGAAGAAACTCTTCCGCTACCTAAAAATGCTCCTAAAGATGCCAAAGCAAAAAAAGTAATCGTAGATAACATTGTAAATAATACTAAGCCGGCATGGACTCAAAGTCCTTCTAAACTCAAAGATGAAGATTATTCTAATTTCTATAAGGAACTTTATCCAATGCAATTTGAAGATCCATTATTTAATATTCATTTAAATGTAGATTATCCTTTTAATCTAACTGGAATTTTATATTTTCCTAGAATAAATAATGATATTAATCTTCAAAAAGACAAAATTCAACTTTATCAAAACCAAGTTTTTGTAACAGATAATGTAGAAGGTATAGTTCCTGAATTTTTAACCTTACTTAGAGGTGTTATAGACTCGCCTGATATTCCTTTAAATGTTTCTCGAAGTTATTTACAAGCTGATGGTGCAGTAAAAAAAATTAGCAATTATATAACAAGAAAAGTTGCTGATAAATTAAACAGCTTATTCAAAAAAAATCGTAATAATTTTGAAGAAAAATGGAATGACATAAAAGTTGTTATTGAATATGGTATGCTTTCAGAAGATAAATTTTTTGAAAAAGCAGGAAATTTTTCTTTATATCCAACAGTAGACAAGAAATATTTTACACTTAATGAATTTAAGGAGAAGATTAAAGATCTACATAAAGATAAAGATGATAAAATCATAATTCTATACTCTTCAAATGTTGATGAGCAACATAGCTATATTGAATCTGCAAAAGAAAAAGGTTATGAAATTTTACTTTTAGATTCTCCTATTGTTCCTCATCTTATTCAGAAATTAGAAACAAAAAACGAGAAACTCTCCTTTGTAAGAGTTGATAGTGATTCCATTGAAAATCTTATTAAAAAGGACGAAGCAACTGTTTCTAAATTATCAGATGAAGAAAAAGATAAATTAAAACCATTAATAGAAAAAATTATACCTAAGGAAAAATATACTGTTCAAATAGAAGCATTATCAAGTTCTCAACTTCCATTTGTTCTAACACAACCTGAATTCATGAGAAGAATGAAAGAAATGCAACAAAATGGTGGATCAGGAGGAGGAATGCTTGGTAATTTTCCTGAAATGTTCACCCTAGTAGTTAATTCTAATCATAATCTAGTTGGAGAAATACTAAAAACAAAAGCTAAGAAAAAAAGAGATAGGTTAATTCATCAGGCATTAGATTTAGCAAGACTGTCACAAAATCTTCTAAAGGGTGAAGAATTAACTAAATTTATTCAAAGAAGTGTTGATTTGATTAAATAAGGATATCAATACTTTCATGAATTTATTTCAAATAATAATTCTGACAAGTGTACTTTAATCAGTTCTATAAAATTCAAACTAAAAATCGGAATTATATATTTCTGCTGTTAGGTTCAACTAAAAAAAATAATTTCTAAAATATTGTTCAAAAGTAAAATTTAAAATATAGAAAAATATACAATTAATGAAATTCATATTATATTTACATGAAATATTTTTTCAATGAATTCACTAAATAAAATTTTTTCTTTTATATTATTTATCACATTCTCCTTAGCTTATAGTCAAGAAAAAAAAGAAATTTTTGCCTCTTATACCGAAGAAAAAATTGTGTTGGATGGGATCCAAAATGAGATTTCATGGAAAAAAAAGAAAATGGTTAGAGATAGTTTTTTTCAATTTATTCCTGTTCCAGAAAGCAAAGGAACTTCAATGAATGAATTTAAAATTATTTATGATAAAAAAAATATTTATGTTTTTGCAAAACTATTCAGCGAGGCAAAAAAAATTAGTGTTCCATCTCTTGAGCGAGATTGGAAAATTAGAGGCTCTGATGGATTTTTAATATTATTTGACACATATAAAGATGGATCTAATGCATTTTGGTTTGAATCAAATTCTGTTGGTGTAAAAAAAGATGCATTAGTTTCTAATGGAGGCCAAAGATTTGAGACTGATGTTGACTTTTCATGGGATATAAAATGGGATGTCAAATACTCTCCTGGAGAAGGATACTACAATCTTGAATTTAAAATCCCTTTTAGCTCTTTAAAATTTCCTGAGGGATCTACTAAATGGAAAGTTCAATTTTTCAGAGCTGACAATTATAACAGTGAATTTAATTCATGGACTCTTATTCCTAAGGGACAAACGCCAGTTAATTTAGCTTTTCATGGTGATCTTATTTTTGATAAACCTTTAGGAAGTTCTAAAAGTCCATTAATTCTAATACCCTATTCAAATGGATTAATTTCAAAAAACTATGAAAAAAATTATAATTATAGTGATTTAGCATTAGGTGTAGATGCGAAAATATCTATTGGAAACGGGATGGATTTAGACTTAACTTTAAACCCCGACTTTTCTCAAGTCGAGGTTGATGATCAAATAATTAATCTAACTAGATTTGAAGTTAATTTACCTGAAAAAAGACAATTTTTTATTCAAAACAGTGACTTATTTTCAAGCTTTGGTGATTCAAGAGATTCTAGAACTTTTTTTTCTAGAAGAATTGGTGTTGCTAAAGATGATGATGGAAATACAATCGAAAATAGAATATTAGCGGGCGTAAGACTTAGTGGAAAGTTAAACAATAATTTAAGACTAGGATTTTTAAATATGCAAACTGAAGAAGACGCAAAAAACAATATTAGCGCTAACAACAATATGGTTTTTGCTCTTCAACAAAAGGTTTTTTCAAGGTCCAATATAAGTCTTTTATTTATTAATAGAGAAAAAACTGGAAATTCAAATCTAAACAATGATCAAGGAAAATTTAACAGAATTGTAGGTATTGACTATAATTTGAGATCAAAAGATTCAAAATGGTCAGGTAAACTTTTCTATCATAACTCATTAAACGAACAAAAGAAAAACAATTCTTACTCAACAGGCTTAAATCTTTTTTTAAATACGAGAAAGCATGGGTTATACATTAAATCAATTAGATTAGGTGAAGGTTTTCAATCTGATCTTGGATTTATAAGAAGAAATGGGATTTTCAAACAATTCTTAAGATATGAGAGAAGATTTTGGATAGAATCCGATAGAATAACTAATATAAGTATTACAAATAACATTAGATATATTACAAAGCCAAGTGAGAACTCTTTAATTACTGATAGGGACTATTCTATAGGTTTTGAAATAAACTATAAGAATTTATCAAATTTTGAATTTGAATTTAGTTTCCCATACACCTATCTAGATAACGAGTTTAATGTTACAAGAAAAGATGGAGCAGTTCCAATTCCAATTGGAGGTTATAATTATCCGAATTATGAAATATCATTTAGAAATAGTTTTTTTAAAAAATTCTCTTATTTTTTTTCAGTTGACGGAGGTCAATTTTTTAATGGCTCAAAAAAATCCTTTCAAACTAAATTAGCTTACAGAATTGAACCTTTTATTCAAGCCAGTATGAATTTAAGCTATGATAAAATTAAATTGCCTAAACCATATGACTCAGCTGATTTATGGTTAATAGGCCCCAAAATAACTTTTACATTTAATAAACAACTTTTTTGGTATAATTTAATTCAATACTCTAGTGTAGCAGAAAATTTTGGAGTTAATTCCAGATTAAAATGGAGGTTTGCTCCTTTATCTGATCTATATTTAGTTTATAATGATAATTACTTTGCGTCAAATATTTTTGCGCCTAAAATAAGAAGTCTTACTTTTAAACTTAGTTATTGGTTTAATTTGTAAAAATGAAAAAAATACTTTTCAAATTTATTTTTATTTCTATAATATTATTGGGATGTAATAACTCCAATAATAAATCTATGAATATTAGTGGCTCGATAAAAGGTTTAAAAAAAGGAACTCTATATCTTCAAAAATTAAAAGATTCATCTTTAATAAATGTTGATTCATTCAAAGTTAATGGTCAAAAAAATTATTTTTTAGCTGACAATATTATTGATTCTGAAATGTATTACTTATACCTAAACAAAGAAGATGGAGACACTCTAAATGATAGAATTTCATTTTTTGGTGAAAAAGGAAATATTAAAATAAATACTCTCTTGACAACTTTTGAAAGTAGTGCTAAAATATATGGTTCTGAAAATAATTTAATTTGGGAAGAATACAATTCTATGATTAGAAAATTTAATTCAAAAAATCTTGAAATCATTAAAGAATATATTAATAAAAAAGATATTGTTCCAGATAAAGAAAGATTAGAAATCTTTGAAAATGAATCCAATAACCTTCTAAAAAGAAGATATTTGTTTTCATTAAATTTTGCTTCACTTCACAGTAATAAAACCATAGCTCCTTATATTGCGCTTTATGAAGTTCCCGATGCAAATCCAAGATTATTGGATACTCTATATTCTAACTTGTCAGAAGAGGTTAAAAATTCAAAATATGGAAAAATTTTTGGTCTCCATTTAAATAAAATAAAATAAATTATTTAGTCAATTTATCCAATTTTTTATATAAATCTTCAATATCAATTTTAAATTCTTTTTGAATTTCCTTAAAATATTTTTTTCCTTTTTCCTTAGATGGGTTATTGATTTTATCAATATATTGATCAAATAAACTTATAGAATCATCAATTAATTTATTGCTTTTCTTAAAATCAATATCAGGATTAGATATTTCAAAAATATATACATCTTCTATTAATCCTCCAATAACTGAATTTATATCCCTTTTTAAATGTCTTATACTTGCCATAGTTAATTCTTACATTTTTTAAATTTACAATAAACTTTTCACAGATGAATATGAAAAAACTTTACATTTACCCCTTCTAAAAGAATATTATTAATTTCTGCAGGCAGAAACAATGTTGATGCGAAATCTAAAGATATTTTTTTTTGCTGATAATTATAAATTAATTCTCCCTGAACACATATTATTACACTAAATGAATCTAACGAAAGAAGATTTAAATTCAATTTACCATCTAAATGAAAAATATTAATTTTAAAAAAATCAGAATTAACTAGTAAAGATTTTCCATTAGCTTTTAAATCAAAATTAATATTAAAATCAGTGTTATCAAGTTTTATGACTTTATCAGCTAACTCAGTGTGAAGTTCTCTTTTATTTCCATTTTCATCTTTTCTGTCATAATCATATATTCTATATGTTATATCAGATGATTGCTGTATTTCAAGAAGGACTATATCTTTACCAATAGCATGAACAACACCAGGATTTATAATAAAAGCATCCCCTCTAGATACATTTTTAAAATTAAGAATTTCTTTAAGGGTATTGTTTTTTAAGTGAGTTTTATATTTTTTTTTTGTAATATTTTCTTTAAAACCAACAATCAAATTTGATTCTTTTTCAGCGTCAATAACATACCACATTTCTTTCTTGCCAAAAGAGCCGTGATTTTTTTTAGCAAATTTATCATCTGGATGTAATTGTAATGATAAATCTAATTTGGCATCAATAAATTTTATTAAGATTGGAAAGTTATTCCCAAATTTTTTATATACTGACTCTCCTAATAATCTACCTTTGTATGCTTTAATTAAATCATCAAATGATTTTCCAAATAAAGGACCTGATGAAACTTTTGAAATAGAATTAGGTATTGCAGACAGTTCCCAACTTTCTCCGATTTTTTCTCCATCAAAAGGTTTGTTTAATTTTTTTTTTAAATTATCTCCACCCCAAATCCTTTTTTTAGGTTGAGGAATAAATTTAATAGGAGGGATTAATTTCATTATATATATTTTACCCAGAATATTTTACAAAATTTCTTGGAGTTTCAAATAAAATTACCTCCAATTCCAATTTTTTTTTTAAATGATTTTTAATTCTATTATATATAACAACAACAATGTTTTCAGATGTCGGAATTAATTCCTTAAATTCTTTAACATCTTTATTAAGATTTTTATGATCAAAATCATTTTCTATATAAATTTTGATGATTTTTTTTAATTCTTTTATATCCATAACAAAACCAGTTTGAGGATCAATTTCACCAGTAACACTAACAATTAGCTCATAATTATGTCCATGATAATTAGGATTAGAACATTTTCCAAAAACACTTTTGTTTTTAGTATCTGTCCAATCTTTTCTATACAATCTATGAGCTGCATTAAAATGAGCCTTTCTACTTACCGTTACTATCATAATAAAAATTTAAACTTTTCAAAAAAATCATTAATAATTATTTTTAACCAAGCAGTATAATTGTTTGGATTTGCTTCTACATCTTTTTTTATTTCATCTAAAGACATCCACTTCCAATCTTCTGCTTCTATTAAATTTAATTTAGGAGAATTATTATAACTTCCAATTAAAACATAATCAAATTCATATTCAACTAATCCATTTTCAAAAGATTCCTTGTAAATGAAATTAAATAATTCTTTAAGGTCAGTTTGAAAACCCATTTCATCATTTAATCTTCTCAAACCAGCTGATATTATAGATTCATTATTTCTTGGATGGCTACAACAAGTATTAGTCCATAAACCAGGAGAATGATATTTATTTAAAGCTCTTTTTTGAAGCATTATTTCATTTTTATCATTAAAAATAAAAACAGAAAAAGCTCTATGTAACAAACCTTTTTGGTGAGCCTCCATTTTAGGCATTAAACCAATAAATTTATCATTCTTATCAACTAAAACTACATTTTCTTCAACCATGTTTTCAAAATTACCGATTTATTCTTAAAAAAGCTATTCTATTAATTCTACTAATAGTTTAATTTATAGTAGTATTTTTGAAAAGTTTTTTAAAAATGTTAAAAGAAGAAATTTTAAAAAGAAGGACATTTGGAATAATCTCACATCCAGATGCCGGAAAGACAACTTTAACTGAAAAGTTGCTTTTATATGGAGGTGCAATCCAAGAAGCAGGAGCAGTAAAATCAAATAAGATAAAAAAAGGAGCTACAAGTGATTTCATGGAGATTGAAAAACAAAGAGGGATTTCTGTTGCAACATCTGTATTAGCTTTTTTATATAAAAACAAAAAAATTAATATTCTTGATACACCAGGTCATAAAGATTTTTCAGAAGAGACTTTTAGAACATTAACAGCTGTTGACAGTGTCATTGTAGTAATAGATGTAGCTAAAGGTGTTGAAGAACAAACTGAAAAACTAGTTGAAGTATGTAGAATGAGAAAAATTCCTATCATTGTTTTTGTAAACAAATTAGATCGAGAGGGTAAAGATGCTTATGATCTATTGGATGAAATAGAAAAAAAATTAAAACTAAAAATTTCACCTTTAACTTTTCCTATTGGAATGGGAATTGACTTTAAAGGGATTTATAATCTTTGGGGAAGAAATATAAATGTTTTTCTAACAGAAGAAAAACAAAAAATAAGCAAAACCAATTTATTTAATTCATTAGAAGATAATAAACTAACCGATTTAATTAGTGAAAAATCATTAAAAACACTTAAAGAAGATCTAGAATTATTGGAAACTGTTTATCCTAAGTTCAGTGAAGAAGAATATCTAAAAGGTGATCTTCAACCTGTTTTTTTTGGATCTGCATTAAATAACTTCGGTGTTAAAGAACTATTAGATTGTTTTATTAATATAGCACCCCCTCCACGTCCAAAGGAATGCGAGGAGCGTATTGTAAATCCAGAAGAAAATGTGTTTTCTGGATTTGTTTTCAAAATTCACGCAAACATGGATCCAAATCATAGAAATAGAATTGCTTTTATAAAAGTTGTGTCAGGTAAATTTGAAAGAAACACCCCATACCTACATGTAAGACTCAAGAAAAAATTTAAATATTCTAGTCCTAATGAGTTTTTTGCTAATAAAAAACAAATAATTAATACTTCGTTTCCAGGTGATATTATAGGTCTGCATGATACAGGTAATTTTATAATTGGGGATACCATTACATCAGGAGAAAAAATCAATTTTAAAGGGATCCCTAGTTTTTCTCCTGAACACTTTAAATACATAAACAATGAGGATGCTATGAAATCAAAACAATTAAATAAAGGAATTGATCAATTAATGGATGAAGGAGTGGCTCAATTATTTATCCTATCACTAAATAATAGAAAAATTATTGGTACAGTAGGAGCTCTTCAATATGATGTAATCAAATATAGACTTGAACATGAATATGGTGCTAAATGTAGTTATGAAAATGTAAATTTCTACAAAGCTTGTTGGGTAGAATCAATTGATGAAAAATCAGAAGAATTCATCGAATTTAAAAGAACAAAAAATAAATTTCTAGGAAAAGACAAATTAAATAAATTAGTTTTTTTTGCTGATTCTCTATTTACATTACAAATGACAAAGGAAAAGTTTCCAAAAATAAAATTCCACATAAATTCAGAATTTTAACTAAGCTTCACCTGTAGGACCAAAATTTAAAGGAACTTGAAGCTGATCAAGATTTTTAATTTCTCCATTCTTCTTTTCAAATCGATTAATGTTTTCAGCTAAAGCATCTCTCAAACGCTTTGCATGTTGAGGAGTTAATATTATTCTTGACTTAACCTTAGCTTTAGGTGCTCCAGGCATCAAAGAAACAAAATCGATTATAAACTCAGAAATGGAATGATTAATAATAGCTAAATTAGAATACGTTCCTTCAGCAATATTTTGATCTAACTCAATGTCAATTTTTTTATCTTTTTCTTTTTTTTCAGTCATCAGTATAATTTAACTCTTGTTCGCCAATTAATAAACTTGTATACTCATCTTTAGAGCCGACAATAATATTATCGTATTCTCTTAAACCAGTCCCAGCAGGAATTTTATGACCAACAATTACATTTTCTTTTAGCCCCTCTAAAAAGTCCACTTTACCATTAACAGCGGCTTCATTTAAAACCTTAGTAGTTTCCTGAAAAGATGCTGCTGAGATAAATGATTTAGTTTGAAGAGAAGCTCTTGTAATACCCTGAAGTTCAGGAGTTGCAGTTGCAGGTTCAGCATCCCTAGCCTTTACTTCACTTTTTCCTTTTTGTTTTAAGATTGAATTCTCATCCCTTAATTGACGAGAACTTATAACTTGACCAGGACTAAAATTTTCCGAATCACCTATTTCTTCGATAACTTTCTTCCCATACAAATTATCGTTTTCATTAATAAAGTCATATCTGTGAATCAGTTGATTCTCTAGAAAAATTGTATCACCTGGATCAATTATTCTAACTTTTCGCATCATTTGTCGAACTACAACCTCAAAATGCTTATCATTTATTTTTACACCCTGTAACCTATAAACTTCCTGAACCTCATTAACTAAATATTGTTGAACTGCTGCGGGACCTTTAATCTTTAAAATATCAACTGGTGAAATTGATCCATCAGAAAGTGGCATTCCAGCTTTAATAAAATCGTTCTCCTGAACTAAAATTTGATTTGAAAGTTTAACTAAATATTTTTTAATGTCCCCAAACTTTGACTCAACAATAATTTCTCTATTTCCCCTCTTAATTTTTCCAAAAGAAACTACGCCATCAATTTCACTAACAACAGATGGGTTTGAAGGATTTCTGGCTTCAAAAAGTTCTGTGACTCGAGGTAATCCACCAGTAATATCTCCTGACTTAGCAGATTTTCTTGGAATTTTTACAAGAATTGTTCCCTGCTTAATTTTTTGATTATCATCTACCATTATATGTGCACCAACTGGTAAATTATATGATCTTAAAATGTTCCCTTTATTATCTTCGATTATTAAAGTAGGGATTATTTTTTTATTTCTAGATTCAGAAATAACTTTTTCCTTAAATCCTGTTTGTTCATCTATCTCTACTTGATAAGTTATCCCTTGTTCAATATTTTCATAAACTACTTTACCAGAAAATTCAGAAACAACAACGCCATTAAATGGATCCCATTGACATATAACTTCATCACGCTTAACTATATCACCATTTTCAATAAACAATGATGACCCATAAGGAATATTATTTGTACTTAAAATAGCTTTAGTCTTTTGATCAACTAGACGAATCTCAGTAGTTCTAGATATCACTATTTTAATTTTTTTCCCTTCATTATCCTTACTATCAACAACCTTTAAATCGTCTATTTCAACTCTACCATCAAATTTAGCAACAATCTGATTTTCTTCAGAAACATTCCCAGCGACTCCTCCAACATGAAAAGTCCTCAAAGTCAATTGAGTTCCGGGCTCACCAATTGACTGAGCAGCAACAACTCCTACTGCCTCTCCCTTTTGAACCATTTTATTATTTGACAAATTCCTACCATAGCATTTAACACAAACTCCTTTTTTAGCCTCGCAAGTTAATGGAGATCTAACTTGAACCGAATCAATTAAAGAATCCTCTATAATAGAAGCAATTTCATCAGAAATTTCATCTCCAGCTTCTACATATAATTTCTTGTCAATCGGATTAATTATATCATATAAAGAGACTCTCCCTTTAATTCTATCAGATAAAGATTCTACTATTTCCTCATTCTTCTTAAGTGCTTTAACTTCAAGCCCTCTCAATGTGCCACAGTCTTCAATATTAATTATAACATCTTGTGAAACATCAACAAGTCTTCTAGTCAAATAACCAGCATCAGCAGTTTTTAGAGCTGTATCTGCGAGACCTTTTCTAGCTCCGTGAGTAGATATAAAATACTCTAATATTGATAATCCTTCTTTAAAATTAGATAAAATAGGATTTTCAATAATTTCTCCTCCTCCAGCATTAGATTTTTTAGGTTTAGCCATTAATCCCCTCATTCCTGTTAATTGTCTAATTTGTTCTTTAGATCCTCTAGCACCAGAATCCAACATCATAAATACAGAATTAAATCCTTGCTCGTCTTCACTTATTCTTTTCATTGATAAACTAGTCAAATGTGAATTTGTAGAAGTCCATACGTCAATAATCTGATTATAACGTTCATTGTTTGTTATTAAGCCCATATTATAATTACCCAGGATACCATCAACCTTACTATTTGCATCATCAATTAATGATTTTTTTTCTGGAGGAATAATTATATCTCCTAGACTAAAGGACAGACCTCCTTTAAATGCAAATCCATAACCCATGTCTTTAATTTTATCAAGGAAATCAGCTGTTTCAGGTACACTAGTAAATTTTAAAATTTTACCAATAATTTCTCTCAAAGTTTTTTTAGTTAAAACTTCATTAAAAAAACCAGCCTTTTCCGGTACAACCTCATTAAACAAAACTCTACCAACAGTAGTATCAATAATTTTATATTCGAATTTTCCAGCAGCATCATAAACCTTTATTCTAATTTTAATTGAGGCATTTAACTCAACTTTATTTTCATTATAAGCAATATGAACTTCTTCAGTTGAATAAAATGTAAGTCCTTCACCTAAAACTTTATTACTATCTATAGATTTTCTCTCCTTAGTCATGTAATATAAACCTAAAACCATATCTTGAGAAGGTACGGTTACAGGAGCTCCATTTGCTGGATTTAAAATATTATGAGAAGCTAACATTAATAATTGAGATTCAAGAATCGCTTCAGGACCTAAAGGTAAATGAACAGCCATCTGATCGCCATCAAAATCAGCATTAAATGCAGTACAAACTAAAGGATGTAATTGAATTGCTTTACCTTCTATTAGTTTAGGCTGAAAAGCTTGAATACCCAATCTATGCAATGTAGGAGCTCTATTTAATAAAACTGGATGACCCTTTAATACATTTTCTAATATATCCCAAACAACTGGTTCTCTTCTATCAATAATTTTCTTTGCTGATTTAACAGTTTTAACAATACCTCTTTCAATTAATTTTCTAATTACAAAAGGTTTGTAAAGCTCTGCTGCCATCCCTTTAGGAAGTCCACATTCATACAATCTTAATGTAGGGCCAACTACGATTACAGACCTAGCAGAATAATCAACTCTTTTACCTAAAAGATTTTGTCTAAAACGGCCTTGTTTCCCTTTTAAAGAATCGGAAAGAGATTTTAAAGGTCTATTTGAATCTGTTTTCACTGCAGAAGACTTACGAGTATTATCGAATAAAGAATCTACAGATTCCTGAAGCATCCTTTTTTCATTTCTAAGGATTACCTCAGGTGCTTTTATTTCTACTAATCTTTTTAATCTATTATTTCTAATAATAACTCTTCTATATAAATCATTTAAATCAGATGTAGCAAATCTTCCACCATCAAGAGGAACCAATGGCCTTAATTCAGGAGGAATTACAGGAATTGCTTTCATTATCATCCATTCAGGTAAATTTTCTTTTCTTTCGTTAGCTTCTCTAAAAGCTTCAACTACTTGAAGTCTTTTAAGAGCTTCCGTTTTTCTTTGTTTAGATGTTTCATTATTAGCCTTATGGCGAAGCTCATAAGACAAAGCTTTTAAATCAATTCTTGATAATAATTCTATTAAACATTCTGCTCCCATTTTAGCAATAAACTTATTTGGATCTGAATCTTCAAGAAATTGATTATCAGAAGGCAATTTTTCTAATATATTTAAATATTCTTCCTCTGTAAGAAAATCCATTTTTTGAATTGGATCACCCTCAGAATTTGTTGAATTTCCAGGTTGAATAACCACGTATCTTTCATAATAGATTATCATGTCTAACTTTTTAGATGGTAGACCTAATAAATATCCTATTTTGTTAGGAAGCGACCTAAAATACCAAATATGAGCAACAGGGACAACTAAACTTATGTGTCCAACCCTATCTCTTCTAACTTTTTTTTCAGTTACCTCTACACCACACCTATCACATACAATTCCTTTGTATCTAATCCTTTTATACTTTCCGCAAGCACATTCGTAATCTTTAACAGGGCCAAAAATACGTTCACAAAAAAGACCATCTCTTTCAGGTTTATGAGTTCTATAATTAATTGTTTCTGGTTTTAATACTTCACCTCTTGAACTTCCAAGAATAACTTCTGGTGAAGATAAACCTATTGTTATTTTATCAAATTTTTTTTGGGTAACTATTTCGTTATTTCTAATCATAATTTTTTATAGTAATTAAATTTTATTAATTTTTTCTATAACTTATTCTTCTAATCTAATATCAAGTCCAAGTCCTCTTAACTCATGCATTAATACATTGAAGGATTCCGGAAGTCCTGCTTCAGGAAGTGAATCTCCTTTAACAATTGATTCATATGATTTAGCTCTTCCTACGACATCATCAGACTTAACAGTAAGAATCTCTTGTAAAGTACTTGATGCACCATAAGCTTCTAGGGCCCAAACTTCCATTTCTCCAAATCTTTGCCCACCAAATTGAGCTTTTCCTCCCAATGGTTGTTGAGTAATTAGTGAATAAGGGCCAATAGATCTTGAATGCATTTTATCATCAACCATGTGCCCTAATTTCAACA
>MDTC01261194.1_pt1 | contig 13367 bp, 12 predicted proteins | sample 811181 | NCBI WGS metagenome assembly MDTC01 (sample SAMN05326644, study PRJNA326480) | marine metagenome | isolation source: seawater | place: Pacific Ocean: North | collected 2011
CCTCAGAATCTTTTGGAGAAACTGGAGATTTACCAGCAAATGAAAAAACACCTTTTAATCCAAAAAGTCCATATGGAGTGGCAAAAGCATCTGCATTTTGGCAAGTTGCTAATTATAGGGAAAGTTATGGTTTATTTGCATGCTCAGGAATAATGTTTAATCATGAATCAAATTTACGACCAAAACGATTTGTTACTCGTAAAATTTGTAAAGCTGCGGCAAGGATTGCATTAGGAAGTGATGAAATCTTGGAATTGGGTGATATTACCATAAAGAGAGATTGGGGATGGGCTCCAGAATATGTTGAAGCAATGTGGATGATGCTTCAATACGAAAATGCCGAGGATTTTGTAATAGCCACTGGTCATTTGAATACTCTTAGAGAATTTATTAGTTTTGCTTTTTCTACATTTGATTTGAATTGGGAAAATCATGTGACTTCTAATCCTGAATTTTTTAGACCCTCTGAGATTAGATCGGTGTACGGTTGTCCAAAGAAAGCAAATACAAAACTATGTTGGCGCGCTGAAAAAACTATGCCTGAGATTGCGAATCTTATGTCATTGCATGAATTCGAATCCTTAAGAACTAAATAAATGAATAATAGGATTAGATTATTTAAAAATAAAATAAAGTGTATGCCATGGAAGATTCTCTCAAAATTCAAATTTTACAAAGGTAATAAAATACCTATTAAATTTGTCGTTGAGAATGCAGATTGGGCTATAAGATTTGTTGGCGATAATATCAAAAGAGAGACAGATATTATTAAGCCTGGGCAATTAGAAGTTTCTTCAAAACCTCAAAATATAGTAAAAAGCATTGTTCATTTTGGTTCACAATATATGTGGCTTAACTGGGGTAAATATATGGCAAAGGATAATCTTTTTGTAACAAGTTTTTTTCATGGTAAGCCTGAAGATGGTGAAGATATGAAGATTCATATTGACCTATTTTTGGAAAGTGTTAACAGATTAGAAAAAGTTGTTACTGCCTCAACTTTAATTGAACAAAGATTATTGAGGTGGGGCATACCCAAACAAAAGCTTATAAAAATCCCTTTAGGAGTAAATACAAGATTATTTAATTTGCCTCAAAATTTGCAAAAAGAGTCGATCAGAAAATATTTGGGAATTTCCGAAAATAAAATTGTAATAGGTTCTTTCCAGAAGGATGGATCAGGATGGAAAGATGGCTTAAATCCAAAATATATAAAAGGTCCAGACTTATTTGTCTCAACTTTAAAATTACTTCATTTAAGAGGTTATCCAGTTTTTGCACTCTTAACAGGACCTGCTAGAGGTTACGTTAAAAAAGAATTAGAAAAAAGTGGAATACCTTATTTTCATACCTATCCTAAAAATCATAATGATCTAATTTCCCTTTATCATGCATTAGATATTTATTTAATTACTTCTAGAGAAGAGGGTGGTCCAATGGGCTTGTTAGAAAGTATTGCATGCGGTACTCCAGTTGTTTCAACAAATGTTGGGATGGCAAGTGACATAATTACTGATAAAATTACAGGAGTTTTAGTTGATCAAATTGAGGTAGAGAATATTACTGATAAAGTTGAATATCTTATAAATATGTCAAATGAAGAAAAAAATGACCTTAAAATAAAAGCAAGAAAAGTTATAAAAAAATGTGATTGGGAACTGGTTGCCAAAGAACATTGGGAAAAGATCTATAAACCCTTGATAAATTGATAAAATTTTTTAAAAATAAATCTTTTTTTAGGTTCATTTGTAGGAGATATAGGAATCTTAAGGTTTTTATTGAAATCTATTTGAATTTTTCTTTTAAAAATAAAAAATATTTAAATCATAGAAATTTTAAAGTGTACTTTGCGGGAGCAGAAATTCGCAATATTGGTGGCCCTTACTTAAAAATTAAGAAACTTCAGCAGTATTTCCCTGAAAATAAAAAAGAATTTAATCTCGTATATGCATTATCAAATTCACCTAATTTAACGGTACAGTCAATAAATATTCTTAAAGAAAGAAAAATCCCTTTAATACTTAATCAGAATGGTATATTTTATCCCTCTTGGTATAAAAGAAATTGGAAGAATCAAAATTTGTTGATTTCAAAAGTGTATCATTCTGCGGATTATGTTTTCTGGCAGTCTAATTTTTGCAAAAAAGCAGCTGATAGATTTCTTGGAGAGAGATTAGGAAAAGGTGAGGTTTTATATAATGCAATTGATACAGAAAAGTTTTTCCCCGTAAAAAAGAATTCAGATAATATTTTTAAATTTTTAATAACTGGAAATATTAATAAACAAAATAACTATAGAGTTTCTTCTGTTATAGAGGCTTTTAAAGATATTACAAAAAAAAATAAAAATATCCATCTTTACGTTGCAGGAATCATTGAAGATTTTGAATATTTTAATTCTAAATTAAATAGTCTAAATCTCGGAAGATTCATAACTTTTCTTGGTCCATATTCTCAAAAAGATGCCCCAAAAATTTATCAAAAGGTCGATGCTTACATAACAATGACTTTTCAAGATAATTGTCCAAGTTCAGTTATTGAAGCAATGTCATGTGGATTGCCAATTCTTTATTCATCGAGTGGCGGAATTCCAGAGTTGGTTGGGAAAAACTCAGGTTATGGTTTAAATGTCTCTGAGGATTGGGAAAAGGTTAATATCCCAACTAAACAAGAAATTCATGAAGGAATTCTTCAAATTATGGATAATGAAAAATCTATGTCCGCTAATGCGAGAGATAGAGCAGTAAAATTATTTGATATTCAATCGTGGATTAAAAGGCATGAGGAAGTTTTTGAAGTTTTAATAAATAGAATTTGATTATAAGAATTAAATTCAAAAATAATTCTTTTTAAAGTCATTTATTGCAAATTTAATTCCATCAGTTAGTGTTGTTTTTGGTGACCAACCTAAAGACCTTATTTTAGTTGTATCCATTAATTTTCTTGGAGTCCCATCAGGCTTGTTCTTATCCCAAATGATTTTTCCTTCATATCCTATTAAATGAGATATTTTTAATGATAGATCTTTAATTGAAATTTCTTTACCACTTCCAACATTTAACCATGCAAGCTTATTTGATGAGGAATCTCTTGGAGCATCATCACTTGTGATATCCCAATTACTAAGAGCAAAAATGCAAGCTTCAGCTAAATCCTCAACATATAAAAATTCCCTCAATGCTTCTCCTGTTCCCCAGCAGATCACTTCTTTTTCATTATTGATTTTTGCAGTTTCAAATTTTCTAATTAATGCAGGCAAAACATGACTATTTCTTAGATCATAATTATCGCCAGGTCCAAATAAATTGCAAGGCATTAATGAAATGGCGTTTATTCCATATTGAATATAAAGAGATTCGCATAGCTTAATTCCAGAAATCTTTGCAAGAGCATACCATTGATTAGTGGACTCTAGAGCACTATCCAATAAATATTCCTCTTTGATAGGTTGTTTAGATAGTTTTGGGTAAATACAGCTACTACCAAGGAATAGAATTTTTTTTACCCCATATTTCTTTGAAAGATCGATTATGTTTGTTTCAATTTTAAGATTCTCAAAAATAAAATCATAAGGTTTTTCTGAATTTGCAAGAATCCCACCAACCTTAGCCGCAGCAATTATTACTATTGAAGGTTTATTAAGCTTATACCAAACCTCAAGGTCATTGTAATTTAATAAATCAATTTGCGCTCTTGTTGGACAAAAAATTTCCCCTCCTAAACTCGGATTACCATAACCCTTTTTTTTTAATATCTTTTTGATTGCTCTTCCAACCATTCCATTAGATCCAGCTAAAAATATTTTTTCATCTAAATTCATAATTATTTAATCTTCTTTAATTCCTCTTCAACCATTTCTGATACTAATTCCTCCAATGTTATTTTGGGCTCCCAGTTAAGAATATTTTTTGCTTTGGTAGCATCTCCTAATAGTTCTTGAACTTCAGTTGGGCGATAATATCTAGGATCAATCTTTATGACAATTTCGCCAGTATCTGATCTCCTGCCAATTTCATCTATTCCCTTATTCTCCCATATAATTCCGCTCATTTCTCCTTTATTCCACCCTAATTTATTTGCGGTAAGTTCACAAAACTTTCTTACAGTTTCCATTCTGCCTGTCGCGATTACAAAGTCTTCTGGCTCATCAAGTTGCATCATCATCCATTGCATTTCTACATAATCTTTTGCATGTCCCCAGTCTCTTTTTGCATCAATATTGCCTAAATAAAGACATTTTTCTATTCCTTTTTCAATTCTTGTGAGCCCTCTAGTTATTTTTCTTGTAACAAAAGTTTCTCCCCTTCTTGGACTTTCGTGGTTAAATAAAATTCCATTGCAAGCAAAAATTCCATATGCTTCTCGGTAGTTAATAGTTATCCAATATGAATACAACTTTGCAACTGCGTATGGACTTCTAGGATAAAATGGCGTTTTTTCAGTTTGTGGAGATTCTTGTATTAATCCATATAATTCACTGGTACTGGCTTGATAAAATTTTGTTTTTTTTTCCAAACCTAAAATTCTTATAGCTTCAAGGATTCTTAAAGTTCCTAATGCATCGCTGTTAGCTGTATATTCTGGAGTCTCAAAACTAACAGCAACATGGCTTTGGGCTCCAAGATTGTAAATTTCTTGCGGTTTTATTTGCTGGATAATCCTTATAAGATTTGTACTATCTGTTAAATCACCGTAGTGAAGTATAAATTTAGAATTTTCAAGATGGGGATCATTATATATATGATCAATTCTAGAGGTATTAAAACTACTTGATCTTCTTTTAATACCATGAACTTCATATCCTTTTTGCAATAGAAATTCCGCTAGATAACTTCCATCTTGTCCAGTTACACCTGTGATAAGTGCCTTCTTCATAAGAAATTATTAATTTATCAATTCATCTTTTTTTTAATATTAGCATTCTGCTAAAAATTTAAAGACAAATTTTATTTGATTATTAATGTAAATTAAAAATTACTTATGTATTCAATTTTAAAAGCAGTTCCCCTTTTTATATCCCTATTAGCTTTTTTCCCAATAACATGGGTAATATTTTTTGGGTGCATCCCGTATCCTGGTCTTATCGATTTAATATTTTCATTAGTAATTAAATCTCCTTTATTGATGTCTCGTACTGCATATAAAGATCTTCTGAATTTTAAATTTGATTTTTCACTCGGCTTGATATCAAAATTAATACTTCCTATGGCTTTCCATGCGGATTGACAATTATTAACTAACTCTCTTAATTCTGCTGGCTCTAAAGAAAATTTTGAATCTGGACCCTTATCCTCTCTATCTAAAGTGAAATGTTTCTCTATTATTGATGCATTTAGACTCACAGCGGCAGTAGATACAACAGTTCCCAAAGTATGATCAGATAATCCAATAGGTAAATTAAAATTCTCAGACATACTTTTTATAGTTGCCAGATTCGTCTCATTAATTGGTGTCGGATAGCCAGATACGCAATGCAAAAGTGAAATCTCAGTTGCTCCTGCTTTCTTCGCAGTATTAACTGCATCAGCAATTTCATTTTGATTTGCCATTCCCGTCGACATGATCATAGGTTTTTTCTTGCTTGCAATATAGGAAACTAAGGGTAAATCAAGTAATTCAAAAGATGCGACTTTGTAAGCCGGGACTTTAAATTTTTCAAGAAAATCTACTGCTGTAAAATCGAAAGGGCTTGAAAAAATTGTTAATCCAAGTTCTTCTCCTTTTTTAAATAGAGATTCATGCCAATCCCAAGGAGTATGCGCTTCATCATAAAGTTCATAAAGATATTTCCCTTTCCATAATCCTGCTTTTATTCGAAATTCATCGCTCTTATGATCAATAGTAATTGTATCTGCTGTATAAGTTTGTATCTTAACTGCATCTACTCCAGCTGCATGAGCCTCCTCTATTAACTTTAAAGCTTTATTAATCTCGCCATTATGGTTGCCTGATATTTCAGCAATTATATAAGGAGGAAACCCACTACCAATTTTTCTTCCTTTAATTGAGATATTTGTCATTTCCAAGTTTTATCTAAGTACATTGTAGATTTAAAAGGTCTGTATCCAGCAGAATAAAATGCATTGTAAGAAACTTCATTTTCTTCTAAAATGTCGGCTTTGATTCCTTTTATATTCGGATGTCTTTTGAACAACCAGTTAGATGATTTTTTTATTAAACCAAAACTTTTTCTACTATTTGGAACCTTATAGATTGATAAACTAGCAATATTTTGAAAAATGTTAAACCTTATAACTCCAATAGGCTCATTTTCATTTTCCGCAATTAGAAATAATATTTTTGGATCTTTTAGCACTTGTTTCAACCAAATCATATGACTATCAAAATTAAAAGTATTTTTGTTTTTTGATATTTTTCTTATTTCTGGGTTATTTCTCCAAAAAAATAGTTTTTTTGCATCACTCAAAGTTACTTTCCTGAATTTAAATTCAACTGGGTGTATAAATTCGTTAATCCTATCAAGACCAAACCCATCAACCATTTTTCTTGATTTATTTGAAAGTTTCTCTAATATTTTTGGATTATCAATAACAAATTTCAACCAATACTTGATTGTCTTAATATCAGGTTTTGGATGCCAATGTTCTCCTACAACTATCTCATTTTTTATAAGGGCCTTAATTATTTCTATTTGATTTTCTGCAACACCAAATACAATAGAAGGTATCCCTAAATATGCCCTTTCCCAGCACATAGATCCACCACCTCCAACAGCTAAATCGCAGCTAGAAAGAATCTCTGGTAAAAGTAATTTGTTAGAGTAAAAAAAACAATTTTGGGTGGCTGAACATTTTTTTTTGAGAACTTCATAATTTAAATTTTCTTCTGTAGTGAATACATTTATTGAATTTAATTTATGATTTAATAAATCTAAAGCTTCAAGGACTTTTAATGAATGATTGTTTGGATCAGTTGCACCGAAACAAATAAAAATATTTTCAACTTTCTGACTAATTGATTTCTTTAAATTTATATTTCTAAATTCTTTTTTTATTATCGAATATTTTGGAGACAATAGCTTTATTGTGTTTTTATTAACTAGGCCCTCATATCTCAAGTGATTATTTTCTATAAAGTTTTGATCAATCAATATATCACAATCATGTTTTCTATTAGCTAAATCATCTATGGCGATAATTTTTTTAGAGTATTTCCTCATTTTAGATTCCCATAAAATATCCAATTGATAGTTGTCAACTACTATAAAGTCAAATTTGCCAAGATTTTTTATTAATTTTTCTGAATTCTTAAAATCTTCATCATAATTTTTAGAAGTATCATTTATTAATAATAAATTGAATTTTTCTTTAATAATCCAATTATTTAAATTACCTTTAATATTTTTGCAAACGAAATAAACATCATATTTATTTTTTTTTAACAATTTTGCAAATTCGAGACACCTTACTAAATGACCTCCACCAATTATTGACGAACTATCAACTCTAAAAAGTACTTTTTTCAAAATAAAAGAAATTAGATTTCAATAAATTTACTTAATTATAATTTCATCTTCTTCCGTAGAAGGTAATCCATTGAATTTTATTGGATCTAAATTAAATTGTTTTTCTACTCTAACTCTGTCATTGAAATGCGGTGTAGAGACCTCTAAAAGTTCAACATCAGTTATGGCAGTTTCTTGATGAATCGATCCGTTAGGAAAATGAAGCCATTCACCTTTTTGTAATTTTTTCTTAACTAATAAACCCTCTTCATTTTCGTATGTTAGGAGAAGTGTCCCGGAAATAATATAAGCAGCTTCGTCTTTTTTTCTATGATACTGAAGTCCCCCTGAAAACCCCTTTTTAATTATTAATTTTTTCATAGTAAATTTGCCTTTCGATAGAACTAAAAGAATTTCCTCTCCCCAATCTCTTTCCCCAACTGATTCAGCTTTTGGAAATCTCGCACAAGGTCTTTTATTAATCATTTCTTCAAAAATTCTAATAATATTATAATGCTTAATTTTTTAAGGTTGGAAATCACATTATTAATTTACTTATACTCTCGCAAATAATAAAATCAATTTCATTGTCAATATCGATAGCTCTTTCTTGGGGTATTATATGAAATTTAACAAAATTTCCAGTTAAAGAATTTGTTCTGAAGATTGTTGAAGTTCTGCAAGCTATTATATTCCCTCTGAAATATGCTTTTTCATAATTTTGTCTAGCTATTGGAGTAACTTCAAATCCTGATTCAGAAAAGTAAGTAACAAGTCTTTTATTCTTTTCGTTATCTTCAATAATCTTTAGAGCTTTTTGTGGATGTTGTCTAGCTTCAGAAATTACTACAGCAGAGTCTGCTTTTTCATTATTCATAAGAATACTTATCACTGAATCAATATCATCTGTAGTTTGAAATGGAATAGTAACCATCATTCTTACAACAATATCAGGTATGTAGTCCTCTTTATTTTTTAAGAAATTAATCATATGTTTTACAAAATCTATTTCCGGAGAAAAATCTTCAGCAAGGGATTTAGGACGTAAGCATGGTACTTCTGCTCCATAAAATTGTGCTATTTCTGAATATTTTTTTGAATCCGTCGATACTATTAATCTATTTATAAACTTTGAATCTTTAGCTTTTTCAATAATATTCCCAAGTAAAGGTTTTCCATTGAAATCTTTTATATTTTTATCAGGAACACCTTTAGATCCACTTCTTGCTCCAATTATTCCGAGTATCTTTTTGTCTTGCTTATTCATAATTTATGAGCTGAAATTACTCTTTGGGGTCTTTAATGACCTATAACAATAAGTCATAGTAGGTAAATCTAAATTAAAGGAATTACCTAACTTAAGTGGACTTCCTAAGATAAACTCTATTTCTGAAGAGTTATTTGCTTCTAAATCATTTTGCATTGATGTTCTTAAATTTTCAGGCAACTTATTAATTGTTTTAATGATCTCCTCTTTATTAAAATCCATATTCATAACTGATGCGATTAAGCACAATTCAGATACTAAACTCTCCATAATAATTTTAAATTTCTTAGAGCTTCTTGCCCGACCCAAGGTACTTTTGGACATACTAGTTATAGTGGAAATAGTACACAACCTTATAAGTTTTCTCCATATAAGGTAATTTTCATCGGCAATAATTTCACAATTAATTCGAGATTTGATAATTATTTTTCTAATTTTTTTTAAGTCTTCAATTAACTTTTTATTATTTGATGCAATTTCTATATGAGGCTTATTCCTAGATTTGTGAACTATTCTTCTTCTTTGATCCTTTAACGCCTCTACGAAACCAATTGATCCAATAATAAAGTTATTTTTGAATTCTTTTTCAATTATCTCTCGATACCCAAAACCATTTAGAAGTGAAATCGCAACTGTATTCTTGTTGAAATTTGTTCGATGTTCTTCCAAAGCTTGTTTCAGATAACATCCTTTTACTGTCAAAAATAAATATTGAATTAATTCCCCTTCTTCTAAAGTCGTTTTTGGAAAATATTTTTTAAAACCATATAATTCACTCATAACACAAATACCATTTTGCGATATAAGCTTATTGGAATCTTTAGTTCCAAAACAAAAAACTTTGTTTTTTGTTTTCTCTAATTGGCAACCCAATAGTCCACCTATAGCTCCTGGTCCTAATATCCCAATATTCATTATTTTATTCCCATAAGTATTTTCTTAAAGCATTTTCATCAACGTCACATCCCCATCCAGGCCTATTATTGAATTCAAAATTACCATTGTTAATAATTGGTTTATGTGAAAAAAGTTCATCTTTCCAGGGCACATCATCGACATCATATTCGGCTATTCTAAAGTTAGAAATTAAAGAACAGAAATGCATGCTTATAAAGCTTGATAAGTGCCCATTAAAATTATGACAAGTTATGTTTATATTGTTTAGCTCTGCCAAATTGGCAATTTTAATGGACTCTAAAAAACCGTTCCAAATAACATCAATTGAGCATATATCAATGCTCTCTGAGTCAAAAAAAGGTTTGAATTGACTTAACCCATATAGATTTTCGCATGATGAAATTGGAATATTTATTTTGTCCCTTATAAACCTTAAAGATTTTTCATTATAAAGATCAATCTCAAGCCAGGACAAATTATATTCTTCTAATAATTTAGCTATCTTGATATAACCATCAGTTCTAAAATTAAAATTTAAATCTAATGCTATCTCAAATTGATTTCCTAAGTATTCTCTAAAATTAGATATCCATAAAACCAAATCATCTTCTAATTTCCTTGATATATTTAATTCTGGGAAACCAATACTTTTAGCAAATCCAGGCATATAAATTGAAGGATTTTCATCTAGAATTGCGATATTAGTCTTTATTGCATTAAAACCTGATTTTTTTATCTCATCAGCAAATAATCTTAGATCATCAAAATTAGAAATTTGAGGTTTTTTTATTAAGTTTGATGCTCTAACTCTAGATGTCCCACAATGAGACCAATATAGATTAATTTTTTTTCTCAAATCCCCTCCGAATAAAGAATTTACGGGACAATTCATTGACTTAGCTTTTATGTCCCATAGAGCATTTTCTATCCCAGAAATCGCCTTTTGAATAATCGATCCTTTACTTTGCCTTGTCCTTGAATAAATTAGGCATAGTATTTGGTTAATTAATAAGGGATCTTTTCCTAAAATTAATCCTGATAAATCATTAATTACTCCTTCTATTCCTTTAGGCGAGCCGTGTGAATCACTGCATTCACTCCAACCTATCAAACCATCAGAGGTAACTATTTTTACAAATGTCCAAGGCCTCCACCCTCCATTAGCGTGAAAGACTTCTATCTTATCTATTCTCATTTATTTAAAATTATTTTTATTAGGAACTAATTCATTTTAAGCTTTCATGTTACTTTATTAAAATTAAAAATAATATCGCAAATTTCTCTAACTGCCCCTTTCCCGCCTTTGGATTTTGTTTTATAAATTACATAATCTAAAATTTCAGGGTATGCGTCAGCAACTGCTATTGGCAAACCAACCAACTTTAATGCAGCTAAGTCATTAATATCATTTCCTAAAAACAAGCATTCTTCAACAGATACTTTTAACTTCTTACATATTTCAAGAATTGCAATTTCTTTATTTTCTACTCCCTGGAAGCAAGATATTCTTAACTTTTTGCATCTGACTTGAACAACTGGATTTTTTTCAGTTGAAATAACAAAACTTTTAATTCCAATTGAATTAATTCTTGAAATACCAATTCCATCGCTCCTACAACAAGATACCGATTCAAGACCTTCTTCAGAAACTGAAACTAAATTATCAGTAAAAACGCCATCAAAATCAAAAAAAGCAATTTTTAAACTTTTTATTTTTTTTTCAAATATATTTTTTGTCACTCGATATCTTCCCTCATTATCGCTTCATACTGAGAAATATTTCTTGTTGCTTTTTTGCCAATTAATTTATAAGAGTCACGAACAGGTATAAATGTTTCTTTGAATATTTTGCCAGATAAATTTTCTAATGTAAAAATCTCTCCAGACTTAATTTCTTTAAATGCAACAACCGATTTACCTAATTTTTGAAAAACTTTTTCTTTACCCAAATTAGATAAGTCTTTTAACGGTAGCATATATTTTACTCTTTTTATATCTCTAACAAATTTTCTAAAACCCATCGGTTCCAAAGCAAAACTATGATCTGTTCCTTTCCAACCCCGATTTAGCGTAACATGTTTTTCAAAAACCCTTGCCCCCATCATATAAGCAATTGGGCCAGAAAGAATTCCATTAAAATGATCTGAGGAACCAATTACGCAATCAGGAAATTCCTTTTTTAAATTAAAAATATTTTCTAAACCTAATCTATTATATTCACAGGGATATTCAGAGACACAATGAAGTACTGCAATTTGAGAAACTTTTTCTTTTAAAATCTCAACACTTTTAGTGATTTGATCTAATTTCCCACCTCCTGTACTCATTACAACTGGTTTATTTAATTCTCCTAATCTTTTTAAAAAAGCTAGATTTCCAAGATCAAATGAAGCAATCTTTAATAAATCTACGTCTATTTCTTTTAACAAGTTAAGACTTGGTTCATCAAAAGGAGTTGACATGAATTTTACTCCGAATTTTCTGCAATCATCCTTTAGTATTCTTAGTTCTTCAAATGATAATTCTAATTTATCTCTATGTTCACCATATTTTTCTGCAAAAGCATTTTCACTAGTATATGGCGAATTATATGCATCATCTGAGAAAAGAAATTTGTTGTTCCTTGTTTGGAACTTGATTGCATTTGCACCCTCGTAAGAAAAAACCCTTATGTATTCTCTTGCTTTATCTAAATCTCCTTGATGATTTTGTCCTACTTCGGCAATTATAAATGGTTCTTCAGTAGTAAACATTTTTATTTAAGATTTTACTATGTTTTACTACATTAGATTCCCCTTGTCTTGGATAATCTTAACTAAATCACGAGTTCAAAATTCAAAATTTTAGTTGTCTAGTAAATACTCCTCAATGACGTTTATTAGCCTTTTGGAGCTTTGACCATCTGCAATATGATACATTTTCTTAATATCTTTTTTTCTTGCTAATTTTTCATCTTCTGATTGGGTTTTTACATTTTCATCTTCAATAAATTTGGAAATTGCGTTCAACATTGAATTTTTACTTTCGAAATAATTTAAACCTTTTGAAGAATATAAAGGCATTAATGTTTCTTTTATATCATTATAAAGTTTGCCCCAACCTCCATGAAAGATTGGTTGTTTTGTGAACATAGCTTCAATTAGACCTAATGTTTGGAATCCAATAACACAATCCGAAACTTTCAATAAATCCGTGGTAGAAGTTTTGGAATTAAGTACTATTAGAGATTTTCTGAGATTCCTCTTTTCTAATTTTAAAGTGAAATTTTCAAAGTCTTCAAAAGTATCTCTTGCAGGCTTACCTCCTAATTTATAAACAATTTGTATTTTGTCCCCATATTTAATTAGTAAATCCAACAAAATATCATGGTAATCATGTCCTAATTCATCCCAATTTCTTTTCTCACCTTTATAGAAAAAGTTTAAATAATTGTATTTTCCAAAAGCAAAAAAAACTATTAATAGTTTCTTATTACTTAATAATGGAGATATTTGTTTTCTAGATAATGAATTTGTTTTTTTATACCAACGATCAGTAATTGGATTCCCTGTAATTTTTAAAATTTCTTTGGGAAATCCACAAAGTTCGAAAAATTTAGAATGAGTTGAATTAGTTAAACATAGAAGATCAACTTTTATATCATCATAAATTGGTATTAGATGTTTAGGATATATTTCCATCCTTTTTTTTGTTATGCCATATTCTCTATCATGAACAATGACTTTGGTATATGTTAAC
>MDTC01032860.1_pt1 | contig 13366 bp, 8 predicted proteins | sample 811181 | NCBI WGS metagenome assembly MDTC01 (sample SAMN05326644, study PRJNA326480) | marine metagenome | isolation source: seawater | place: Pacific Ocean: North | collected 2011
CATTCTTCGTTCTTCTTCTTCTTCTTCTTCTTCTTCTTTGTAAAAACGAGAAGAAGAGAGAAGCCCCGTGTGCGAGACAAACAACTCTCTCTATATCTCTCTCTCTCTCTTTCACACGCGCACTCATAACGCACTCGTAAGCGAGAAGAGTGCTGCAAAAGAAGAGTTTTGAAGAGAGGAAATCGACGACAAACAAACAAAAATGTCCGGCGCCGGAGGACGAAAAACGAGAGAGGAACGCAAACGCGAATTCGAGTTGGAAGAAGCGAGAAAGAAAGGTTTAATCGCCCCGGAATTAGACGAAGATGGCAAAGCGATTAACCCACACATTCCCCAATACATGGCCGCGGCGCCGTGGTACGCCTCAGAAGGCGACGGGAAGAAAGGTCTGAAGCACCAGAAAGATTTCAGAAAGAACAAAGAAGACCCGAACGTAAATTCGATTCAAGAGGAAGAGAGAAGAACGAGAGAACGCGCCGCCGCATCTACTCAAAGGTATAATAAACACAATACTAACGATAAAGTTAAAAACGCGTCGTCGTTTGGAAGAGGATTTATAACAACAAAGTTCCGCAAAGGCGCCTGCGAAAATTGCGGGAGCATGACACACAAGAAGAAAGACTGTTTAGAACGCCCGAGAAAACACAACGCGAAGAAAACCGGGAAGGATCTGAAACTCGACGAAGTTTTCAAAGAGGAGGATTTCAACAGGAACAGAACGTACGAACAAAAACGAGACAGGTACAAAGGATTTTTAGCAGAAGATTACGAGAAAGTCGTGGAGAGGTACGAGGAAGTGGAGGAGATGAAAGCCGAGGCGGCGAAGAAGAGAGAGTTGGAAAGGGCGTTCAAAAAGGAGAATAAAGAAAAGAACGGAGGAGAAGGCGACGATATCGACGACGATGACGAAAATGACGACGATAGCGACGAAGGCGGGGAGACGGCAAAAGAAAAGAAAGTGAATGATATCTATGCTTCGGATACGGACTCAGATGAAGACGAGGAGAAGCTCAAAGCGAACGAGGACGCCGGGTTTGGGAAGATTGAAAAGCGGATTCGAGCGCCCGGCGGAGGCGCTTCCGGGACGGTGAGAAATTTGCGCCTGAGGGAAGATACGGCGAAATATCTGAGGAATTTGGACCCACAATCGGCGTTTTACGATCCTAAAACGAGGTCAATGCGCGAAAACCCAACTCCGAATGCTGACCCGAACGATAACTTCTTCCGCGGCGATAACGCGGCGAGAAATACCGGCGAGACGACGAATTTCGCTTTGATGAATGTGCACGCCTGGGAGGCGACGACGAAACACGGGCAAGACGTTCACGTGCAAGCGGCGCCGTCGCAAGCGGAATTGATGTATAAGAAGTTCAAAGAGAAGAAATCGAAATTGGACGAGACGCAAAAGACCTCGGTATTGTCTAAATACGGCGACGCGTCGGCGGGGAAGTTAGAAGATGCACCGGAAGGTTTAGTTTTAGGACAAACGGAAAGGTTTGTCGAGTACGATCGATTCGGTAGGGTCATTTCGGGTGGTGGTGGTGTCGGCGAACTTAAAACTATAGCCACATCGCGGTACGAAGAAGATGTGTTGGTGAACAACCACACGAAAATATGGGGATCCTATTGGAACCAAGGGAGATGGGGCTACGCCTGTTGCCATTCGTGCGTGAAATCATCGTATTGCGTCGGGATTAAAGGCATCGAGGATGGAAAAGCGGCGGAGGAATTGATGAAAGCAAACATGGAGCGCGCGAAAGAGCGCGCCCTGGAAAAGCGAGAAGATAATAGCAAGAAGTTTGCAGAAAAGGCAAAAGATATTTGGGGCGCCGACGCGAAGGACGTTCAACTCGACCCGGCAAAACTTGGCGAAGCGTTGAGAAAAGAAGACGAACGTCTGCGAAAAGAGAAACAACGTCGAGAACAGGGCGGAAAGGAGGATGGAAGCGATGGAGCAGAAGACGAAGAAGGTGATGTCGGAAACGGAAAGAAACTAAAGAAAAAGAGAGTCAAATACAACGATTCGCACGAAGTTGACGTCACCGAAGAAGACATGGAAGCGTACAGAATGATGCGGGACAGAGGCGAAGATCCGATGAAGGGCGACGGGACGAATGGCTACGACATGGTTTAGAAAAAAATAGGTGATATTTTTAAATCTAGATATTGGTACTAGAGGTGACATTGCGCATTTTAGTGTATTAGTTTGCCGTAATCATCAATTCGCTTTGCAAACTCGCCGTCGTCGACGACACTTTTGCGATCCATTGGTCCAATCTATCCGCCAATTCTCGAATCTGCGGCTTCAGCAAAATCCTCGGCATCGCCCACGTGACGACGACTTTCGAACTGACTTCATCGATTTCTCCTCTAATCAACCCAGCTGATAACGTCTTCATCAACAAATACTCCACCCCATCTACGGTGAGCTTTGTTCTCACCGCAATGTCTGCCAAATCAATCTCTCTTTTCTCCGCCGGTAACTCAAACACGATTCTCAAAAACGCCAAAATCGTTATCTTCTCCCTCAACTTTCTCTCGTGCGCCACCAACGCCGGCTGCGCGTTCAACTGTTCCGCGTATCGTTCGCACAACAAATCATACGCGTTCAAATCACCATCGTTAAATACTTGCACCATATCTAATAACCAACCAAACTCGCTTCCGTTTTCTTTCGAAATATACTTTGAAATCGGATGCGCCAAAAACTCCGCAAAATTATACACGCCTTCGCCTAAAAGCGCGGCTAACGCTAAATCCACCGCCAACTCCGTCGCCACTTCGTCTCCTAAAGCCGTCGCATCTACGTACGCCATGTACAAAATCCCCGACCCGTAAAAGTTTGCAAAGTCTCTGTTGTGTTTATACAACTGCGCGGCTAAGTAATGATACGCCGCCGAGACGCTCGGATCCGGCGCCTTCCACTGCGCGAGATCTTGCTTCGCGTCCTTCGCGACTTCCGTCTTCGCTTTAGATTCGTCGCCGCCGTGTAAATACAACAACGCGATGTGCAATCTGACGTACACCACTGCCTCTTCAAAACTCGTCTGTCTGGTCGTTTTAATCTTCTCCATCGCGGATGTTAAAAATTCAATAGCTTCTTCTCTGTTTTTACACCTGGAAGAGACGTGCACGGCGACTCGTGCTAAACGCAACGCGTTCAGTCGTTCCTCGAAATCGTTCACGAATATTTTATACAAGTTGACCAACAACTCTCCATCGTCTGGAGAGGGAAACAGACTTTGGTTCGCCACGGTCAGTTCTAAACTTTCCGTCAGTTGGTGCCACAGCTTTTGCGCGTATAACTCTTTCAACTCTTTCAACACTTGAAGTTTGTTTTCGACGACGATGTTGAGATCGCCATCGCCCCCAAAGTTTGTTGTCTTCGTTTGATGAGAAGAGATCGCGTCGTCGATGAACTGTTCGGCGGCAGAGAGAGACATTTTATTATATAATTATTGTCGTTCTTCCGTTGTTGTGGTGCAGATGAGATTCAAAATAAACTATGCTCTCCTATGTCGCTGCTCCTGTGTCGGTCGTGTACTCTCACTGAAGACTTTAGTATCAGAGGAAGAAGAAGAAGACAAAAAAGAAGAGACTTGAGAATGAAATGAAGTGAAGTTTGAAGAATTTGAAAAAAACGAAACTCTTCTTCTTCAAAAAAGCAAAAAAAGAAAAGAGCAAATTTTAAGACGAATCATGCAACACTCCTCCTCTTTTCTGTCGAAACACTCTCTCGTTCACATCATCATCATCCGACGGGACTAAACTACAAAACCGCTTTTTCGCGTAAACTAAAACTAAAACTATACTTAAAGCTCTATAATACATTTCTGTATCATCATCACGAGGAAGCCATCAAGGATTTGATACCGTTGGCCACGATTTCCACGTGCTCTACTATCCTCTCCTCTTTTTCTCTCTTTTCGCGTTCAACATCCGTTAATATCTCAATGCGCTTTTTGGACAGCGTTCTGGCTTCTTGATGCGAGAGTTGACAGAAGAATCCTAAACCGATATCGACGAAGAGTTTATTATTATTATCTACGGCGAGGTCGCAGAGAATTTCAGAGCCTAAATCTATGCGAACTGTTGTTGTCGTCGGTTCTTTTTTATCATCTTCATCTTCTTCTCTTCCTTCTTCGTTCTCTCGTTTTGGGGGGGTGGTTATCTTTTCTAAGCTTTCGATTTGTGTCAACAACGAGCGATAGTCCGCTATTTTTTCTTCCACTTGAACTCTCTCTTCGTGCGCCTTACGTAACTCAGGCTCCAACTTTTGAGAGAGAAAAGCGCGATAGGAATTGAGCACTTGTTGACGTTGTCGGTATTCCTGCTCCGGGTCCATTGTTATGTGTGTGTGTATATACTCGTATAGTCGTCCGTTTTTTAATGAGGAACAAAAAAGGACGAACAACAAAATGCGACAAAAAACTTAAAAAGACCAAAAGAGGGATGACTACCGTACGATGATGTGTATGAATGTTTTGTTATATTTGTTAAAAGTACAAGATTCTTATATTAGAAATATAATACCGTTATTGTAGTTGTAGTTGTTTTGCTAAATCCAGTCGTAGTTTGCTGTTGCTGATGCTCGTCGCGTCTCTTTTTCTCTCTGCTCGAAAACGCGCGTCGCAAGTGTTTGTTCTCTAAAAACGCTGGTCATCTCTCTCTCTCTCTCTCTCTTTCTCCATTCTCTCCACAATACTCGCAAGTCGTCTATATCTTTTTATTTTATTTTATTTATTATCGAATCGGTTTACATCTTCTTTCTTCTTATTCGTTTTTCTTTTTGTGTTTTGTTGGATTCAAATCTTTCCTCGAGGCGGCGTCGAAGGCCTACCGCCCATCATCGACGTGAAACCACCCATAAGTTTCCGCTCCGCAGGTTTCAAAATCTGGAAAGAGCACATCAAGTTCTCATCGACAGTCATCATCGCCCCGGCGTTATCAAACTCCCCGCAATAATTCGGAGCCGAAAAGACCGTCACGAGCTGCCGCTTCCCAAAGAATTCGTATCCGTTTTCGACAACCTGGTGCGCACGCACGACTAAATCAAAGTCAAACTTCTCCAAAAACTCCGCGACAACGTCTGTACCGTACGTGTAACTAACGCCTCTATCATTTTCACCCCAACCAGTGATATCCGCTTCTGGATCTGACCACAAAAAGTCGCAGAGCATGCCCATGTCTGGAATATCAGTCGGTCTTTTGATTTGTACAATTTGCTGTAAGTCCTTCAACTCCGGCGAAGGTCCCCCGTGGATGCAGAAAATCTTCTCGTCTACGATTGCCGCGAATGGTAAGCAGTTGAACACGTCGCAAAATACTCTCCAAAGTTTAATGTTATACCGACGCTTACACTCGTCGTAAAAACCGTAGATTCGACTAATCGCGTTACACTCGTGGTTGCCTCTCAAAAGGAAAAAGTTCTCCGGATATTTGACCTTGTACGCTAAGAGCAAACATATAACTTCTAAGCCTTGTTTCCCTCGATCGACGTAATCTCCTAAGAAGAGGTAGTTCGCTTCTGGTGGGAACCCTCCGTACTCAAAGAGTCGAAGTAAATCTGAATACTGCCCGTGCACATCACCGCACACCTTCAGCGGCGCTTCCAACTCCAACAGGCACGGTTGCGCGAGGAAAATTTCTGTAAAGATGACGATGTCATAAGAAGAAAGAGAGAGAGAGAGAAATAACGTGTGGTCACGTCAGTGTATGAAGAGATAGACGAGGAGGAGGTCGAGAGAGTGATCCTTCGACGCTCAAAAAGAAAGTAAAAAAATGTGTTGGGAAGTCCAAGAGCTCTCTTTTTTTCTCGGAGAGACGAGAGAAGAAATTTGAACTGCTTTTTTTCTCCTCTCGCGTTTGTTTTCCAACGACCTTCGCGCAACACGATCGATTTGGGAACGAAATTGAGTTTCGATTTCGCCCGCGCTCGCGTCCATCTGCCTCGAACACGGCCATTCCATCCCTCAGAACGCGTTCACTACACTTTCCTGCGTTTGAATCGACCGCGTTCTGTGCTGATTTCTATTCGCGAGTCGTCGTAACGCTTCCCAAATTCACACTCCCCCGAATTTGCGATTGGTGTGAGTGAGTCTTTTTTTTCCGAGAGCGCTCGAATTTAGGCGGAAACAAAAAATGAAATTCGAAATCGACCGTACCTCTCGCCGACGCGCACAAAGCGCGTATCTCCCCTTCCGCTAATTGCACCGTGCGATTATTCGGTTGTCCTCTCACGCTCAATAATCGCTCGATGATCGAGTCTACGTCGAGCGTATTTGCGTGCGCCATTTCGGGCAGTTAAAGAGACAAATTCAAGTGCGTCGCTTCCAAAAAACACAATCTCTGTCTCGCGAAGAAGGACTCGTTCTCGCGATCCTTATTCTCGCGCGTATTCGTCCGCACTTTATCCGTCTCTTTGATAAGTGGGAGAATTAACTCGGGCAATTGCCTTTTAACTTTGTCGAAACAAAGAAAACTGTGAGGAGAAAAACCGCACACGCTCGAATTTTACGCCTTTTAAAAAGCAGAGAAAAGAGAGTCACGCTGCTTTTTTTTGTCATTTTTTTCAGTCAGTTGTGCTCTCCGAGAATACATTAAACAAGAAATTGAACGCCTCGTTTGATGCGGAACTGACGACTGCATGAGAACAGAAGACTTGAGAAAAGCAGCACCGGGGTGGTGTTGATGTCAAAGAGAGAGATGACCTCGCGAAAATTCTCCCTCGCGTTGCAGAGAATGCTGAAAAAACGGCTGACTTTTTTACTTCGCGAAATCGCGTTGGAAGGAAGAGACGGGTGCACGTTGCCGAAAGCGTTTGAACTTTTAGACACTTCTTTGGAAAGGAGAAGGAAGTTACGAGAAGACGGAGAGTCGAACGAACGAGACGAGGACGACACGGACGACGAGGACGATGAAGACGTCGATGTGTTCGATGATTTAGACGAAGAAACTGGCGACGAGGAGAAAGAAGAAGATATCGACGACGAGGAGAAGAAAAAGAAGAGAAAAGTTGAGAAACTGAAACGATTGGTGTTCCAACGACTCGTCTCGCGGAGTTCGCTCGCAAAGACGAGTGATTTTGACACGTTGGAATCGATGGAAATGAGACCACCGGACGTGTACTTCATGGTGAAACTTCCAGAGAAGTGCAAAGTGAACACAACAGAGCAAGAAGCGCTCGTGGAAATCGACGCGGCGGAGAAATTCATCGTGCGGGAGAGTTTCGACTTTCGAAAGTCGAGGCGAGGCGGCGGCGACGGTGCAAATAGTAACATCAAGAACAGCGAAAACAAGGCGAGTAATAAAAGTAGCAAAAAGAAATCTAAGAACCAACTACAAGGGCGCGATGGAGACAAAGTGGACGGATGTCTCATCACTTTTGAGGAGTGCATGGATGCTGAAATTGCCAATCCAATCACGCTTGTCGCTTCTTTGCACGCGCGAGAAGCCGTATTGAGTTTAACCGATGCGAGGTCGTGGGAACAAGTTCTTTCGCCATTTGCGAGACGCATTTTAGAATTTGTCGCGAAAAGAAGACAGCATGGCGCCACGACGGCGGAAATGAGTGCTCATCTTAACATGAAATCTTCAAAAATAGATCCACACGCGAGGCAACTCGAAGGTTTGCGCATCAGCTTGAGGAGGAAAGTGTTTCGTCAAGAGTCGAAAACGACCGAAAGCGGCATGTGGCTTCCAGAATTTGTACCGAGAAAGGCGACAGCTTTGAGCCACACGATGAAAAAGAAATACGCCGATCGATTGTTTAATATTTTGGAAGAGGCTGGTAAGGCGCACGCGGTGCCAATTGACGACATTAAACCTGAGATGGCGAAAGCGTTGAACAGTTTGATTTACGACATGAATCCAAGACGGTCTCAAAAATTATTCGGCGAACTTCGCAACGAATTAGTCGAGAAAAAATGCATCCTCCTCGGAGTTGTGAACGTCGAAGACGAAAAAACGGGGAGAACTGTTGTCAAGGAAGCGCTTCAATTGATCGAGCGCCCGCAAGAGTACACCTACAAAGCAACTGCATCGATGGCGCAGGTGATTGACGGTGCCGATAAAAACGCCCCGTTGCTCCTACCGTCCTCAGAAAAGGAAAAGGAGAATGAATTTCTTCTCGCAAAAGCCGATAAGAATAAAACGATAACACCATGGATTAAAGATGATGTCGAATACGAACCCTCTCAGTACACGATGTGGACAGGTAACGGTAGCAGAGAGCTCGTTTTAGAGGAAACGTACGAGTCTCAACTCCTCGAAAGATTAGCAAAAAGTAGCGCCGGCGCAACCGTAAAGGCTCTCGGAATCGAGTTCGATATCGCGTGCAAACCGCTGCAAAGAAAATTAGAAAAATTAGAGCTATCAGATAAGCTTCTTGACCGTACGACGGTTCGAGCGGGATCGAATGTCAACGTGTATTATAAGCTGAAAGAGTCCATTGCTCGAAAGCGCGGCATCGCGATGGCTCGCGAAGGTGAAAATTTTGGACCGAATGGAGACGGCGAGATTACTAATACGCAGCTTATGGCAAATAAACCTCTGGATAGGAACGAAGTTCGATTTCAATACGTAAAGGAACACATATTAGAGAAAGGCTTTGCATTTCAATCGCGTTTGGGTACTTGGTTAGCCAAGAAGGAGGGGCACGGATTAGCGCGCGTCGACGTGATCCAGATCAAACAAATCGTAGAAACTTTACTGCAAAAGGAAAAGTTTTCCCATTTTATTGTGAGAGGATTATCGGGCAAAGAAGATACATTGCTGTGCTCGCCAGAGTTTTTTAATTCGATAGACCACAAAAATCTTACGGACGAGTTCATAACGAATATGTTGTATCACGGCGAGCAGTTGCGACTTGCAAAGCGAAAAAAATTAGAAAGTTCTGGCATGGAGCTTCCGCAGTTGCAGGCGTTTGAGAAAGAAGTACCGACAACTGCGACTGCGACAACGACGGGAGCAAGAAAGAGTGTGAAAAACACGAGCAAAATGGGCAGCGAAATTTTGCTCTTGGCAAATGGAAACGAAGTTACTAGCGACGATACGAAAAGATTGACACCGCCGCCACCTCCACGAATCTCAACCCTGAGTGTTAGTACTCCTAAAAATCCAGTTGATGTCCCATTTGAGCGGTTGCGATACGAAAATGCGTTACGATTCGGTATTTTCCGCTCGCATGTGTTGCGATGCCGCGCTTTGCATTTACATTTAATTCAAAATGCGACGAATGGATGCATCTCCGCGCACGAACTTCGAAAAAATATTCCGGTCAAATTGCACTTTCAGCTCGCACCGCCTCCGAATGGGTTGAGCGCGACTCAGCTTGCGAAGTTATACGTCGCTGTTGTCGAGGATGTAAAATTTTCGGACTTGGATAAGACATTAGCCAAAGCAGCGTACGACTCGGATGCCATAGGAGACGTGTTGAAAGGATTGAAGAACATGGGATTGTGGACGTACGGTACAACTCCGAGCGCGCCGACACCTTTGCCATCGAGGAAGCGAAAAGCGCCCATTCAAGAAGATATTGACTGCAAAGAAGAGGAGAACGGTATCGGTGTTTCTTTACAACTCGCAGCTGTCGGCACATACGTCAAACCGGAAGCTGATGGTGGTAAAAACAAAATAGAAATGAACCTTACAACCATTGAGTCCTGCAATGCGTATTGGAACGCTCTCGAAAAAACGTTTGCAGGTGTGAAAGTTGACGTCGACTTGTGCTCAAATGGGAACAACACCATCGCAATGACGCAGAAGAAGAGTTGGGACTTATCCATGATCATTCAGAATTCCAAAGAAGCGTTGCTTTTAGCGATCCGATTTGAAGATTTGTGGAAGCGCTGGGTGCAAAGCTCGATGGACGAGCCACATCCAAACCATGCGCAGAGACGGTATCCCACAAGAGACGAGCTATCAAAGCCTGAAAATACATCGTTAAGAGTTGATTTAGCAGCTGCACAGCGTAAGGTTGGTTTAAAACCGGTAACAGCCTTGAAGGAAACGCCAATCCTCGCATTTGTGCAGAAACAAATAGTATCGGACAGAAAAGAGTGCACCGGCTTGACTGAAAAGAGGATTGACGATTTGTGGAAAGTATACGGTGAAAGCGTTCAAAAAACTCTTCTTGGAGGCCACGCTACGTTCGGAGTGGATGGTGGGAAGACGCTGGGCGTAAAAAGCACGGACTCTGGCGTTATCACGGAGAACGAGTTACAACAAATTGCGCTCATAGCGAGACAAAAGTCAAAGCGTGAATCGTCCAAGAATCAAAATATTCAACGCAACAACAATAAAAGCAAGAACAATGCTGATGGTAGCGATAGCGATGAAGGAAAGGATAACGGCGATGATATGATTGGTGGTCCCCTTTTACACGATCTCGATGATGACGAAGATGATGACATAGATGAAGATGAAGACAACAACGCAAACCTCTCTTCGAGACTGCGATTCCGGGCGCCAAAAATGATTTTCGATATAGGTTCTGATACCTTCTTGCTGACGACTGTGATTCAATACATGATAATATCAGGGCCGGGCGACATTGATCCGTCATTAAATCTCGGAGCTCGTTCGGCTACTTTTGGTAACGTTGCTTTGGTATTCCAGGCTATGCGAGAATCCTGGGTTGATCGATACAGAAATGCAACGGAGTTGGCCATCATGAAAAGATGGAGAATCATATGCAAACATGCTTCTCCAACGGAGGAAGCAGGTGGGATCATCAGATCTGCATACAACTACGCAAAGCTTGAGTACGAATCTGGGAAAGAGTCGCGGCGAAAGCGAGATGAGAGTCTTCTGGATGGATTATTATCTGTAAAATCTACAGAAGAATCTGACGAGCCTATTGGGATCCAGGAGCAAATCGAGCGCGTGACCGATTCAATTCAAGGAAGAGAACGCGCTCCGGAAGGAAAGAATTGGGAAATGTCCGGCGAATGGACTCTAGATATTCAGCAACGCGTCGCGGTGATGGCAAGACAGATTCTCTTAAACAACAGTTTTGAAAGTCGGAAAAATATTATTGCTCCGGAGAATAGAAACGGTGACAGAGTTAACGCGGCAGAGAAGAATGATTATGGGAAAATGGAAGTTGGAACCACCATTACCGCAACGAACAACAATGTCAACAACAACAATATGGACGTCGAAAAAGACCATATTGACGATGGGGACGATGATTTCGACGGCACTGCCGCCGGTGTTGACGATGACGACAATGACGAAAAAGAAGTTGGAGAAAAAGTTGAGGGACGGAATGCCGAGAAGGAGATGGAAAAGGATTACGAGAAGAAAGCAACAGCTGCAGTAAAAGTGGATCCTACAAAGGAGGGTGAGGAGGAGCCGGATTCTGAGAAACCATCAGTAAATTTGGATCCATCCGAATGGTTAGTCTTGGACGAAGTCAAATGTGAAATGTGCCAAGGCGGTGATCGCGAAGATGAAGTGCTCTTGTGCGATGGATGTGATTGCGGTTTTCACATATTCTGTTTAAAACCACCTTTAAAGAAAATTCCAGACGGCGATTGGTTCTGTGAGAAATGTAAAGCCGCACTGGAACCGGTAGACGACGATGATGCCGAATTGAGAAAAATCATAGAGAAAGAGCGCGCGGGTATGCGAGACAATTTAGATTGGCTTGAGGCATCACGCCGCGCGACCACATCGCGCAGAAAAACCGCCGGAGTTCCTGCCCGCGTTTCTGCTCTTCCACCCGCTTATCGCGAGAACGGCGAAAATATGGGATTGACAATGGGAGGCAAACGAAAGTTTACGAAGAAGTTTACGCAAATAGGATTCAACGAAGAACGCCGTGCACGTAACGATAGTGTCGGCGAGCCTATCATCGAGATTCGTAAAAGGGCAATTGAAATTTTCAATGATATGTTTGCAGAGAAAAGTTCAGAAGGAGAAGAGACTGCAAATGCCAACGGTGTCACGCATGAGATTTTGCCCGTGCACGCGATCAATGCTGCTTCTATGCTGGCTTACGTTTCAGGCATGATTACAAACAATATTGATATGGTATCATTGGCAGAGCTCGATGAAGTGAGCAATCCTTCCGATGCCAAATGGGCATTCAAAGTGCTCGCGAAGAATAGGAAGGAGTGCTCTTCGTTTGGATTTAAAACTTCGGGGGAGAAAATCCAGCGTTCATTCCAACTCATCGCGGAAGATTGCGGCAACAACGCGGATGACGACGACGCGATGAATATCTGTGAAAGCGATCCAAACATCGAGCGAGAGATTACGCGATATGTTTCCGCACGCTTGAATGCGAGCGAATCCGATATCGTAGAGTTCATTGGCGATGACGCCTCCAGCGCAAAACGAGCACTCAAAGCGCTCACGGCGCGAGGTGAGCTTCTTTTACGAACCGTACACGCGCACCGTTCCAGTGTGCCAAGCATCTTCGGTAAAGTAAAAGAAAGCAACGACACAGCAAACACAAACGCGAAAACTGAAAAGTTTTATTGCGTTCCTATTGAGAATCAAAGGGTCGTTTTGTAACACAAACGACTTACCAGACGAAAGAATCTCTACTAAGTTATACGATACGCTTTTTCGAAACTATTTGGTAATACACGCTAAGCAAATAAGATAATTCCTTCTCAATCTATCATGGCATAGAGACTGTGATAGCTCGTTTGATTGCATTTGGCATGGTTTGCATGACAATTGGAACGTCCACCAGCTTTTTCGGCACTCTCACATCGCCGTAGCCTCTCAAAAATAGAATCTTCGAACCGTCATCAATCTCCTCTACTTTCGCTTCAATCGTACCAACGCTGACGAACGAGCCAGGGTCGTTCGGATTAGATTTCAAGAAATCCATCTCGAATCCAGTTTCAGTTTTATCTACTTTTTGCGGCAGGACAAACGGCATGTTCTGACCGCTCGTCGTTAGAGTCGTTGCCCACTGGAAAAGCGAAGATGAGAAAGTTTCGACGTTAATATCTGCAGGCAATTTCGCGGTTCCTAATTGAACGCTTTCTGCGCCTTCTAGATTTGATGACGACGCTTTGATTTTCGCCACCCTCGTGGCGTTATTAGATTTCCACCGTCTGGTTGGGTGGACTCGGCTTTCCGTCGTTAAGACTCTTGTTGTGCTCGCGAACATGGTGATACTACTACTAATAGTATTAGGGGATTAGTAACAAGTGTGACGTCGTAGAGTGTTGCGAAAAGATTTTTTGTTTTGTTTTTTGCCTTCAAAATGAACAAAACGCACGCTGGTTTTCAAACGTCTTTTCAACAACACACATTTCAAAAACGCATGAGCATGCGTGCTTAAAAATGTCTCCTCGCCTTCCTCTTCTCCTTTACGTTCTTCTCTTAAAGATTGCCCTTCAGG
>MDTC01049832.1_pt1 | contig 13366 bp, 10 predicted proteins | sample 811181 | NCBI WGS metagenome assembly MDTC01 (sample SAMN05326644, study PRJNA326480) | marine metagenome | isolation source: seawater | place: Pacific Ocean: North | collected 2011
CGTGAACAAGGAATTGGTTCAAACGATAATTTGACCAACCTAAGAAATCCTATTCGAAGCGATGATGTAAAAGAATTCAAAATGGTTTGGTCGAGTGTCGTAATGTCACCAAGTTGGTTTCAGCAGTTGCTAGGTGGGATCATGTCCCTCTTTGGTGGCCAAATTGATGTATACAGAGGTGTGGTCGATTGGGCACGAAGAGAAGCCCAACAGCGGCTTCGAGAACAAGTCCAACAACAAGGGTTCGATGAAGTAATCAATGTGCGTATGGAAACCAGTACACTATCGCGGAATCGAGGCGGGAAAGACAAAACCGCTGGTGTTGAGATTCTCGTATATGGAACGGCAATCAAATACTAAACACAGTTGGAGGACTAAAGCTGCAACATCTCCGCTCTAATCTCTTTATTTCAGGATGGATTTTGATTCTGCTTGCTGCAGGCATATCCGTGAGTTTGCCCGGTGTAGAGGGACTGATTTTTGCTGGACCCGCGGGCGTTGTTGGGAGTATCATGCTAGTCTGGGCAATTTCGATTCAAGAGGAGCCAAAGGGCATGTCTGAGAAAGATATCTCGAGATGGACACCAGAGGCAGAGGCGTTATCTCCTGGTGCAGGGGGATCAGTGATGTATCGGGTTGACACGACCTTGGACGAACCAATCCGGACCAGTATCCTTTGTGGTGCGTGTGGGCATCTAGAGTGGGTCGAAGGCACCCGTCCGACTGAATATTCCTGCACTGAATGCGAAATTCCCCTATGGGAAGAAGAAGAATGAGCCTTCAATATCAGGAATGGTCAAGAACAAGTGTCCAGAGGCCTCCTATGGAGGCCTGTCTTTGGAGTTGACCAACAATGAGAAGAGAATGCTGAAGGCCTTGCGAACAAAACCCGATGAAAAATGGGGTTTGGACTCACTACTATCTGCATGTGGATGGGATGACCAAGCACATGTTGCAGGAGCCGGTCTCGCACTAGCTGAGAAGGAACTTGTAGAAATGGAAACTGAGAAATCTGTTGTCTGGAATCTTGGTCCAGAAGGAGATCAGGCCATAGAAAATGGATTACTCGAAAAGAGAATTTGGGATTGGTTAGAATCACAGCCTGAATCATCTCGAAGCATGAAGGATTTGCAAGAGAGTGAAGTGGTTTCAAAGCAAGAAGCAGGGATTGGTGTAGGGCTCCTAAAGGGAATCGGGTGCCAATTTGAGAAAGGTTCGTTTGTTCTTCCCGAAATTACAGACTCAGTAATTGTCACTCTTGTTGCCCGTCACTCATTCTTAGAACAATGCAAGAAAGGAGCTTCTGAACAAGACTTGGACTCAGAACTACTGGCTCATTTCCGTAAAAGGAAGGGGCTGATTGAATCAATCGAAGGAAGCACTCGAACTTGGAGATTGGCTGATGCGGGCCAGAAATTATCAGATGAGGGACTAGAAGAGAGACTACAAGTTGTTGAAATTACTCCTGAGTTATTACAAGGAGAAGATTGGCGTGATGCAGATTTCAAGTCCTACGATGTCGAGCTCGACGCGCCAGTACCAGCGGGTGGCCGTCCACATCCAATGATGGCACTCATTGAGCGCATTAGGAGTATTTTCCTAGAGATGGGTTTTGACGAAATAGATGGTAATTTCGTACAGACTGCTGGATGGAACATGGACGCTCTATTCATTCCACAAGATCACCCTGCTAGAGAAATGCAAGATACCTTCTATTTGACTAACCCAGAGAAAATCGAAATCGAACAAAAGTATCTCGACGATTGGACATCCATACATGAGAGTGGTGGGGAAACAGGGAGCACTGGTTGGGGAGGTTCATATTCGACTGATGAGAGTCAAAAAGGACTTCTGCGAACACATACAACTGTCAATACTGTTCGATATCTAGCTGACAAACCTGACGTCCCTTGCAGAGTGTTTGGTATTGGTCGCGTTTTCCGCAAGGAAACAATTGATAGGACTCATCTTCCAGAATTTCATCAGATTGAAGGGATTATTATGGAGCCTGGTTCCAGTTTGCCTATGCTTGTTACCACACTCAAAACATTCTATGAGAAAATGGGTTATCCTGAAGTCCGAGTACGTCCAGCCTACTTCCCATATACTGAACCATCGTTAGAAGTTGAAGTGAAATGGAGAGGGCAATGGCTGGAGTTAGGTGGTGCAGGTATATTCCGCCCCGAAGTTACTGAGCCTCTTGGATGTAAATGGCCAGTCTGTGCTTGGGGAATGGGGCTAGAAAGATTGGCAATGCTCGTACTTGGATTAGATGATATTCGTCAACTATACATCTCAGACCTTGAGTGGTTAAGGAATCAACCATTATTGTGATTGCTTGCCTCATCTAGGTATTGTTGACCGTAATATTGCCACTGCTCCATAGTCCAACCTTCTGGAAGCCCGCTCTCAGGGATAGGCGGACCTGTCTGTGGCAATTGATTAGACTGGTTTTCTGTCGGAGGATCATAATCAGGGACTTTAGTTTCAAAAACATCCAGGGGTGGCTCAGATATCCATTCAGTAACATCTTCTTTCCGACTTATGAAAAATAGACGTGACGCTGCAATAAGAATCATCACCAATCCAATAAATGCAGCAATAATTACGTAATTGATTACTGAATCAAGCGATTCTTGTTGGGCCGTATTGGATTCTTCATCTGGGCAGGAACAGTCAACAGGGTTTCTACTTGAGCCATCCCAACAAACGTCGGTTGTACAACCAACCTGCTCCGATTGTGAATCAGTATCAATAATATCATCACACCCATCAGGTATAGAATCCAAATCTGAATCAATAGTATCATTGAATCCAGGACAGATGTCCATGTCATCGGAGATTTCATCCCCATCCGAATCAATGAGGCTATCACAACCATCTGGAATCAAATCTAAATCGATATCAATGGAATCATCTGAACCTTGGCATTGATCGGAATCATCCGAGACACCATCACCATCGGAATCAATCAATGAGTCACAACCATCAGGTATCAAATCTGAGTCTGAATCAATGCCATCATCGTATCCATTACAACTGTCTATAGCATCAGAATACCCATCACCATCTGAATCAATTAACTCATCACAACCATCTGAAATTGAATCATTATCTGCATCTATTAAATCGTCGAAACCGGGACAAGTATCCACCTCATCTGAGACTCCATCGTTGTCTGAATCAATGATGTCGTCACATCCATCTGGAACCGAGTCTGAATCGATATCTATTGAATCATCTGAGCCTTGGCATTGATCCAAATCATCCGATACACCGTCACCATCTGAATCAACAAGCGTATCGCAACCATCTGGTATCATATCAGAATCTGCATCTATGTTGTCATCAAAACCTGGGCAAATGTCCTGATTGTCCTTGACTCCATCATTATCGGAATCATCTATACAACCATCGCCATCTGAATCCCATGGAATTGATTCTTCTTCGTTACAATTGTCAGCCCAAGATTCGATGTAATCCCCTGGAGTCAGATCCTTTCCTACAAATCCTGCAAAAGAACTGTTGTATCTGTGGGTCTTGAATACAGTGTTTTGTTGACTATTGGGCCTTTGCCCCTGCGGGATTTCATCTCCTTGATTCAATGGCCCACTACCAATTACAGGGTTGACGTATTTCCAAACAATCTCTCCATCTAGGTTCACCTCATAGAATGTACCTTTTGGACCCCATGTGACTAGAGTATTTCCATTCTCCAACCGTTCAGCCCCTGAGATGGAGGTTGCATACATCGTAGTACCCTGATCCCAAGACCAATTTGGAGCCATAGGCCCCCAAGTCCCATTCTGCAACACATATTCTCCATTCACTAATGGAGGAGAAATGACATCTACTGATGAATAACCGATACTACGGCCATTGCCATTGTTGAAGAGAATCAAATCTCCTGCACCTGGGTATCCTTCCTTAATCCACTGAACATCATGTTGTCCAAACAATTGCTGATCTTGAGCTGAACCTGCTCGATAGGCCTCTGGATTGCCCCAACGGTACAATATGTCCCCGCCTTTCCCAAAATTTCCACCTGAATGGCCTGCTGCTTCTTCAGTTGTAGTGCTGTGATCAATAATGTAAATCTCATTGGTATTTTTGCAAGATAATGCAATTTGATCCAAGATTGGATTGTAATCAATCCCATTGCAATGCATCCAGTCACTCTTGTATTTGTCCGAACCTGCTGCGTCTGCAAAATTAATGTCTAGAAGTTCTGGATGATCACCAACAACGCCAAAATTATCCTTACTTGAATCAAAATCCTGAATCAGATGATCCCACATATGCCACTTCCAAACTATGTTTGCTTGATTTGTCCCTACTGGTTCAACCTCGACAATATGGTCTGGCCAAAGTTGACTTTGGCTCATCTTATTCGGATCTCTTCCAGCTTGGATTGCTTGCTCTTCACTCTTAGCCTCCCAAGCAATCATGAGGAAATTACCATTGGGTAATGGTTCGATATCATGGTGACTGCGCTTTGAGTCACCGACGTAATACCATTCCCATTCCATTTCTCCATCCCAAGATATTCGTTCAATCTTACCAGCAATACCGCCTCCACTAAACGCTCCACCACCATCTGTACCAATATTTGCAGTACGTAACAAATCTCCATCCTCAAGCATGTAGGCTGAAAGTCCTGGCCGAAGTCCACTTGATGAAACCCAAGAGTGAACAACGCGGCCATGTACATCTATCAAATAAGTCGTATCTGATGACATTGGAGCGAATAGAGTATAATCCTCATTGGCCTGATTATCACAATAAATGAGGCCAATTGTCCATGTCTGATTCCGGTTGGCATTACAAATTGGAATGGGGATTTGTTCCGTTTCTTCAGCAGCACTGCTAGGTACAATAATGCAACACACAGATAGTATCATCAGTGCTGAAAGGAACACTGATAGAAACCTGCTGCCCATGCTGGCACGGGTATGCTCGACTTTTTCAACCAATCTTGTCAAAGATTCCTCTCACCAATATGCGATTTTGGATGGTGGACACTGGGGGATTTGAACCCCCGGCCTTCTGGTTGCAAACCAGACGATCTTCCAACTGATCTAAGCGCCCTGTAAATCCGCGGACAAGGATAGGCTTCTTCAGTTCGACGGTGCTTCGCCCATCTGTGAAAGCAGAGCTTCGAGGATTCTCAAAAGACCTCTGAGAGTGACTTCTGACACCTTTGCAACCTTGCAAACCTCGGCCTGAGTTCGTGAATGACCTCGATTCTGAGCCGCCTTGTATAGGATAACTCCCGCAACACCACTTGGCTTCTTGCCTTGCCATTCCATGGACTCACCGACTCGATTCCACAGATAATTGGCCTCACCAAGAACTGTCGGATGCAATCCAAGGTCACTGTGGAACTTGTCCAGGTATTCCCCTGGGCCAGTCACATGGTGTGCATTTAGAGTTCTAGCTGCTAGTCGAATGGTTCGCTTGAGTTCCTTCGTACCCATCTCATCCGTCATATCAAATGCCTCTGCAATATCCTCAATTGTTCTTGGCAGGGATGCTTGACGAGCAGCAATGTAGCAACAAGCTGCTGCAACCCCTCGGATGCTTCTACCAGTGACTATTCCTTGTTCTGCAGCATATCGGTAAAGTCTGGCTGCCTCTTCAATAAGGCCAGGGGGAAGGTTACCACGGTCTCGAATAAACTGCATAGCTTTGGTCAAGTTGCGTGCTCGAGAGGAACGGTTTTTGCTACGCTCATCGATTCTTTGTCTGCGCCTCCAGTGCTTTGTATCGCCACTCTTGATACCAAATCGACGTGCGCCTGCACCAGATACATCGCTTCGCGATATTGTCGTATTCAGGCCCTTGTCAGAAATTGATTCACGAACTGGAGCACCTACTCTTGAACGGTCAACACCGTCTGAGTAGTTGGTCCATTCCGCACCGGGGTCAATGACATTCTCCTCTGCCACATACCCACATGAACCGCAAATTGTCTCACCTCGGACTTGATCTTCATCCCATGCTGTGTCTCCACATACCTTGCAGGGTTCAGTTTGACTCTCCGTTCTACGCTGTGATGGGCGTGTTCCACCAATGTGGGAATTGCGTTTATTCTGCTTCTTGTTTTCTGACTGGATTCGCTTTTCTACCATACTAATCAACCTCGGGTTAACATCTTATACGCGGCCACATATAAAGGTTACGAATTATTATCAGACTCTAATTAGTCCGCAATGCCTTTTCCAAGGCGTGATTATCGGCACACAGCACATATGTGTTAGTTCGCATAATATACATATCAAACATAGGTCATAAAGTGATCCCATTCATGCATCAAAATGCATTGTCAAAGAGGGGTTTTCACATAGGTCACATTCATGGATGGTCTGCAATGCGCACAGGTCATGCCAGCCACGGTCGTGCTTGGAGCACAATGGGGTGACGAAGGAAAAGGGAAGATGGTTGATCAATTGGCAAGTGAGGTCAGTTGGGTTGCTAGATTCCAAGGTGGAAATAATGCAGGCCATACGATTGTCATCGGTGATCGTACACTGAAACTCAATCATTTACCAAGTGGGATAACCTATCCTGATTGCCAACTTGTACTTGGAGACGGAATGGTAATTGATCCTTGGACTCTAGAGAAGGAACTCGAGGATTGGTATGCTCTAAGTGAGGAAAGACCTGAAGGTTCTCGCTTGTGGATAAGTGAAAGAGCGCATGTGAACCTTCCCTTCCACCGTCGTATTGATGGAACTGACACCAAAATTGGGACTACAAAAAGGGGCATTGGCCCTTGTTATGGAGATAAGATTGAGAGAGTGGGTGTACGATTCTGCGATATTCCATCTAGAATGGCTGATCCAGAATGGTTGCAGTATACTGCTGAAAGAATGAATCACAGATTGACGATTTATGGAATCAAAGATACTGAACCTTCAGCTGATGACCCACCAGGCTGGAACACCATTACAAAACAAGCAAGTCTACATGGAGAAATAACGCCTCAATCTCTAGCACTCGATTTATCTTGGATTTGGCAGCGTTTTGGTTCTGCTGTGGCATCCACTGGTCTCATGCTAGATATGGCACTTAAGCAAGGCGAAAATGTACTACTCGAAGGTGCTCAGGGTTGTTTACTAGATATTGATCAAGGAACATTCCCATTTGTCACTTCATCAGTTACTAGTCGAGGAAATGCAACGCATGGCGCTGGTATTCACCCAGGACATGTAGAAAAAACATATGGAGTTGTCAAAGCATATACTACGCGGGTTGGCGGAGGACCCTTCCCAACTGAGTTGTATGATGGAAAAGGTATGTCAAACCCTGATGGGAAGCATATGGCAGATGTTGGTCATGAATTTGGCACAACAACAGGGCGGCCGCGAAGATGTGGTTGGCTAGATTTGACAGTGTTACGTCATGCGCATAGAATGAATGGTTTCGATGGTGTGACTTTGACCAAACTAGACGTATTAGGTGGGATTGATGAACTGAAAATCTGCATCGGTTACACAATAGATGGCGAACCGTGCCACGAGGTGCCTGCAGATATTGGAAAGTTGGCTCGGTGCGAACCTGTTTACGAATCCATGCCAGGATTCCCTGCCCTGGATCTAGATGAGTGGTTGGAACTTGCACGTAAAGCCGCATCAGAGGGTTCAGGATTTGCAACACTTCCTGACAACGCGCGCGCGTATGTAGAGAAAATTGAGAGTTTACTTGGATTCCCAATCATAAGTGTAGGAGTTGGTCCCGATCGAGAAGCAACCATTCACAGAGTCTAATCGACGAACTGAAGTAGGAGAGCAAAGGAGTAAGTGACATGGGATTCAAATCAAAGGCACGTAGGGCCAAGGAGGCCGATGGCACTTCTTCGACAAAAAAGCGCAGAGGTCGTGACCTAGAGGATGGTGAAAAACCGTGTGCAGTCAAAGGATGCGACAATTGGGCCGACAAGAGTCACGGTGGCCGAAGCATCGCTTTTGACAACCTTGCTGATGTTTGGGATGAGGATGACTTGGTAGGTGAAGGAAGGAGATTGGCAATTTGCAAGCCTTGCTACCGCCACTACAAGAAAGAAAAGAAGGAAGATGAAAGCCAAACTTGGTGAAATCAACTACCAATTTCCCAAGCTGGTTCAGGAGACAACCAGTGACATGTTTCTGCGGGCCTAGGCCACAAATCAGGGAGGTCCCCTGATGCTTCAATTCGTGAAACTACGGACTCTATATGTTTAGTAAGTACTTCCTTACATTTTTCTTTTCCGGAAATTGCCTCGCCTCTACCACAAACTATCAATCTGGGTTTCAGAGCTTTCAATTTCTCCAGACTTCTCTTGAGATCCAATAAATTTCCAGTTGGCATGTCTGCTCTTGTTGGATATCCTGCTGAAGGGATAAGATCTCCACAAATCACAGTTTCTTTTTCTTTGATTATGAAACTGCAAGAATCAAGCGTATGCCCTGGCGTATGAATTACTTCAATGATTGAATCGCCCAAATCAAATTCTAATCCTTCGGAAAACCCTTGAGCCTGAATAGGCGGCATATCTGAACCATATCTACTTGCCCAAGTGGTGAATAAATCTGCACCCTCCAATGGGGCAACTGCACTTTCATGTATCCAAATTTCTGCTCCTAATTCCGCAGACAAATATGGTGCAGCACCACATGTATCAAAATGACGGTGTGATAACAAAATCGATGTCACCTCAGAACGATCTTTGATATGAGGCCTTATCCGTTCTAAGAGATTTGATTGATACCAAGATGTGCCTGTGTCAATGATTACAGTTGCTGCCTTTCCTGAAACGATGATACATGCAGAATCATGGTGAATTCCAGGAAGTCGCTCCAAACGCATGGTAACGATGAGTGGGAGGCGGTGACTATCCATGACCATGACGGTCGACGCGCCCCCTATGGGGGCGTAGATTTCCACGCCGATTAAATAGGGGGAGAAGGTCGGCGGGCTCATGGCACGATTCCCCGAAGCTGAGGCTCGACTTCTCGAAGTGCGAGTCTGTATGAAGTGCAATGCACGAAATGCACTACGAGCTACACGATGTAGGAAGTGCAACTACAAGGGTCTCAGACTCAAGAACAAAGAGACAAAGGTCTGAGCTTGGCATATTGCCATTGCCACTATTCTACTCATTTCTGAGTGCTTGATGCCGGTGTATTTACAGGTCACTGGCTACCTTCGGTGTTTGATGAGAGTACGGCGAGACCCCAATGATGAGGCAGTCAGCCCTGTCATTGCCACTGTTTTGCTGATGGCGATCACCGTCCTTCTCGCCAGTTCAGTTTACTTGCTGATAGATGATGCAATAGCGCCACCAGACAAGGGCGCACCATATGCAAAACTCAGTGTTAGAGCCTTAGACAATGGATTCCAAATAGTGCGATTCACAGACTTGTCTCAAAACCTCCATACTTCTGCTGTAACCTTCACAATCTCTCCACCTGCTGGAATCAATGCTAGTTCAATAACCGGACAAGTGAATGATGCGGATGTATATGGATCAGTAGGTGAAGTAGTTGCATTCCATGATAGAGATGCATCATTTACAGTAAATCGTGGTGACTATTTCGTCATCAATGCAACCTCAGCAGGTACTTCAGATGGAGAGTGGACGATGTACATCCGAGCAGTTGGGACGTCCGGGACCACGCTTCTGGGCGAAATACCACTTCCAGCAACACAGTGATGGAACCGCGAGGTGGGGCCAACATGCATCAATCGGGAACCATTTCGATTAAGCGCCATGAAAATGTACTCTCAAATGTCGAACTCCCACCATCCAAAAGTCATCTGATACGTTGGTTATTATTGGCAGCCCAAACCGAGGGAAAAGTGAGATTAAGTGGAGTAAAAGGTGCATCTGATGATGCAATTACTATGCTCAAAGCAATTCAACAACTGGGCGTTAATATTGACATTGAAAGTGATTCATGGACAGTACATGGCGTAGGCCCTCATGGATTTCAAGTTCCCTTGAACCCAATACAAGCAAACAATTCAGGGACTTCTTTTAGATTGCTGGGCGTTGCACTAACACGCATTGGTGAACCTGTAATTGTAGATGGTGATCAAAGTCTTCGAGAAAGATTTTGGCATCCTTTCTGGGATTCTCTTAGAGTCATTTCTAAGCTTGAAAATAATTCATTGCCAGTCACAATAAAAGGACCCATTGTTGTCAGAAATATAACATTGGACGTATCTAGAACAAGTCAATACTTATCGGCACTATTACTTTCAATGCCGGCACTTGAAAAACCCATTGAATTGTCTATAGAAGGGTCGCCTGTGAGTCAAAGGCACGCATCATTATCATTCGATTTAGCCGCACTTTGTGGTTCAGAAAACAAGTTGGAAAAGACAATCCTAAAGCCATGGAATTGCCAGGCACCGAGCAATGTCGAAATACCTCCTGATGCATCACATATCGCGTTTTGGAAATTGTATGAAAATCTGCATAATTGCACCCTTAATATCCCAACAGTGAATGATGAAGATGCACTTGGAGCTGAAATCCTATTCAATTTGGATTTCAAAATTAAACAGAAAATATCTCTACGTGATGCAAATGACTTGATCACGCCCTTGGCTGCAAGCATGGCAATAGGAGGAGGGGGGGAAATAACCAATGTGGCCCATGCAAGACACAAGGAAACAAACCGAATTGAAAAAACAGTTGAATTGCTATCTTATTTCTCGATTAAGGCTACAGCAACAAAAGATGGTTTGATTGTTGAAGGTGGACAATCACCCGTAAAACCTTCCTTGAAAGTACCCACATTCGGAGATCACCGAATGCAAATGACTGCGGTTGTACTTGCATCGAAGGTTGGTGCAGATATTGAAGGAGGCGAACTACATCGAGTATCATTTCCGAAATTCCTTGATTTCTTCACCCATGACGTCCGAAGTGTCCATCCAAACGATTGAGACTCATGCGGAGAATGGTCGGTCGACCATGGACACATGCCCATGGATTGCGAATTGTTCGCATATCAGCCACTAGACGCTTCATTTCAGCCAGAGATAATTTCTGATTCGCTTTAATTGCACCACGACAGGAACGCATGAAAGCGACTTCGTCAGCCATTTCTTCAACGGTATCTATTCGCTCATTTCCATTTTCCAGTTCAGATAAAACATCTGAAACGAATGCCTCGATTTTATCACTGCCCAACAAGATTTGTGGGACCGCAGTGATATTGTTCATCGAGTCAAAGTCGAAACCTATCTCCTTCAGGCGTTCCCTATTGCCATGCAATACCTCTGATTTTGCAGAGCTTAACTCAAAGGGTATTGGAGAAACCAAACTCTGACTTGCCCAAGAGGTCATATCATGCCTCAATCTCTCATAACGAACACGTTCATGGAGTGCATGTTGATCGATGATAAACAATTCATCCTCACCCTGAGCCAATACATAAGAGTCTGCAAATTGCGCCAAAGGCACCATTTCAGGAACATCTGTAACATCCAAATCAAGTGGACTCATTTCTGGCTCATCCAACGGAGATACACTATGCTCACCTGTACACCAACGATGCAAATCTCTCTCTTGACTAGATAGTGCTGGTGCAATTTTTTCAATGCCTAAATCTGGCAGTGTTTGTTGAGTAAGTGGAGACTCACTAACAATTGTTTGTGGCTTTTCGGTTTTCTTGTTAATCGGGCCTGCATAGGTAATTCGAGTTTGAGCCGCTTCTGCCCAATTCGGAATACTCTTTTCTGGAACTACAGGTGATTTAATGTCTGAAGATACTGCTTCAATTGGAGTTGAATCTGGCATCATTGATCCAGTGGGTATATTCAGGAGTGTGTGCTTTATTGCCCGTTCAAGCCTTTCCAATACTCTCCATGAATTCTTTAATCTAACCTCACGCTTTGTTGGATGGACATTGACATCTACTTCATCTGCTGGCAATGATAGGCTGAGAATACAAATTGGATGCCTGCCAACCATTAGTCGAGTGTGATACCCCCTGCGTATCGTCTGATTGAATGGTGAGGAGGCAACTGGTCTGCCATTGATTATTATGTGGATTTCATCTGATTTTGAACGAGTCAAGTCTGGTGGAGATATCCAGCCACTCCATTTTTCATCGCCTGGTGCATCATTGTCTTCTTGAGAACATTCCAAAGGGATAAGTCGCTCTGCAGGAGCTCCTATCAAATCGAATAACCGATCTGATGATTGATTGCAAGGCGGAGTATCGAGTACCTGCCTCCCATCAATATCGACAGAAAACCCGATTTCTGGATTACAAATTGCTTGAGCGACAACGATTTCAACAATTGTTGCAGATTCTGTTGCTGGCCTCTTTTGGAAGGATAAACGAGCAGGTATGTTAGCGAATAGTCCACACACCTCAATCATTGTACCGGGAGCAATTCCTGCAGGCTCAATTGGTAACCTGTTGCCATCGTGTACCTGAATTTTCATTCCTTCTGAATTGAGAGGTCTGCTCGCCACCGTGAGTTTGCTGACCATGCCAATACTTGCTAGTGCTTCGCCACGGAACCCTAGTGTGTGGATTGTACTCAAATCTGAGGCCGAGGACAGTTTACTTGTTGCATGTCGAGTAACCGCAAGTTCAAGTTCCACAGAAGGAATTCCACTGCCATCATCAATTACACAAATCCGATCAAAACCCCCTCTCTCTATTTCTACACGAATTCTAGTAGAACCCGCATCAATGCTATTCTCAACCAATTCTTTGACCACTTGAGCCGGGCGTTCAACAACCTCTCCAGCCGCAATATGTCCTATTGTGTCATCATCCAATTGCACAATTGAACGTCTATTTTCAGTAGTTAGGGACATTCTATTCCTCCAGCCACTTGTGTTTGTTTTTCAGCAAACCACGTAATTCGTAAATTAGATCCATAGCATCCCTAGGGCTCAGCATATCTGGATCTATCTCTGAAAGGCGTTCTTCTATCTCAGACGTTTTTTCAACTATTCGCGCAGGAGCAGCTGGTTGATTCCATCCAAACAGAGAAGATTGACCCGCATCACGCACGAGTGGGACACCTCCCTCTCCTGCCCTAGCCCCTTGTGCTTGAGATTCTAGGAAAATAAGTAAATCGCGAGCACGTTCGACAACCGGACGGGGCAATCCTGCCAAACCTGCCACTTGAACGCCGTATGAATCGTCACAGGGGCCTTCTGCAACAGTGTGCAAAAATGCAATCTCACCTTCTGAATCTGCAACTTGTACGTGAATATTAGTCAAACCAGGTACTTCTTCAGCAAGTCCTGTCAACTGATGATAATGGGTTGCAAACAATGTACGACATCCAATTCGACGAGCGATGTCCTCAGTCACTGACCAAGCAATAGCCAAACCATCGAATGTCGAAG
>MDTC01215127.1_pt1 | contig 13365 bp, 16 predicted proteins | sample 811181 | NCBI WGS metagenome assembly MDTC01 (sample SAMN05326644, study PRJNA326480) | marine metagenome | isolation source: seawater | place: Pacific Ocean: North | collected 2011
CAGCAATTCGGAAACAACCAAAACTTCTGGACCGCCCCGAAATCCAGTGATGAACATTCGCCTTCCATCTTCACTCTCGCCACATTGGACCAACTAGAAGAGTCCCTCCGTCAATCCCCCCATCCCACCCCACTAGAAGTAGACTACCTACTCCATGTTGCACCTCTTTGGCACATCAGCCACACGCAACTTCAAAGGATCTTCCAAGTCAAAACCCGTATATTTATGGGTGATTTGTCCAATCCTGATAAATCCATGAATGGCACCAAGGCCATGACCCAGGACAACACCTACCTCCGCACCCAGTTTGCGGAACAAGAAAAAGTATTTCAAATCATTTGCGAAGAAACCATAGATATCCCCACCGAGTTTGCCCGCAATGTCCCAACCCCGGTTGCGTTTATGAAATGCCTCCCGGAAACCATACGCGAACCACTACTCAATACAGCATTCGCCCAGTTTGTCGGACGACCCCCACCTCATCTCCCTTGGGCCGAAGACATTTCCAAGGCCAATCACAAAACCATCATGAATATGATCCACCCAAACACACCCCCCCTCCCTCCCCTGACCGCCCCCACATCATCCATGATCAAAAAACAAATAGATGCTTTTCTCAAATACGACGAAGAAAAGAAAACCCCTCTCCTCCTCCACGACCCACCGAGTTACCGCTCACGACTGGAGGACATCGCCCGCGTCGTGATGCACGTCACCAAATCATCCTATGTGCCTGTTCCCGCATTCACCTCTTTTAACAAAGACAACCTTGTATCGCCCAATCATCCAAACTATGCCAAGGAGCAATGGGAAAGATACATCAACGAACACAACTGTAATCTAACCCCATTTTACGATGGCCTCGCCTGGATCGTGATGAAAGAAGGCAAACTCCCATCGTCCCCACAACGGTGTCATGAAATCATTTCTAGTATTTCATAAAACCAATAAAACAAACACAAAAAACAAATAACCCCCAATAAAACAAAAACCAAAAAACAAAAAACAAAAACCAAAAAAATTGAAACATCTCGCCCCCGCACACACATCCCTCATATTTTTCTTCCGCTTCATCCTTCTAGTCCTCCTCCTCCTCCTCCTCCCATGGCACAACACGCAAACGACTCCCCCTTAGAATCGTTTCTAGACTGTTATCAGCAATGGTGTGACGAAAACGAATACATCTTATATAAACTCAATAAACACGACAAAACCCTTGAAAAGGTCACCTTGTCCGAGTTACAAATCCTCCTAACAACTATCACACCACCTATAGATAACTTCATGGATCGTTTCTTTGAATGCTGGACCACTCATCATTGGACCATGATGACCAGTCCGCCCATCCCTACCAGCCCACTCAGTTCACCCATCTCCAAGTTATTTGATCTTTATGAATTTGAAGAAGAACTACGCATTCTTTATAGAAACAAAACCAGCCTAGAAACATGCGTCGGTTGCCTTGAAGACCAGCCCAATCAACTCGCCCACATGGGCCCCGGCGGATGCCTCTATTACAGCAGTGATGACGAATAATACATCTATATCTCATAAATTATATCTCCTCTATATACAGAAATCCATACCCATCTCCTATTTTTCATGAAATACTTAGGAGGAAAACAGCGTCTAGGCAAACACCTTGCGCCCGTGCTCGCCGAACTATGGGACCCCCAAAAATACAACGGATACCTAGAACCTTTTTGTGGATCACTTGGGGTCTTTAAACACATGACATCCCTCCCCGGCGCCACCACCATTGTCGCCAATGATTATCACCCCGATCTCATCGCTATGTGGAAAGCGGTTCAAGACGATTCCATGATCTACCCCAACTCCATTAGCGAAGAAGAATACCACGAAGCAAAGGCCCTTCCGTCTCCCCATCCCCACAAAGGGTTCGTAGGATTTGGTATGAGTTTTGGTGGGCGATTTTTCGGCGCCTATTCTCAAAAATACCTCGGAAATAAGAAGGAGGATTTCTGCAAAGAAATGGTCAATAGTTTGAAGCGAATTGCCCCATGTATTCAAAAAAAGAAGGTAAAATTCACCAACAAACGCTATCAGACCCTCCATCCCAAACGAAAATTCATCTATTGTGATCCCCCCTATGCAAAAACCAACTTTCCCATCAAATACCGAACACACACGAAACACTATGACACCTTTGACCATGATGAATTTTGGGACATCATGCGTAAATGGTCACAACAAAACGATAACTTTGTTGTCATTTCCGAAACATCCGCTCCCCCCGACTTCGTAGAAGTGTGGAGCATGAAACGGTACCGAAGTGCGGCTCAGAGCACCAAAACCCGCTTCAAGGGAAATCCAAAACCCAATTCTACGATCCATGACAACGAGAAACTATACGTCCACGAATCTCTAGTTACTATGTAGTACATAAAAATCCACAATCCACAAAATACATCAATCCACAAAATACATCAATCCACAAAATACATCAATCCACAAAATACATCAATCCACAAAATACAGTACAAAAAAACAAAAACAATAAAATAAATACAATACAATACAAATGAAACCATCCCCCCTCCATCAACGCCACCTTAAACCCAACCACTTTCTTGTAGCCAGTTCATCTCTCATTTGTCTCCCCGCCATGCTTCTCATCCTCTCCGCGCCACAACACACACTTCACACACAACAAACGCACTTCTTCGCCCACCTCTGTTTCCTCATCGTCATGTCGGCCCTATCCATATGCCGCTGGGCCGACCCCAACCCCATATTCCGCAAACTAGACAGCACCTTCGCCAAATCTTTTTTCATCTATTATTCAACCATGACCATCGCAACAAAACCAAAGAAGATCCTCACCCTATGCTGCATTTCTATGATCGCCCTATGCTACCAATTATCCCGATTCTTTAGAAACAATTACCCTTTCAAATACTGGTATGTCTTCCACATGGTATATCACCTCATGGGTATCTACTGCGTCACCACCTTATTTTATGAACTCCAACTCATGCCCCCGACCAACGAATGCGATACCACGTCATCCCTTTTTTCTCTTTAGATAAAAGATACAAGTATGACAAACAACGCACCAATCAAGAAGCAACTGATTCTTAGGGACATTCAAAACGACACGCAGTTCCATGCCATGACCCAGGAAATAGACGCCATGTACGCAAGCCAAACCCCCTTTTGGATGATGATAGAAACCCAACACGTCCGCGACATTAAACCCAAATACCTCTACCAATTCGGTCGGTATTTAAACAACCTCAAAACCATCCGCCCCCAGCTCCTGCAATACAGCCAAATCCATGTCTACAACGACCTCATTTTCAATCTCCTGTATACCCTCTTTATCTTTATAGCGAGTCCCATTGCCAAAGTCACGGTGATCTATTACGACGGGGGCTACACCCCCACAAATATCCCCATAGGCCAGCGAAACATTAAGAAAATCAAGGAGTACTTCCCGAGATAGCCCCGCCAATATTAAAATATAGTATTATGGTATATATACTCATTGATGCCGCGTCGTCGCCGTATCACTGTGATAGGGAGAGACGGGGAAAAGACTCGTGTCGAAGAAAATAGTCACTTAAAAGAATTGTATTTTGAAAGGAAATTTGGTAGCAGTTTTAAAGAGCCTTCTATAAGCAATTACGGCAATGAATCTAACGGATGGTACCATGACGCAAAAGTGGAGAGGGGAGAGAGCACTAATAGTGAAGGCAGTTATACCAACAGCCAAAGTAGAATCAACAGTGAGGGAAGTTTTAATAACACAATAAGTAACCGTGAAAACAGCAACATCGTGAGTAATAATTCCACCCCAAATTTAAGCGAAAACACAAATAGCCCACCTCACCCACGAAAAAAGAAAAATAGAAAATCTAGAAGAAAAGGAAAACATACACAAAACCAAAAGACACGACGCCAAATGAAAAAAAACAAATCTAGAAAAGAAGCAAACAAAAAGAAAACAAAAAAAAGAAAAAAAGAAAGAAAAACAAAGGAAAATAGAAACAAATTCAAACCAACAAACTAAAACATAAAGACAACCCACCATAATGTACCAATCCACCACCCTCCCGCAAAAAAAATGGCATTCTATGAAATCGCCACATGTATATTTGCATCATCGGTGCTATTTGTCTACATTTCCTTTTGCGCCTATTACACATTCATTGTAGAGCGCCGCCAGCGCATCCGCGAATTAAACGAGCCCTAATCATAAATCTTTTTCAAGAAAATATCATTAAACTTATTTGGATTTTGTATAGCAAATAAGTTTAACAGAAACTGCACATGCGCATAGGTGAGCTTCTTCACCGGAAACCGCGTAAACCCGCCCCCCCGCTTCAAATTCCCCTTCCCATAAAAGAGGTGCGCCTCAAACTCGTCCTTGATAAACTGCTCCCACGCCGATGACGACGAACCCATCCCCTCAAACGACACATAAAAGTTCGTCTTGTAAATGTAGCGATTGAACGACGGATTATCATAAATACGCACGTCTTGATCCTTCGCCAATAAGTTTTTGATAAATCCAACTCCCATCAGCTTATTCGTCGTGTTGTTCATGTCTAATACAAACAAGTACTTATCCTTGGGCACAACAACCGGCAAAGGAATGGACGTGCCATACAAACACCCTTGAAACCCATTCATTTTCACCAACTTGCATTGCTTGTTTTCCTCATACGTCGTGCTACTGAATCGCGTCGTATAGACTTGAAATACTTTTTCAACGGATTCCCAAGACGGATACAATTGCGAAACAAGCACCACACCTTCGTGGTCTTTATATGATTCAAACAAGGCATTCGCATCATTCTCATCATTCTCTACGCCTTCCATGACGATACTTTGTCTTCCTCTTCATCCTCCTCCTCCTCCTATAAATATTTCATTCAATTTTTAATCACACACGATATATATAGACAGACAGACATGAAAAGTGAAGACTTCTGTGCTAGTGATCCCTTACCATGCCAAAAGAACCTGGGTATTAAACGAATTGATATGCCTCAAATCAACACCCAAACAGATTTGAGAAAACTTAGAGCCATCGCAAAGAACCAATTACCATCTATCTTTCAGTCCATACGAGTCAAATCACTAGATGTGTCCAAAATGAAGCACCAAATCTTCGCCAGTCAAAAGGAAATCAATACCAGCCGAGCAACCGACATTGCGTTGAAAACAAAGATGATCCACTCAAATAAAAACAAAAACAAAAATACCAATACCAAAAATACCAAAAAGAACAAGACAAGAAAGACAAACGCCAAGTCCAAACCCCAACCCCAACCCGTCCCCGTCATCCTGCTCTACTCGTCCAAAACAAAGGAATACCTTGTTGTAGACGGACATCACCGCTGGCTCGCTTATTATCTCTATGGCACCAAGACGCAACGCATGAAAAGCCTCGTCCTTGAAATCAACACTCTTTCTCTAGAAGACGCTTTCCACAAGCTCAACAAAGCCCTCATGAAAGACAAACACATCTTTCATAAACGACATACGTTTAAGAATACGTAAATAAATTCAACCACCATGCCCTTACTCCTCCTCCTCCTCGCCATCATCTTCTATTTCTTCCCCCGTAATTTCATCAAGATCCGTCACATAGTAATTCAACTCATCGTTTTCACGAGAAAAGGGATGTTTCGCCACATACACATAGATTTCAGATCCATAATCATGTCTCCCGCATTTGACATCATTAAATTCTTGAATAAACACCGCCACTTCCGCTTCTGGATAGGCCGTTTTAAATTTCACCACATCAAAGAGGAAATCTTCATTCAAAAATTCAAAATGCACAGGCTCACTAAAAATAAGAAGCAACTTCCCCCCCTTCAACTGCTTCATCGCCTGATAATACTTGGCAATTTGTTTCAAACGCGTCCCCCTCAAATATTCGGAATAGTTCAACACCCCGTATTCGTCCAACAGCGCATCCGCAATGTAATAGTCGTGATTGTATATTTCCGCTTCATCTTGATTTTGTTCCGTAGCAATTTCAATGTCGTGGACAATCAAATCATAGGTTTTCGTGTCATTATAAATATAGGAATACGCATCCTCAATCACCAAATTCAAACGACGACTATTAAAGGCATTATTCGTCATCTTCTTCGTAATGGGATTTGACTTGATGAACTCCACCAACACTCCATCTATCTCCACATTGGTCACATTGGCGCTAGGATAAGTCAACGCATGTTTCGCCGGATACCCGTCCCCTCCTCCCAAGATGAGCACCTCTTTCACACTTCCCTTTCCACCTTCACCTCCGCCTCCACCTCCACCTCCACCTCCACCTCCACCTCCACCCTTCTTTTGCGGCCGCAACTTCAAACTCATATCAACCATCGCATAGTGACTTTTCATGTATTCGTCACTATGGTTTTGAATTACATCATTTAAAAACAAACAAATAGATTTGTTATTCACATCTTCCACCAGTTTGATCGTTTGATAATCACTTTCATCTAGATCTAATATTTTTAGACCCTTGTATATATCATCATCCACTTCTTCGAACTCTTCCTCCTCCTCCCCCTCCTCCACCTCCTCTCCGCCCTCTCCACCCTCTTCCCCCTCTCCATCGCCCTCAAATCCTTCAAACCCTCCCCGTACTTGCAAAGCGATATTCAGCACAATGACCATGAGTAAAAGGATCAATACCTTTGTTTTGTAGGACTTCATTAATATAAAACGATATAAAAATCCTTCTCTATAGAATGTATATATGCGGAGACTATTGATCCAAAAAGCAAGAACCATCCCCATGTCAAGGCTCCACACGAACCTTTCCCCCCTCAACCCCCCTCCCAGCCCCACCAACAACCTCACAGCCCACGACTGGTTTAATTTCATCCTCGGTCTCAGCAATTGCGTGATCATATCCTCCGTGTTATGGGGCTTTGAATCCTATAATGAAAAATTAAAAATGATTGAAGACACAAATACGAAAATGAGCGAAATCATCATAGCATATAAAGTATTAGAAAAGCAATGTCGTCGCTACATCACCAAACAAAGTAAGTTCAATTCCATAACCGAGGATACATCGGTGGTTTTTCCCCATACGCATACCGCAATTTCCCACGGTGGTCATAATAAAACCGCGGGCGCATGGTGATCATGACCATTCCATAAAGGAGAGTGAAGAGCATCGCAAAGAAGACAAACAGAAGCCCCAAAATAGCATCCAACCGAACAAAACCAATGTTACCGCCTGCAAGTGGTGACATGACTTAATTCCTCTAGTATATCCAATACCCCCCTCCCCGCCCCATGATTCAATTTTTATCGCCCCCCCCTCACTTCACTCTCACCCTCATCCCCTTTCCCGGGTCTTCCTCCGTCCCTTTCCCGTCCCCACAAAACCACGTATCCCACGCCAACTTATATCGCAAATTCTTCTCATACAAAGGATTAAATCGCAATGTGGTTCGGTTCGTATAGTCGTTTTGATCAATCAATGATTTCTTTAAATAAATGCTCGGTATTTGATCCTCGTCCCAAAAGGGCGACTGAATCACACTTTGCACGTCTAAATAATATTCCCTTCTTCTTCCATCTTCGCTTCCCGCCACTCCGCTTCCCACATCCTCCTCCTTCACCACACTAACAATCACAATAAAAAGCACCTCGTTGATCCCCTCCCGGCTCCGCGGTTTCCACGCAAAATACAAGGCATTCCCATCCACCACATTGATCACATCGGTCCACGACTTGCTCAGTTTCTTCTGCGAGAACTCAATGTCCTTTTGCAACTCCTGGATCGCACTCATGATGTGTAAATCATCGTAGGCAAACTCCCCCACCGAGGACAGACCCTTTGCCCGCCTTTGCGTCATGACGTCTAGTAAAATATTCTGCATCCAGTTCCGCGAAATCAACGACGCCGACCCCGCACTAATGAGCTGTAAATCTTCCCTCGGCGCATCCAAATTCGGTAAAAACCGCCGCCCCTCCCCGTTCGGCATCTTCTTCGGCATCAGTCCCCCCACTCCCCCGCAAAAGAGGAAACAAAAAAGAAAAAACAATGATCTCATGATAAAAACCACCAATATTATATTAATACTAAATCCTCTAATTGTATTTAATCTCTTTTTATTAAAACAGAATATATGTCATCGTATTATAAGAACAACGAACGATGCTCGCCTTTTATCTCACTTTCGCCTTTATCGCAGCAACACTCGCCACCATGCACGTCACCAATCCAAAAGCAACTCTAAAACAAAATCTCACAAACTTGCTAACCCCCGAAGAACGCCAATACCACCAAGACATCATTCTCATGCGCCGTAACATCTACTTTAAAGGCTTGGCTCTCGGTATTGTGATCGCCATGTTTGTCTCCTCCCAACTGAAAATGAAAAAGTCCACCAACCTTTTCACGGCCATATCCATCACATTCGTCGTCAATTACTTTTATTATATTTTGTATCCAAAAGACAAATACATGATTGAAATCCTCAATACCAAAGAAGAAAACAAAGCCTGGCTCGAGATCTATAAAACCATGCAGATCCGCTACCACCTAGGCTTCCTATTCGGCCTCTTCGCCGCAGCATGTCTCCACGCATTGCGTATTTATGTGTAATACTTACGAGCATAGGCCAACGCTTCCACGCTCGGAGGAAACGCATTCATGACGTGGTTTGTGTGCCGCGGATCCATGTGCCAGTAAAACGCATCTTCCATACGCTGATACCCGGTGTCATTGATTTTCTGCCACGATTTCCCGCAGCCATCCACAATCACTTCTCCCCCCGGACTCACGTGAAACATTGTGAGGATTGACGTTTCCATATTCTAGCACATCTCGTTCTTGATTCCAACCATTTCAATTTTTTTCATCCATCCAGCAGCACCCACGGCACATATTGAAACACATATTTCTCAATAAAGTTCATGCGAATCGTAAACCCCCGTTCAATCATGGTCTTATAGGGCTCTGAAGTTAAATGCTCGGCAAGCGCATCTATCTTCGTTCTCGATGACGACGACGACGACTCGCCCTCAAACAAAAACACATACATGTCGCGCCCGTAGCAACTGTAGGTGCCATCATAATCTTTAAAGCATCGCAACAACCGTTTATGCGGTAATATCAGCTTTGGTATTCCCTCATAAAGTCCCGCCATCCCCGAGATCACACCATGTAGAATCAACCTTTCCTTCACCACCGCCGCCCCCGTGATCACCTTGTGTTCGCCGCCCTCGCACATGTAGTCTTCTAATAACCCCACCTCCCCCACATTCCCCTTATCAAACCGCTCCACCACTTGATCCATGAGCCCAGGTTTCAGCGAAGATATCTTCTTTAGTTTATCATAACAGGTCACCACACCACTCCCGCCAATCCCCGCAAACAACCCCGCATGTTTCGTGGGAATACAATAACCGTCTTTTAATGTGAAATCAATATATCCGCCACCTACCACCGATTCATCAAACAACTTAAACGTATTCCTAACATGCACACCTTTCTTCACGAGCACATAGCACACCGGCGTTTGGCAGTTATATCCAAACAACGCATTCGCCCGAACACAATCAAATACTTTCAACAGAATCAATTGGTTCTTGCGCGCGAATAGATCGTAAATACCCGCCCGGTCTTCCTTCAACCAAATGCACGGAATGATACAAAAGAAATACCCCCCAAACGTCAGTAACCGATCAAAACAATAATGAATCATCTTTGGCCAAATGGTCACAATCCCACAGGGTTTCGTCACCGCCACATCGCCACCATGAAACTTCGCCAACCCCGGCACAAAAGCCTTGCCCCCATTATGAAACGGCAAGTTCCCCAAAATCATGTCCACTCGCTTGTCCAATTGCACGGAAAAGAGGTCTTGGATCATCACCTCGTCTCCACCACCACCATCGCCACCACCAGTCCTCCCAGCCCCAGCCACAAGCCCCCGCAAATGGTCACCGTGTTCCTCATTGATATCATTCATGATATAGGTATCTACTTCCCATCCACACCCCCCCTCAAAAAAGGTCTCGTAAAACACCCCCCTCCCCGCCCCCGGCTCAAAGATGCGCTTACACCCCCGCAACCCTTCTCCCCCACAAACCACCAAAGCATCATTCAGCATGTCTTTCACCAACTCCACCGGTGTAAACACCTCCCCATACTTATCTTTATTACTCGTCATTATAAGTAAGAAAGATAAAACAACGATCCATCTCAACGCCTCATCACTTTTTCTTCGTTGCCCTCCTCGCTCCTTTAACCCCCCTAACCCCCCCAACCCCCTTCGCCAACACCGCCGCCACCCTCCGCCCCAGCACACGCAACGGATCATTTTCCTTTTTCACTTTCAATCGCTTCAGCGTCTTGCGCTGATTCTCGTATGCCTTTTCCACCATCTTACGATTCGCAACATGCTTCGTGTCCCGGTGCGCCATATCCTTCGCCTTATTATCCCGCGGCACGCAATAGTACCCACAAAAGTCCTTATAGTTCAGCGTCCCCCCGTAATCCCGCCCCGCCAACTTCGGATCCAACACCAGATTATGGTCGGAATCATATCGCGTACTCGGTTTATACCCCGGCTTGTGCGACCAAAACCCATCATCGTTAAACCGATAATAATGATAATCTCTCCCCGGCGCCACCACCATCGCCCCCTTATAAAACCGCGGATCGCACTTGTCTTTGATAGATTTCAGCTTATATATATTGGGGTTATCGGCCAACGTTCGCTTTTCAATCACCGGGCACGTATAGTCCCCCTTTTTCAGCACCGGAAACCCCGACAAATACCCCGGCTGCGCCCGCCGACACATGTTATGATGTTTAAAGTCGCCCTTGCACAATTCCACGGCCTTTTTACTCTTCAAATTCAAAAAGTAGGTGTAACAATTATGACTTTCCCGAACAAAGAGGTTATCATTGTAACTAGAATTGACGGAGTCAACAGGCGTGTTATCATTTGACGCATTGTCGCGCTCTTTGTCTTCCGACATGGTATACATGTAATTCTTCCTCGTGGGCGTGTTTTTATTTCCCCCGACACGCCGCCGTCGCACTTTCCGCGTTTTCCGCATGATCAGTCTACATTACGCGGAGATAATAATGATACCAAACAAAAAAACAGAAACAAAACAAAACACCCCCCCCAAAAAACCCAAACCCATCACCCCTCCAGCATCAACAGAAACACACTCTTTCTAAAATCAGTATACTTCTTGTCAAAATTATCCACAAACAACTTATCCCCATTATCCACAATGTCAATCCCCCTCATGGCATCACTCTTGGTTTGAATCATCTTCGTATAGACCCCAATCAGTTTCTTTTGAATGATTTCAAACAAGGACTTCAGCATCACCCGATCCATTTTATCCCACGTCATCTTTTCAGCACTCCAGTAATACAACACATATTTTTGAAACCCAAACGCAAACAAGAAATCCTGCGAACTGTCCACATAGAGCACCGCAATGCACTGCGAAATGATTTCATAAATGGTCGCATTCCCTTTCAATATGGCCACCACATGATCTTCCCTCACTTCCGCACACCGCAAGACAAAAGACAAAATAGATTCATCAATCACATTATTCTTGCTCTTATTCAGGAAGTCTATTTTGTCTTCAATCTTCACAAATGGTCCACCCCCTCCTCCTCCTCCTCCCCCTCCCGATCCCGCATCCACCACCGCTTGTAGTTTAACATCCAATTCCCCACACCGCTTGTCTATAGCAGTGACCATCTCGTGAAGCAATCCAAACTGGGTAACGCAAAGATCATAGAGTTTATCCACACTCACCTCCGCCACAACAACATTGGATTCTGCAATTGCCTTTTTCCGCGGCATATCATGTATAAGTGAACAATCATTCTATCTTTAATTCAATTTTTAAATGACAAAAACAACAAAACACCCAAAAAACAAAACACCAAAAACACCAAACACCAAATAAAATAAAATTGATTTCGTTATAAAGACATCGCCCCATCATTCATCAAAAGCCACCATGGAAGCTTACAACCAAGTTATCCAACTAATTCAATCCTATGACAAAGAAAATGACTTCGCACTCCTAACACCGGATGTTTACGTATACAGTTTAAATCTCTATAAAAAGGAACTCTTCCAAAACATCCAAAACACGCAAAACATGATTCAATTAACAGACCCTAAATCCATCTACGAAACGCTCATCAACATCACCTTATTGACTCTAAATTACATGCATAAATCCACCTCCGCAAGCAAAGACACCATCATCTCATCCAACCAGCAACTCTTTGAACGAAAGAATCAAGATTACGGCAACTCCTTTGTCGACTACGGATTGATCGGCGTCTTGGTCCGCCTCAACGATAAAATCAATCGCCTTTTAACCCTGCTAAACCCCACCACCACCCCCCAAGTCCATGACGAACGCATTGAAGACACCCTCAATGATCTATACAATTATGGAGTCATCGCCATCACGTACAAGTTCAATCCTTGATCGCCCATCTCACCGACCCCACTCACCAACCCAACCCATCACGCACGCATTTACGACAAATCAATATTTTTTATTTCCTCTTACATTATAAATGGAAACCATGACCCAAGAATTAGACATACAAAATTATGACTTGAAAAGCATTCAAAAGTTATACAACCAAACGAACCAAAGCAACACCTTCCTAAATGAGTATACACTTTTAGATGTAGAAGAAGGCAAAAAAAGAGTGCTCGTCCACTTGCTCCAACGCTACAAGCACAAAGGACAGGACTACATTCAGGCCTTTGTGGACGCCACATCCACGGAACTCATCAATGCTCTCTTCCAAAAGGACGGCAACAAGCCCGGTAACACGCAAATGGTCGGCGTGAAAAACATCATCAAAGACGAACGCAAGCTCAACCCCTCCTTCTTCCAAGAAACCTACCGCATTGTGAACATTGATTCCATGTATCGTAGCAACTTATGGCTCACCAACTACACCTACGACAGTAAAACGAGCACCAATATGAACGTGACCCTCAACGACAGCCTGGACAACGTCACCACTCTAGAACTCACCAATGTGTGCATTCCATTCACTTTTTATAACATTGATGAGACATATGGAAACAATTACTTCTACATCCAAAAACACGGAAGCGAGGACATTTCTAAGATCAGCATACCCGGCGGCAATTACGAGGACATCGCCACGCTTGTGGAAAAAATCAACAACTCCATCAGCGAGAATGCCACCTCCGACATCAGTTTCGGAGTAGAACCCATATCCCATAAAATAACCATTAAAAACTCGTCCGCCGACACATCCTACGACGTGATCTTTTATGACGACGATGATCCCGATGAAAGTTTCCATAACCAAAACAC
>MDTC01233023.1_pt1 | contig 13365 bp, 8 predicted proteins | sample 811181 | NCBI WGS metagenome assembly MDTC01 (sample SAMN05326644, study PRJNA326480) | marine metagenome | isolation source: seawater | place: Pacific Ocean: North | collected 2011
AGGTTTGCAAAGCAACGGGCATTGAGTCTCATAAAATTATCCACCGCTTTAAAGGGGCCGATCTTGCGGCAACAATCTGTCATCACCCCCTGCATAAACTGGATGATCATTATAACTTCGCTGTACCTCTTCTGGCAGCTGATTTTGTTGAAATAGAAACCGGTTCAGGCTTTGTTCATGTTGCACCTGGTCACGGTACAGATGACTGGGAACTTGGCATTGCCAACAACATTCCCATTCCCGATACTGTTGATGCAAATGGTGCCTTTTTTGACCATGTCGGCATGTTTGCAGGTGTTGAAGTGATGGCCATTGGGACCAAAAACAAGCCTTATTACCCAGGGAACAAAGCAGTAATAAAAAGGCTAGACGAAGCCAGAAACCTGTTGGCCACAGGCACGTTAAGCCACAGCTACCCCCATTCTTGGCGTTCAAAAGCGCCGCTAATCTTCCGAAATACACCCCAGTGGTTTATTTCTATGGAAAAAAACGGCTTGCGTGAAACAGCCCTAAAAGCCATCAACGAGACCCTTTTTATTCCTGATACTGGACGCAATCGCCTGAATGGAATGATTGAGACCCGGCCTGACTGGTGCGTGTCGCGCCAGCGTGCATGGGGTGTTCCTATCGCAGTATTCATCAATAAAAGAACTGGCGATCCCTTACGTGACGAGAAGGTTTTAGAACGTATTGTGAAAGCGGTTGCTGAGGAAGGAGCAGATGCTTGGTTTACATCTGACGCATCACGCTTTCTTGGTAGCGACTATTCCCCAGAAGATTTCGATCAAGTCACAGATATTCTTGATGTATGGTTTGACTCAGGATCAACCCACAGCTTTGTGCTTGAAGACCGCGAAGACCTACAATGGCCAGCTTCATTGTATCTAGAAGGTTCTGACCAACATCGAGGCTGGTTCCATTCTTCCTTGCTTGAGTCCTGTGGGACCCGGGGCCGTGCCCCCTACAATGCGGTGTTAACCCACGGCTTTGTGATGGGTGAGGACGGCTATAAAATGTCCAAGTCACTGGGTAACATTGTCTCACCGCAGGATGTGATCGACGTAAACGGGGCAGATATTTTACGTCTGTGGGTCGTCGGCTCTGACTATTCTGAAGATTTGCGCATAGGTCCTGAAATCATTAAAAGTCACACAGATATTTATCGTCGTCTCAGAAACACTTTGCGCTTTCTGCTGGGTAATTTGCACGGATTCGAAGAGAGCGAGCGTCTACCCCTAGCCCAAATGCCAGAGCTGGAGCGCTGGATCCTGCATCGCTTGTGGGAAATGGACTCCTTAATACGGAAGTTTTGTGAAGACTTCCACTTCCACGCGTTATTTACAGAACTTCATAGTTTCTGTTCCGTTGATTTATCTGCTTTCTACTTTGATATTCGCAAAGATAGCCTGTATTGCGACCGCGTCGATTCGACCGCTAGGCGTGGTACGCGAACTGTACTTGATGAAATATTTAATTGTTTGACTGCTTGGTTAGCGCCATTCATTTGTTTTACGGCAGAGGAAGCCTGGTTAATGCGCAATCAAGGCGACGACGAAAGTGTCCACTTACGCTTGTTTCCGGAAATTCCTGAAGATTGGCGTGATGAAGCTTTGTCCAAGAAATGGTCTAAAATTCGCCGCCTACGCCGCGTGGTAACCGGTGCTTTGGAGATTGAGCGAACGGAAAAAAGAATCGGTTCCAGCCTTCAATCTGCTCCAGTTATTTATACAAGTACCGACTATAAAGATTCCCTTAAATCCTTGAATAAAAATGAGTTGGCAGATTTGTTCATCACCTCTGGTCTCAGCTTTTCAAGTGCCAAAAGCCCAGCTAATGCCTTTAAACTTGATGACGTTCCCGGCGTTTCTGTCACCCCAGAACTAGCTAAAGGCAAAAAATGTGAACGTTGTTGGAAAATCCTTGAGGACGTTGGATCCAATATAAATCACCCCGATGCTTGCCCAAGATGCGCCGACGCTGCGGATAATAATCCAGGTTTAGTTGAATGACTGAAAAAAAAGGGAAAAGTGGATTTTCACTTGGATTAATATGCGGAGTTATTATTCTGGTTCTTGATCAAATTACCAAGTGGTGGATAGTAACAGAGGTTATGTATCCACCTCGACTTATACCAGTTTTCCCGTCTTTTAATTTGGTGATGGGTTGGAACAGAGGGGTAAGCTTCGGTATATTTGACTCATCGTCTCCACCAAATCAGTGGTTGCTAATTAGCCTTGCCCTAATAATTGTCACCGTTCTGCTTATTTGGTTAAGACGCGCTGAAAGTCGTCTTATATCAACAGCCTTGGGTATGATTATTGGTGGTGCTCTTGGAAACGTTTTAGATCGAATACATTATGGAGCTGTTGCAGATTTTCTTGACTTTTATATTGGAAATTTTCACTGGCCAGCTTTTAATGTTGCAGATGCAGGGATTACTATCGGTGTAATCGTTTTAGTGCTAGAGTCTGTTTTAATTGGTTCTGAAAATGATAAAAATTAACGTATGTAGTTAAAATATTGGCAAAAATGACACATAAATTTGTAAATTTATTATCTTTTGTAATCTGTAGCGCATTGCTATTAAGTGCATGTTCTTCTAAGAAAAGTAATGTATTTGGTGAAGAAAAATACGCTCCGGACGAGTTCGCAGTTTATTCGCGTGCACCCTTAAGTATACCACCCGACTTTGGACTACGACCACCGAAACCTGGCGCCACACGTCCACAAACAATCATCTCCCGGGATCAAGCTAAAAAAGCGCTTTTATCCCGAAATACTCCAGGGATAGCTGACCCAACTTTAGATACTTCTAAATCTGGTTCAGATCAAACACCGGGTATTACTGCATTGTTGAACAATACTGGCGCCACGCAAGCAAAGAAAAATATTCGTGCACTAGTAAACTCAGAAACAGCCGGACTTTCCAGTGGTGAGGATGGAGGAATAGCTGAGACCATTCTTTTTTGGCGTAAAAACGATACAGGGTTAAAGGGTGCGGTTATTGACCCAGCTTTTGAACAACGTAGAATGAGACGAACAATAGCAGAGGGTGATGTTGTAGAAGAAGGCTCAACACCGAAGATCCAGCGTCCTAATGACGATGGAGATATTGCCAGAAAAAAAGAAGAAAAGAGCTTCTGGGGGAGTCTTTTCGATTAAATCAGTTTTCAAGCTTCTCGCAATCTCTATCAGGCTTACAATCTTAGCTGCGTTGATGTCACCTATCGACGTCAATGCTGATCATGGCGTTTTCAATCCAGAAACATTTACCCTCTCAAATGGCATGCAGGTGGTAGTTATTTCCAACCACCGTGTGCCTGTTGTTTCTCACATGGTATGGTATAAAGCTGGGTCAGCCGACGAATTACCGGGTAAGAGCGGGGTCGCACATTTACTTGAACATTTGATGTTCAAAGGTACAAAGAAATTTCCCTCTGGCAAATTCTCCAAAAATGTGGCTCGTGTTGGTGGTTCCGAAAATGCTTTCACATCGTTAGATTATACTGGTTATTACCAAAATGTTGCCGTTGAGCATCTGGAGGACATGATGCAAATGGAGTCAGATCGAATGAGAAATCTGGTGTTTGACCCAAAAGAGGTTGAGACTGAACGATTAGTTGTTCTTGAAGAGAGATCTCAACGTACTGATAACAATCCACGTTCTATATTAAATGAACATGTTAGTAGTACTTTATTTTTGAATCACCCATACCGCCGCCCAATCATCGGTTGGGAACACGAAATTAAAGCCTTGACCATTAATGATCTGAGAACTTTTTATGAAAAATGGTATACTCCAAAAAATGCTGTCCTTGTAGTAGCCGGAGATATTACAGTTGATTTTTTAAAACCCATAGCTGAGAGAATTTATGGGAAAATACCAGCCTCTGTAGCAATCCAAAGAGAGCGCCCATCTGAACCGCAACAAAAAGCCTCCAGACAAGTAGTCCTAAAAGATACTAGGGTTCGCCAAGAGTCGTGGAGCCGAACTTTTCTTGCCCCAAGTCGTGTCACATCCATATCGGGTGGTGCAGGGCAAGAGCACAGTTACGCCCTTGAAGTTCTCTCTGCTGTGATTGGCGAGGGCACGACCAGTCAAATATACCGCTCACTAGTTATTGACAAAAAACTAGCCGTATCCGCAGGCACTTGGTACAGCCCTAATCCTGAGGGTCCATCTCGTTTTACCTTTTATGCCTCGCCTAGCCCTGGTGTGAGCCTGAAGGCTTTGGAAAAGGCAATGGAAAAAGAAATAGTGATTTTATTAAGTGATGGCGTCACTGAAGAAGATATCACGCGTGTAAAAAAATCAATGTTTTCACAGGCTATTTATGCACGAGATTCTCTGTCAGCTGGTGCTATGTCATTAGGCTCGACGCTAGTATCTGGAGGGCAAATTTCAGATGTCGAAGCTTGGCCCCACCGGATCGCAGATATTACTGTAGATCAAGTTAATGCAGCAGCTCAAGCCGTTCTTAAAAACCGCCCAAGTGTTACTGCTCTGTTGCAAGGGGCAGGTAAAAAATGAATTTTTTTAAATTAATGGTCTTTATTATTATTCTAAGCGGGCTTTGGCCCTGTGGAGTGATACAAGCGAGCCATAAACCGGAACATAAAGTTAATGTAGTCAAGGTTCTCAGTCCGGGCGGTGTTGAGGCCTGGCTAGTAAGAGATCACCTGAACCCGATCATCAACTTTCACTTTGCCTTCCGCGGCGGCGCGGCTTTAGATCCAAATGGCAAAGAAGGACTTGCCTATATGGTCTCAGGCCTTCTTGATGAAGGCGCTGGTAATTTGGATAGCCAATCATTTCAACGCCGTCTTGAGGAATTATCAATCGTTCTTCGCTTTGATACCAGTCATGATGTCTTTCAAGGTCGCCTCAAGACATTAAGTAATAATAAAGATGAGGCATTCTCAATGCTTAAGGCAGCAATAAACCTACCTCGCTTTGATGAAAAAACTATAGATCGAATTCGCTCACAAATAGTGGCTCGATTACGCCAATCTTCACAAGACCCAAGTACTGTCGCCAGCTTAACTTTAGTCAAGGAATTGTTTCCCAATCATCCCTATGGCCGCCCAATTAAAGGGACATCGGAGAGCATCAAGGCGATTGATAGAGCTGATTTGAAGGCTTTTAAAAAAGAGCGCTTGGCCCGTGACAATCTTATTGTTGGGGTTGCGGGTGATATTAAGCCCAATGAATTAGGGCGTTGGTTAGATCAGATATTTCTAGATTTGCCCGCAACCTCAAAAGTCTCAAAAATCAAAGAAACACAGCCAGAAACTTCTGGGCGCACAAAGGTAGTAAAAATGGATGTACCCCAAAGTGCTATTGTTTTTGCCCAGAAAGGCCTCAAGCGAAATGACCCAAATTTCTACAGAGCCTTTGTTCTTAATCATATTCTGGGTGGAGGGGGGTTTACTTCACGCCTATACACAGAAATCAGGGAAAAACGTGGTCTTGCTTATTCAATTGGTAGCTACCTATATCCGAAAAGCCACGCAGGGCTAATAAAAGGCTACGGGGGAACGGCTAACGATCGAGTAAATGAAACACTGGAAGTCTTGAAAAAAGAATGGAGGCTCATGGCTAATAATGGTGTTGATGCAAAGACCCTTAGTGATGCCAAGACCTATTTGATTGGCTCTTACCCACTACGCTTTACGTCGAGCGAAAATATAGCCGCCATTCTAGTTTCTATGCAGCTTCAAGACCTTGGTATTGATTTTCTTAATCAGCGCAATTCAATAATTTCCAGTATCAAGCTCAAAAATCTCAACGCCACTGCCAAAGATTTGCTCGATCCCGACAAACTGTTTATCGTGGTTGTTGGCACTCCGAAAGGAGTAATATCGACACCTTCAGGAAGTTAACTTGCCAGAAACTATGGTAAGTTTCGGATTTGAGTCTGATCATCAGAGAGTTCTCACACTTATGCTTTACCAACACGATAAAAAAAATTGCTTTGCGGAAACTATTGGTAACAGGGGACTTGATAAAAAGTCCTATTCTTCCGTTTTAGAAAAAACCATGGAGGCTCTTGATGCCTTTCGCAAAGCATATAATGACAACAGTATTCCCCTGCTAGGCTTGCCAGAGATGACTAGTGACATTGAGAGCCTGAGGCCAATTGTTGAAAAATGCCGCCATGATTTTGACACCATGATTGTTTTAGGAACAGGAGGTTCAAGCCTTGGTGGCCAAACATTGTGTGCTCTGGCAGACGTGGGATTCGGCCCACAAGATGGGTCTCCTCGCCTTTACTTCATTGATAATGTTGACCCAAATACATTTGAAACCCTATTTAGTCGCATTCAATTAGAACGTACGGGGTTTATTGTCATTTCAAAATCTGGGGGGACGGCAGAAACTATTGCTCAGTTTATTGTCTGTCTGGATGCTATCGATCAATGCGTTGGAGAAAAGAAGGCAGCCGATCATGTTCTGATAATTGCAGAACCGGGTGATAATCCCCTGCGTCGAATAGCCAAAAGTCGTGACTTGATTACCCTTGACCATGACCCCGGGATAGGTGGGCGTTTTTCTGTTTTATCAAACGTTGGTTTATTACCTGCGATGATTTCTGGTCTTGACCCCATCGCCATTCGAGCAGGAGCAACCAGCGTTTTGAAATCTGCACTTGAGGCAAAGTCCCCGGCAGAGTGTGAGCCAGCGATCGGGGCGGCAATTAGCATATCGCTCTTTAAGGAAAAAGGCACGACCCTAACAGTATTAATGCCCTATGCGGACAGACTTTCTAATTTTGGGCTGTGGTTTCAGCAGCTATGGGCAGAAAGTCTTGGCAAGAAGGGCACTGGAACCACCCCTATTCGCGCGCTAGGTACCCGTGACCAGCACAGTCAAATGCAGCTTTATTTAGATGGTCCTCAAGATAAGATGTTCACTTTTCTAACCCTCGATGTGGCTAAAACAGGGCGTCCAGTCTGCGCGGCAAATACCAGCGATCCCTCACTTGCGTACCTTAATGGGCGCTCCATGGGTGATCTTCTCTCTGCCGAGCAGAAGGCTACGCTGACTACCCTTGCAGATCATGGTTGCCCAATCCGTATTTTTCGAGTTAGTGAACTAAACGAGGAAATCCTTGGAGCCTTGCTTATGCATTTTATGTTGGAAACCATCATTGCCGCGCATCTACTTGGTGTGGACCCTTTTGATCAACCTGCTGTCGAAGAAGGTAAACGGCTTACAAGACACTTTTTATCTGAAATGGATTTTGACGGGTGACCATTCGCCAATTACCGAAAAACCTGGTCAATCGAATCGCAGCTGGTGAGGTTGTTGAGCGTCCTGCATCGGCAGTTAAGGAACTAATTGAAAATTCTATAGATGCAGGTGCCACCCGGGTCGATGTCGTCGTGCGCGATGGAGGACGTACCCAGGTCATAATTACAGATAACGGAAGCGGTATGTCTCGCAAGGAACTGTCGCTGGCAGTCGAGCGCCATGCCACGTCAAAACTTCCAAATGATGACCTAATAAATATATCCAGTCTTGGCTTCAGGGGGGAAGCACTTGCCTCTATTGGTGCAGTCAGCCGTTTAAAACTAACCAGTAGGCGCCTAAATGATGATGAAGCATGGACGCTTGACGTCGAAGGCGGGGAGTTGGGTTCGACCCTACCGGCGGCACATCCTCCCGGCACACGCATTGAAATAAAAGATTTATTTTTTGCCACCCCGGCTCGCCTTAAGTTTCTCAAAACTCCACGAACTGAACTTGGCCACATCAATGAAGCGATCAAGCGACTGGCTATGGCCCATCCAAGCATCGGCTTTACGCTGAACGATGGGGACCGCGATTTACTTCGTCTAGCTCCAGCTCAGGGTGATTTTCTTGACAGCTGCCTAGAGAGGCTTGGCGCGATAATGGGGCGGGATTTTGCCGAAAATGCCATTGCCATCAATGCTGAACGCGAAGGTATACTTTTGAGCGGGCACGCAGGACTGCCGACATTGAACAGGGGCAACGCCCAGATGCAGTTTCTTTTCGTCAATGGTCGCCCAGTTCGTGATAAGCTCTTTTATGGCGCATTACGTGGGGCCTATCGAGATTTTTTAGCTTCAGACCGTTATCCAATGGTAGCTCTTTTTCTTAAGGTGCCAGCAGAAAATCTTGATGTTAACGTTCATCCAGCCAAAACTGAGGTCCGTTTTAGTGATGCAGCACTAGTTCGTGGCCTAATTGTAGGCGCCGTTAAGCAAGGTTTAGCTGAAGCTGGCCACCGAGCGTCAACTACCATTGCCGACAGTGCCCTTGCTGCAGTTCAACCGGGCTCCTTAACTCTAGGGCGCAGGAGTACAATATCACCTAGCTACGGCATTAATGGACACGTCAACCCTAACTTTGCAAATCAAGCACAGAATTTTTTTGGACCAAACGGTGATTTTGATGCACCCTTGGCAGCGCCCGATGCAAAAGACGGGTCTGGCAACAGCGTTTTTAAAGTTGAAGACCCGGGGGACTACCCCCTAGGGGTTGCCCGAGCACAATTACATGAAACCTATATTGTTGGCCAAACTGCAAATGGTATCGTCATTGTTGATCAACACGCGGCTCACGAACGCCTTGTTCACGAACGCATCAAGAAATCGTTGGAGTCAGGCGGGGTCACCAGACAAGGGCTGTTAATCCCTGAAGTCGTCGAGCTTGACGAAACATCTGCCGAGCGGCTCAATAGAAAACATAAAGAATTACTGGAACTCGGCCTAGCAATAGAGGCCTTCGGGCCAGGCGCTGTGATGGTACGTGAAGTCCCAGCGTTATTGGGAGAATGTGATATCCAAGGCTTGATACGCGACCTCGCCGACGGCTTAGCTGAAAGTGACGAGACGTTAGCCCTAAAAGATCGCCTTGGCGACGTTACCGCAAAAATGGCCTGCCATGGATCCGTAAGAGCAGGAAGACGACTGAACGCGACAGAAATGAACGCCTTATTGCGTGAGATGGAGGCGACCCCTTATTCAGGTCAATGCTCCCATGGCCGCCCGACTTACGTAGAATTGAAACTTATCGATATCGAAAAACTATTTGGCAGGCGCTAAATTTTCATATTTTTGAAGCAGCTGAATGCAACCCCCTCAGCCCGTTCGGACCACAAACAACTCCTGCAAGATTATAGAATTGAGGATTCTCGCTGCAGGAACGTTGGGTTTGGTTGTAATTTACGTCCAGATCAATTCTGAATACCTTGTGCCCAATTTATGGCTCTAGTAAATTGTTTGTGGCCCATCCACCTCATTGCAAAGGTAGTTGATTCGCTTTGTCAGGATGGCGTTACAACTGAAGAATTACTCCTTCATTGGCATGTCGTGCAGATTATTGGCGTCGCCAGGTGGTGCCCTCCGGTCCATCTTCAAGCATAATCCCCTGCTCCATGAGCTCATCACGAATGCGGTCTGACTCGGCAAAATTCTTATTCTCACGAGCTTTGAGACGAAGGGCAATTAAGGTATCAATAACGGTATCATCACCTACACCTTTGAACCAAACGTCCGGTGGCTGCTGCAAAAGCCCAAGCATACTTGCGGCAGCAATAAGATCTGATTTTGCAGAGCTATCACCAGCGCGAGCCTTATTAGCAAGATCATCCATTTCAGAAATGGCCTGAGGCGTGTTGATGTCATCAGACAACGCCAGAAACACAGCCTCGGGCGCAGCTCTTCTATCGGGGCAGGGACTAATTATCCTGTACCAACTATCTAGCTTGCGTTTTGCATCGGCAATGCCAGCTTTGGTAAAATTAAGCGGTTGACGATAGTGCGTTGAGAGCAACGCCAATCTTATTGCCTCGCCAGGAAACTCCTCAAGCAGACTATTGACCGTGTAAAAATTTCCTTTGCTTTTTGACATCTTTTGGCCTTCGACCATCAGATGGCCGTTGTGCATCCATACCTTAGCCAAGCTTTTCGTTCCATGGCTACACCTACTTTGGGCGATTTCATTTTCGTGATGAGGAAAAATCAAATCCTGTCCACCGCCGTGAATGTCAAATTCTTTGCCAAGATATTTATTACTCATTGCTGAGCATTCCATATGCCAGCCAGGCCTGCCAAAACCCCACGGACTATGCCAACCAGGTTCTTCGCTGCTAGACGGCTTCCAAAGCACGAAGTCTGTGGCATCTTTTTTGTATGGGGCTATCTCCACCCGTGCTCCTTCAATGATTTCATCCCGGCTATGGCCAGACAACTTGCCATAGCCATCCCAAGAGGAAACAGAAAACAACACATGGCCTTCAGCCTCGTAGGCGTGTTTCTTTTCAAGCAAAACCTTAATCATAGCGATCATTTCTGGAATGTGATCTGTTGCGCGTGGCTCAAATACAGGTTCAAGAGCATTTAGTGAAGACATATCTTCCTGAAAAATTTTTGCAGTACGCATAGTGATAGTGCGGATATCCTCACCAGTTTCTGTAGCCCTTGCATTGATTTTATCATCCACATCAGTGATATTTCGAACGTAGGTAACTTTTGGGTAAATAAGTTTAAGTAGGCGATACAACACATCGAAAACGACAACTGGACGAGCATTGCCAATATGAGCTAAGTCGTAAACCGTGGGTCCACAGACGTACATACCAATATGTTTTTTATTCAACGGCTCGAAGTTTTCTTTTTTTCGAGTCAAAGTGTTATGAAGGCACAACATATAAGATCCTCTTTGGTCAAGAAACCGTTCAAGCGCATTTGTTTACTTTGACCCTACAGGGCATCACCAAAACTCTAGCTTAAGTTTAGGTGAAACCTCCAAACCGCTGAATTGTCTCAGTTATTTTAGGAGCCATCCCAAAAAAATACCTAGATCTCCACATTAGCATATTGGTCAACTTTGCTATCTTTAAAATTGGGAGTCGCCTCAACTATTCTAAAACCATCAATGCTGATCAAATTTTTGCTGACCTCTTATTGCTCAGTGAATGAGATAAAAATGAATAAAAGAAGTTATACACTCCCTTCTTTTTTTCCTTTCAAACGTTGCAAAACACGATCTCTTCCTATTAAGGGAAGTAGCAACCTAAGTTCCGGACCATAATCAAGTCCGCTCAGTGCGAGTCGCAATGGTAGAAAAAGATCTTTGCCTTTGCAGCCTAAATCTTCTTTGATTTTATCAGTCCATTTTTTCCACGTTGTCTCATCCCAGGGTTCTGCAGGCAACAAATCTGCTATTGCTGAGGCAAACGGAACATCTTCTATTACCGTTTCAATATCATCAAAACAAATTTTATGCCAAAGAGTTACATCATCAAATTGCTCCAAGTTAGATCTGACAGCACACCAGAAATCTACATTGGCATGTTGAAGGCCCATCCCAGAAAACCTCTCATGAACATCTTCAAAAGGCATAGCATGTAATAATGCAGCATTAAGAGTTTTTAACTGTTCTGGATCAAACTTTGGCGTTCCACGTCCCGTGTGGCTTATATCAAAATTTACCGCCAGAGCGTCAAGATTGATGCACGGTACAATAGAGTCGGAAGTTCCTATGTGGGCAAGATAACTATTCAAAGCCATAGCCTCAACTCCATCTTCACGTAAAGAGGTTACCGTCATGGAGCCAAGACGTTTAGAGAGACCCTTGCCGCTAATATCTGTCAGCAGAGGGGTATGGGCAAAAGTTGGCGGTAATGCGCCAAGCGCCTCAAAAAGCTGAATTTGCACAGCTGTATTAGCAACATGGTCTTCACCGCGAATAACGTCGGTCACTTCCATGTCAACATCATCAACAGCAGATGGTAGCATATATAGATATGACCCGTCGCCTCGCACTAAAACAGGATCACTTAAATTACTACCATGGAAGTGAACTGAGCCACGTACAAGATCATCAAAATAAATATCTTTGTGATCTAGCCTAAAGCGCCAGTGCGGCTTACGTCCCTCAGCTTCGTACTCACGTTGTTTTGCAGTATTTAACTCAAGGCCAGAGCGATCATATATCGGTGGCTTTCCTTGAGAACGCAAACGTTTCCGCTTGTAATTAAGTTCTTCTGATGTCTCATAACAAGCATAAACGCGTCCCGCTGCCTTTAAGGCCTCTAGTATTTCTCGGTAACGATCAAGTCTCGCCGATTGCCGCTCCAATTGATCCCATTCAAGTCCTAGCCAATTTAGATCTTCTTCGATGGAAGTTGCAAATTCAATTGTAGAACGCTCCACATCTGTATCATCCATACGTAGAATAAAACGACCATTTGATGATCTTGCATGTAGCCAGTTGGCTAGGGCCATGCGGATATTTCCAACATGTAAATGTCCTGTTGGGCTAGGGGCGAAACGAACGACGGTCATAGTTCATTTCCTTGTGACTTGTAACCGGTAAAACCATTCGTGATTGGATAGCGACGGTCACGTCCAAAAGAGCGCGATGATATCTTAACGCCAGGTGGGGCCTGACGACGTTTATATTCTGCCCGGTCTAGCATGCGCCATACATTATCAACCGTTTCTGGATCATGACCAGTAGCCGCAATTTCAGCAGCAGACAATTCATCCTCAATCAAACCAAACAAAATATCATCAAGTTTCTCATATGGAGGTAGGCTATCTTCATCTTTTTGATCCGGTTTCAATTCCGCTGAAGGCGGCTTACTTATGACCCGCGCTCCCATAACAGGGCCTGCTGGGCCAAGAGCATCAACAGGAACGTTGGCATTGCGCCATTCAGACAGGGTAAACACCGTTGTCTTGTATATATCCTTAAGTACCGAGTAGCCTCCACACATATCTCCATATAGGGTTGCATAACCAACGGACATTTCCGATTTATTGCCGGTAGAAAGAACCATGTAACCAAATTTGTTAGATAATGCCATCAAAGAAAGGCCACGAGAACGAGATTGCACGTTTTCCTCTGTGGTATCGGCGGTTTCGTTCTCAAACGAAGATTTGAGCATCTCACCAAAAGCCGCCATTGCAGGTTCAATGGAAATAGTATCTAACCGACATCCCAACAGATTAGCAATCTCAACAGCATCATCGATACTTTGTTGTGATGTATAGGGCGATGGCATCATAACACAATGAACACGATCGGGACCTATAGCATCAACTGCGACAGCAGCACTTAGCGCACTGTCAATTCCACCGGATAACCCAATTAAAACGCCAGGGAAACCATTTTTGTTTACATAATCACGTAAACCAAGCGTGATCGCCCTGTATATTTCCTCTATTTTACCAACCTGAGTTAGCTGATTTTGATTCTGACAACGCCACTTGTTTTTAATTAGCTTCCAGCTTGTCTCCAATACGCTATCCTGCCACGAACAAGCGCGTTGTATGAGAACGCCTCCATTTCCCATTACAAAACTATCCCCATCAAAAACTAATTCATCC
>MDTC01008934.1_pt1 | contig 13364 bp, 15 predicted proteins | sample 811181 | NCBI WGS metagenome assembly MDTC01 (sample SAMN05326644, study PRJNA326480) | marine metagenome | isolation source: seawater | place: Pacific Ocean: North | collected 2011
AAGGTGATGGTAGAAAAGTTGTATTTGTATTAGGTGTCACAGAAAATAGTTTAAAAATAGTAAGTAATAAAGAAAAAAACCTAGTTTATGAATCACATTTACATGTAGCATTAACTAGAGCAAAAAACCAGATATATTTTGGTTTAGTAAAAAATAATGATGATATTCATAAAAGATTTGTAAAAACTGGATATGTTGAATATTTACCTAATATTAGTAAAAATATTAACTTAGATAAAATAACCGAATTGATCGACAAAGATAAACTAATTAAATTATTAGACAAAAATAATATTTCGCCAGAAAATATTTTAAAAGAAGAAATTAATATTCAATGTAAAGAACAGGTTGATTGGGGATATCATTGTATTAAATATCAAACTTTTTATTATAATATTATTTTAAATATACTTAAAAATCGATTTAAGAATTCATCAATAGAGAATTCCCAGTTATTTGTTAAGTTAAATATTATATCAAAATATACAATTGTTGAATATAATGTAAATGAGTTTTATAATTTTTTAACAAAATATCAATATAAAAATTTACCGCATTTTCCATTATGTAATTTATCAAATAATCCAGAATATCAAAAAAACAATTTTAATATTATTAAAAATACGATGGAAAAAGTCAAAAAAAGTATTAAAAATAAATCCATTGATAAATTAAATGTATATGAATCAATTGTTTTAGCATATATGATTGAATTAGAAACAAACCATAAATATTCAGAAATGACTCCAATGGATATTTATAATATAACACATTTTTTTCAAAGTAATACTAATAAAGAAACTGAATTATTAAATAATATTGTAAATAATGAAAATATTATTGATACAAGTGGTATAAAAGATTATCAAAATATTAATTGGAATATTTTTAAACATATTGAATTAGATAGTAAATTTGATTATTTTAAAATTAATAAATTACAATTTCCAATTATTGGAAATAATGAAACTGATATTAAACATATTGTATTAAAATCTGATATATCTGAGTTAAATTTTTGGGATATTATTATTGAAATATTATTAGAAAGATTTATAATTTATAATCCAAAATCTGAAGAAGATATTCGTAAATTTAAAGATAAAAAAATTAATACATATTTATTTTTATTAGATAAAAATAGTTTTATTAAATTTGTTTGGGATTGGGATAAAGCATTATTTAAAGATATTAAGTCCGAGTTAAAAGTTGTTTTTGAAGAATATTATCAAAATAATCATAATGACATATATAAATATTTTACTCATATTAAAGATACTAATAAAGAAAAATGGGATAAAGAACCTAATATCCTTATTGATAAAATTATATATGATTTTAAAAAATATTCAAATTTCCCAGAATATATTATAGATTTTTTTAAAGATATTAATACAAAAATAGAAGATAATGAAGAATATGATTATATAGATAATTTTCAATGTTTTAATGATAAACTAAATAGAAAATTAACAAAAAATATAAATAAATATTTAGAATTATAGGCGTTTTAATTGACCAAAGGTGTAACAGACATTATTATTTAAATTCATTTAAAATTAATTTTAATTTTTAATAAATGAATAGAAATAAAGAAGAAAAAAAAAAAATTATTTTAGACATTATAAAAAAAATAGATGAACTTAATTTAAATAATGAATATGACCCCATTAAAAAACTTTATGAATTATTTAGAGAATATTTAGATAATGATTATTCTATAAATGTAAATATTTCTTTTCCTGAATTAAATAAAAAAATTATAGGTTTATTACCAATTAAAATTAAAAATAAACCTATGATAAAATTAGTTGAATGTTAATTAACAATTTTTATTGATACATTTTGTATTTTCAACTAATTTATTTGTATTTATCCACATTAATATAGTTATGACTATTAAAAATATATATATGCCGGCCCCAATTAAATATGCTAACATAGAACTATTATTCATTTAAATATATTTTATTTATTTATTTTTATTTTGAAAAAAATTTTAATAAATTTTTAAATTTAACATTATCTTCGCAAAAAATATATTTATCATCAATGATTTCATATTTACAAATGGGTCTTATTTTATTTGGTATTACATTTGATAAATAAATATAATTTGAAGTTTTAATTAATTCTCTTAACTCATTAAAATAATTTTTTAAATTTAAAATTATATTATTAGATAAATTTTTCCATTTATCCTCAGTTAAATCAATAATACCATATTCCTGCTCTGTTTCAAAATCTGAATCATATTTAACTTTATTGTAAACTTGTACAATTTTTCCTTTATTTATTCCAGTTGCAATTAAATAACAAATTAATTGATATAAATCATACTCGTTTTTACGAACATTCTGTTGCCTTGTTCTTGTTTTAATTTCAATTAAAATATCATTTTTAATTGCATCATTTTTACCACCAATACATGCATCTTCCATTATATTATAATAATACATTTTATCGTTGCCCCTTTTATATTTTTCGTTTTTAATTATATTAAACTCCTGATTATTACCATTTGTTTTTTTTAATATATCTTTAGTATATTCTTTTAAATGTTCTATTTCTGTTTCACTTTGTTCATTATTTCTTTTTCTTTTATATTCATTAATGATATCATTTTCTATTTTAACAAAATCTTTTACATCATATTCTTTTGGAAGTGATTCTGAAACTGTTTCTTTCTCCATTTGAGTAAAACTAATTTCAGATTCTTTAATTTCAATTATACAATTATTATAAATTAAATAATCAAATACTATTTTTGGACAATGGCGTGCCCATGATACAAGTAACATCTTTTCCTTTGATTCATATGGATTTTTACCTAATGCTGCGGCAACATTCGAAATTTCTAAATACATTTTTATATTTATAATAAATTTATCTTTTAAATATATATTAAAAATGTAAATTAATTAAAAAAAAAATATATACATATAATAATTAAATAATGCGACAAGTACAGGATATTTTTGCTAAATCTATTTCACATTGTATGTTTTACATAATCTTAATGTTATCTTTTGCATTGAGTCTTACTGATACAATTGATGATGAACATTCAAATAAAGCACTTCCTATTTCAATTTTAATTGCAAATATTATTATTATTTTATTATTACTTTTAAATATATTACCTAACTTTGGCGGATTCTTAAATGGAAGTAATCCATCTATGCTTATATTATTCATTATAGTTTTAATTTTATCTTTTATATTATCTATTGTTGACGTTTCAGATTCTGAAAAAGAAAATAAATCATTGCCTGTTATAACTTTAGTTGTTAATTCTCTAATTATATTATACACAAGTTTTCAGGCTATTAACCCAAGTAAATCAGTTGTTTAAAAATTCTTTATTCTTTATTTTCCAATAATTTTTCTAAACTCCAAATAGGAATTTCTTCTAATAAACATAATTTACATAAATCATTAACATAATGACGACAATCATATATTCCTAATATATAATTGCGGTCTATTTTTTCTTCTAATTTAATTATTTCATCTAATGTAAAATTAGTTCTACCCCAATAAATATTTTTTTTATATAAAAAATCTATATGTTCTCTATATTTTATTTTTTTAATTAACTTATTATTTAAATTAGGAAACATAAATGTAAAATTAGTTCTATCTTTTTCTGTTGTAATATAATTACCATTATTATTAAATGCTCTATAATCAAATCTAATTTCTTCATTTTTATTTTTAAATGTAATACCAGTATGTATAATTCTTTTATAAGGTTTTTCTAAATTAATAAAAAAAATATAAGAGAATACATAATTTAATTAATAAATATATTATTTTTAATTTTTATTAAAACCAATAAGGAATTTCTCTTTTTGTCCAAACACAAAAATCTTTTTTATATTTTTTATAATAATTTCTATAAGCAATAATAGGATTTTTATGTTTTACATCTTCAAACATTGCCTGAGCAAATAATGTTATATTCCCCACAGGTATTAACTCTGGAATTTCATTAAAGATTTTCATAAATCTACTATCACACGAATGAATTTTATTATATCTATATGTATATTCTTTACATAATTCTCTAAATAAAATATAAGTCCACATATAATTACCTACTGATTCACGAATCCATTTTGTACACGGATGATTTGCAAATGCTTTTGTTCTTTTATATAAATTACTATGCGGACTATTTGAACAATAATGGTGTGTTACACACAACATTTGTGCTGTTTCCAGTATCATTTTAACTACATGTTTATCATTATGATATATAGCACATAAATACGGATTTAATGATAATATAAAAATATTCATATAAATTTATTAATATTTCTTAGAATATTTTATATTATAAATTTTAATTTGTTAAATTTTAATTTTTTAAATTTTTACACTTTTCTAAATTTTCAAAAAAATTCATTAACTTTGGATTATTATTGGGAACATTTATATAGTATGGACTATATTCTGGATTTGTTTGTGCTAAAATACCTATATTATTATATAAATAATTCATTTTATGTTTAAATTCTGGATTTAAACCATAAAACCAGGAATTTAAATTACCATTATAACCATTACAACCCTCACCTGGTCTTTTATTAATTATATTACCCGGAATTATTTGAATAGGAATACTTCTTTGACTCATCTTTATAATTAAAAAAGAATAAAAAAATTAAAAAAATAAATTCATAATCTTTGTCTTATATTTTTAATTTTATTTGTACAAGGAATTAACTGATAATTAATTACAAAAAATGCACTAAAATAATATATAATTTTTATCCATTTATTTATAAAATTTTCAATAAAATAAATAAAAAAAATAAAAAATTATTTAAAATTATTATTAGTTTTTAATTAAAATGGCAAATATTTATGATAGTGGATTAATTATAGATTCTCAAAAGTTCAATAAAGTAGTTAATAGTTTAAGACATTTTTTTCTTAAAAAACAATTTGTTGAAGTTCATACACAAAATAGACTTAGTATTCTTGCGGCATGCGAAGATCCATTTAATGTTCAAACATTTAATTATAATGGAAATATTTGGCCATTACCACAAACAGGACAAATGTGGTTAGATTATGAAATTTTAAAAAATCCAGATGTTGCTGGATATTTTTGTTTAAGTACTTCATATAGAATGGAACCAAATCCAGTTGAAGGTCGCCATGATATTATTTTTCCTATGTTTGAGTTTGAATTTAAAGGTGATATGAATGAACTAATTGAACTTCAAAAAGAATTACTACTTTGTCTTGGTTATAATAAAGATAAATTTTATGAAAATGATTATAAAAAAATTGCTGAAGAATTTAATACAACTGAATTAGAACACGAACACGAAGAAAAATTATATACTGATAAATCACCAGTTGCTTTTATAAAAAATTTTCCTGAATTTACAAGTCCATTTTGGAATATGAAAAGAAATAAAAATGATGATACTTCATATAAAGTTGACGTTATTTTATCGGGAATGGAAACATTTGGTTCAGCTGAAAGAGAAGTAGACGTTGAAGTTATGAGAAATAAATTTAATACAATTATGGATGGAAAATATAAAGATAAATTATATCAACTTTTTACTGAAAATAGAACATCTGAAGAATTAGAAGAATATTTAAAACTAAATTTTATTAAACGTTCAGGTTGTGGTATTGGTATTACTAGACTAATTAAATCAATGGAAAAAGAAAATTTAATTTAATTTACAAATATTCTATTTTAAATAATCAATAATTATTATTACGAACACGGTAGGATTTGAACCTACGCGGGTAAAACCCAATGGATTTCGAGTCCATCGCCTTAACCACTCGGCCACGTGTTCATAATAATAATTAATTCATTTTAAGTAAAATTATATAATGTTTATGTTTCTTTAAAAAGAGTTTTAATATCTTCAGTTGGATATTTATAAGTTAAATCAGGTTGATCTTCAAATCCATCTTTTAATAAAATATTATCACCCGTTTCCGTACATAATTGATAAATATTAAAATTATTTTTAATATCAAAATTTTTATTTCGTGTTGCAAAATTAACACTTATACTACCTTCTATACCACTAATAATTCTATGAAATATACCAGCTGGCCAAACAACCATAGCTGGACCATCATAATATAATTTATCATTTTTATAAACTTTATCTGGTGTTACAATAAAACTCGCTTTTGATTTTGTTTTTGTATCAAAGATATCTATATATCTTGTTCCCTGTAATACTAATAAATTATCATCTTGCCCTGGATGCATATACCATGGTCTTTTTATTGGTACCGGTCCATCATCAATCGGACCAGGTGAAATTGCATTAGGACCATGTATAATTCGATCTATTCCACTCATTTTAGGAATATCCGATGGAACCAGTTCATCAAATTTTACACCAGGTGTTCTTCTTAATACTCTTAGTGGAATAATTCTATACATTTTAATTAAAAAATTATAATATATCTTTAAATAATTTACTTGGGAACTAAAGCAATTGTTTGTGTTCCAAATTTATTTGAAATTACTTCTGCTCTATATAAACGAGCTGTATTAGTTCCAAATTTATTTTGAACATAATTTGATAAATCAACTTTATTAAAATTCATAACTTTACCAAATCCGGAACTTCCCTCGTCAAATAAACCTTTCATAAAATAAGGTGATTCATCACTCAGTGGAAATTTACTATAAATTTGTTTAATTCTCACTAAATCACTTTCGGGTATTTCTTGTACTGCCTCTTTTATAGACTTTGTCCATCCAACGTTGTCTTTTGCATCAGAACCTCCGGCATCACCTGGCCCAATTATATTTAATTTTAAGTCGTCTATTATTTCGGATAAATCATTTTGTAATTTATCAATTGATAAATTACCTTCTATGAAACTAACATTTCCTTTATCATTAATTAAATAATAATAATTAACTTTATTACCACTAATACTTTCAATTAATACAGGAGAAAAATTAATAATTCTTGACTCTTTAGTACCAAGATCAAGTTTAGATTCTTTTTGGTATTGAATGGCTCTTACTAAATTATTTAATTGCTCATTTACAAGCCAGTTTTTATTTATTCCTATATCTTTATATTCTTGTTTTACCTGTTTAAATTCTTCATCTGTATTTAAATTATATGCTTCTTTTAAATCATCTTCTATATCTTCAGTTACTAATGTATCTTCACCACATTCTTCAATTTTACCATCTATTTCTCTAAAATCTGTAAGTGGTTTATTATAATATACCCACTTTTTTGATTTATTTACATAATACCAAAACCACACAGTATCACCTTCTATTTTATGAATTACATATCTTTTATTAGAACATAATTTTCTTAATTTTAATAAAGGATCTTGTGGCAATTCTTCTTGTGGTAATGCTTCTTGTGGTACTGCTTCAGATAAATCATCTTCAAAGCAAGATTTAATTTGTTCAGATGTCATATTTCTAACCATCCAATTCATTATTTGTTCTTCACTTTGATTTTTAAAAATTTCCGCTGTTCTTTCTAAAGACATTTATAATATTTATAATTATATATTTTTTTATTTTTAAATTTGTTTTTATTTATTTTATAATTCAATACACGAATAATTTAACTTTTAATTTCTTAACCACATTGACCTTAAAAATATTTAAATTTGTACTTAAATAATTTTTATAAACCTGTATATTTATATTTTGCTTCTGCTAATAATTCATTTAATGATTTTATATCTAATTCTTGTAATTCGTCTATCATAGTTTCAGGTAAATATTTATATGTATATACAATATCTAAAATAATTTTATTTAATTTATCTTTTATTTCAGATGTTTGCAACATTTTTTTAATTTGTCCCTGTTGTTTTTTTGGAGTTAGTGGTGATTCAGATAATTTTTTTAAACATGATATTAATTTTTGTTTTCCTTTCATTAATTTTTCAATATTTTTAAATTCAATTCTACCTGAACCAGAATCACTTTTTTCACCCAATATTTTTTTCCTAAATAATGGATATAAATTAAAATTTTCTTTTATTCTTATAAAATAAGAAATAATATCATTATTATCTTTATTTTTACTCATTTCATCAAATATTTTTTCTAATGTTAAATTACTATTCCAACATTTTATGTTTTCATACATTGTTAAATTTTTATTTATTTCCGGCTCTTTTAAAATATTTACATTTTGCCCCTCATATTTTACTAAATTATCTCCGTCATAATATACTTCATGAAATAAAATTGGTAAACGCGAATCATTTGGATATGAAAATGTCCTTGATAAAATTTGTTCAAATGTTATTTCAGTTGGTATTCCATCACGAATAAATATTTCAAGAGTTTTAGGATTTTTAAAATAAATTTGATATTTACCATTACTCAATGGTCTTATATTTTCTTCTAATCTAATTATATTACCCATTTGATTTAAATCACAATCATATGCAACTTGTTTTAATGTTTCTTCAAATTCATTATTTATTTGATATTTTTTAAGCGCGCTAAATGCCATTTTTTGCTCTATAGTCATACTTTCAAACATTTTAAATTTATTCATACCTAATGTTTCATTTATCATTTCTACTATTGCAGGATCTGGGTCTATTGGTAAAACACTATAATGTCTAAATACATCAGTATATTGTTCTTCTAATGGTAAATTACTATGAGAACAAAATCTAACTGCACGCGCTAATATTTGTTCTATTCTTGCTTCATTCCACCATGGATCTGTTATATGAACTTGTTTTACATTTTTAAATGAAACACCTTCCATAATAGATCGTGTACCCAATACTATTTTTATTAATGAACCATCTTTATTATCAATTGAATTAAATGTGTTTTTTGCTTTTCTAATTAAATCTTTATCAGAACTTGTTTCTGAACTCCAAACAAAATATCTTAAATCACCTTGTTCTGGAAATTTTTTAAATCCACATGCATCTAAAATAATAGATAATGCCTCAACACCAAATTGTAACCAATTTGAAAATATAAATACAGGCCCATTACAATTTAAACTTAATTCTATTATCTTTACAAATTTTTCAGAATATCCTCTTGCTCTAATATAATTTAAAATACTTTCTTTTGTTTTAGGCTTTACTTTTTTTAATTCGTCTTTAAATGTTTTTAATCCTATTTTAATATCATTTCTACCAGATTGCGTTAATAATTTATCTACAACATCACTTTTAATTATGGGTAATGCTATATTACAAAATTGTTGTGAAGTTGTATATATTCCTGAAACAGCATCCTCTTTTTTATCATTTGAATCATTTTTTATTATAAACTCATCACCTTTTAATAAATTAGAATATATTGATTTATCTTTTTTAATATCTGATCTTAAAGCATTTATATATTGTTCTTTTTGAATAGATGCCATTTTATGTTCTAATATAATTATTCTTTTATAAGGATATGCATTTGGATTACCTCCTCTAAAATATGAAACATATCCAGCTGATAATATTCTAAGTAAATCTTTGTTTATAACACACGAATTTTCATTTATAAAATTTTTCTCTTTCACACGAACGCATTCAGCCGATTCATCATCTTTATATTTTCCCAAAAAAAATGAATAAAATTCTTCTTTTGTCAAAGGAAAGGGCATTCTAGGTCTTAATAAATTCATCGTTAAGGCGAATTCATATGGATTATCATATATTGGCGTAGCCGACAATACAACAATTCTACATTTTGGATTTAAATATTGATAAATTGCTGTAAATAATTTATTATATAATATTCCACCTGCGCTGACTAGTCTTTGTATCTCATCTATAACTAACAATCCATTTGAACTTAATAATGGACTATTTTTATCTTTTAAAAGAGGCATCTTTGTCCATGTTCCATCTTTTGTTTCTTTAAAAAGTTGATTTATAAAAATATTATGACTAATAATTTCAAATGTTTTAGTAACATAACTTAATAATGTATCTTTTTTATTTTTTACTTTAGAAAATGCAATATTTACTTCATTTTGTAATAAATGAAATTTTTTTTCTAATTCAATAATTTTAGCGGTATCTCTTTTTGCTCTTAATAAATGATTTATTTCTAAACTTAAATCATTTAATTCTTTAAACTTAGTTACATAATCTTCTTCATAAAATTGTAACAATAATCTATCATTCACGTTTGTATAAAAATCTCTTTTACCATCAACCATACACTGTGAAGTGCAAGACCAAATTTCTGGTTCTTTACCTTCCGCTAATTGTTCCTCATTATATACTCTTAATTCACCGATTATTTCTTCTTTATATTGCTCAACTAATGGAGCAGGAACAACATATAATAATTTTGTTTTTGTTGTTGTTTTAAATGCCTCGCCTATAACTAAACTAGTACATGTTTTACCTGACCCTAAACCATGAAATACCAATGAATTATTAAAATTTGTCGCAGGATTTATAAATTGACCTACAAATTTTTGCTGTGGTTTTAAAGAATATTCTTTTGTTTTACATATTTCAGAATTTGTTAAATTTATATAATCTTCTTTAAATGAAAATGGAGAATCTCCTGAAAATGCTTTATCTCCATATTTATCATTAACAAATTGTAAAAATTTTTCATTATTAAATTCTTTTAAATTTTCATAATTTAAAAAAAATTTATCCGTACAATTAATTTTATATTTTTTAAATAATTCCTCACTTGGATAATAATATTGCATTGAACATGACATTACTTTAAATATAAATAATAAAAAATTTTTAATTTATTTAAACTTCTTTTATAAATGTGTATTATGTATTAAATCTAATAAACCCAAATTACCATAATTATAATTAAAATATCTATGATGATCATCATGAAAATTTGGATTATGGTCAAATGATAATGTAAATATATTTTTAAATCCGGAATGGTGATACTGAGTACCTAAACATGCACCTATTATCCACAATAAAATAAAATATAAATCAATTCCCGTTATGTAAAATCCAAATGTAAATGGTATTAAATTAGATATTAAAAATTCAAATGGATGACAATATAAAGCCGTTAAAGAATTTGGTGATGTAAATTTATGATGCATTTTATGAAATTTATAAAATTTTTTTGTATGTAATAATCTATGACTATAATAAAATAATATTTCATTTACAAAAGTATTTAGTATAAATAAAAGTAATAAATTTTTATAATTTTTATTATCTGCTATAAAAATATAATTTATAAATTTACATTTATCTATTAAAAAGAATATATATGGAATACCAATAAAATTTAAATTAAATATAGAAACTAAATAAGCATTTAATGTTTTTTTATAAAATATTTTTACATTTTGTAATTTTTTACTATAATTTAATCCATTATAATATAAAAATAATTGATATGTTCCATTAACAGTATAAATAATATTAAATAATCCTAATAATTTTAATCCTACTATATAATTATTTTCATTATTTAAATAATTATCTAAATTTTTTCTTGATAAACTAAATAAATAATATAATAATATTTTAGAAGTTAAACTATTACCATACATTATTGTAAATAGTGTATAAATCAAATTTAAATATAAAAAATTTATACTAAAATAATTATTTTCTAAATAACTACATATAAAAATATTTGTTAATAAATTTAATATATCCATTTATATATTTATTTTATATATATATATATTTATTTTTAAGTAAAATTATCCAAATACATTTTCTAACGAAACAATTAAATATAAAAATCCATCCGCCGAATTTTCCTTATCATATATGTAACCAATATTATCACATGAATTTATTAATTTATTATTACATATAATAAATATGGATTGATTTTCTGTCATTTTTATTTTTTTTTTTAATATATATATAAACTGAGCCATTGTTAAATCGTTTGGAACTATATATTTATTTTTAAATAATGTTAATGAACTATCACAATCAACTATAATAGGTATTCTATTATTATATTTTAATTTTATTGTATTACTTGTTTGTAATCTTTCCTCTAAACTTTTTTCACGAAATTTATTAATATACTTATAATTTTTATAATCAATATTAATAGATTTATTAAACATTATTTAATTTAAATAAATATTTTTAATTTAAATAAATATTTTATATATTTAGATCATTATTGCCATAAGGAATGATTAAGATTCCACCTATTGTCATTACTATAAAACCAATTATTTGTAATAATGTAAATTTTTCATTAAGTAAAAAATAACCAACAATAAATGATATACCTAATGTGCTTGCGACATTCCAAATACCATTTGCTACACCTATATTATTATAATTTTTTAAACAAAAATAATAAAATATTGCAACTAAACCATATAAAATAATACTTAATATAAATAAATTCCATTTAAAATTATTAACAGATTTATTTAAACAATACTGCGCTAACCATTCTAATAAAATTACAATTATTAAAAATATAACAAATATTATTATTTTATTCATTTAAATAAAATATATATTTTAATTTTATATTTTATTAAATACTGCCGACCATGTCCAAATACCTAAAGCTAATGCTTTTCTATATTTAATAGAATTCATAAATCTCTCTTGATGATATTTATCTTTTGCATAATAAACTACAACATCCTCGTTTGTTTCTGGATCTGGTAATGTTACATAAAATTTAGTTTTATAATTTAAATCTGGCTTTTTAAAAACAGGAATATCTCTTTTTGGACTTTTAATATATATTTCTAATAAATCTTTTATTTGTAATGAAAATATTACTCCATTATAACCTTTATATAATATATAATTATCGTCATTTTCACCTTTACCAATTAACCATCCTCCACTTCTAAATGTTCCTTCTGGTGCTCCAGATAAAGAATTACTATTTAAACGATATTTAAATTGTCTACCCTTTGGAAAAATTAAAATATCTTTTACTTTTTTTAATGAAACCCATCCTTCAGATACAATTTTAGATATATATTTTTTTTCAAATGACGGATCATAATTTACTCTTGTCTGAATAGATATATAAGTACTTGGATCATAACGAGTATCATGTTTTGTCTTTGGATCTACCGCGTGTGAATACATTTGTAACTCGTCTATTATATTATCCGACATTGGTTTTATATTAGATGATAAGCTCATTACTAATAAATAATAATATATTATTTCTTTAAATTATTCTATTACATGGTTATTTAAAAAAAGAATTATTAAAAAGAATAATTAAGATTATTTACTCTTAGGACTTAATGATTTACTCTTTGGACTAATTAATTTACGTTTAGGACTTAATGATTTACTCTTTGGACTAATTAATTTACGTTTAGGACTTAATGATTTACTCTTTGGACTAATTACTTTACGTTTAGGACTTAATGATTTACTCTTTGGACCAATTA
>MDTC01125135.1_pt1 | contig 13362 bp, 10 predicted proteins | sample 811181 | NCBI WGS metagenome assembly MDTC01 (sample SAMN05326644, study PRJNA326480) | marine metagenome | isolation source: seawater | place: Pacific Ocean: North | collected 2011
CTATTGTATTTTCTGACAAATCACCTTTCTTGGCAAAGACAGGTTCGAGCGGTAAATTCCTCCTCGCACTTCCCGATGGCCAGATGGGAAAACTTATGGCGTACCGAAAGAATATAGCAGGCGACTACGCTGCAGCCGGGACACCTGAATCTGCCAGTGCTGACATTCTTACTAAAGGCCTTCTTGATGATTACAAAGATGACGTAACAGGAAAAGCATCTGAGCTAGGCGCCGATGGCGGCAAAGTTGGCAATGACTTCGATAAGCTCAATACAGCTGTCACCGACTTCCTCGACGGTTGGAAAATGATGGAAATGCCACTGCAGTTCTCACAACCGCCAGCTGCAGTAGAACCACCTGCTGCTGCAGATACACCACCTGCAGAAGCCACCCCAGCTGACCCAGATCCTGAAGATACCACAATCATTCGCAAGGAAGCAGCTACGGATCCGCAGATCGATCTTGGCTGCACAGGCAAGAAAGATGCTGCTGACACCAAGTTTAATACCATTGTCAGAGACGGTAGCAAGTTCGATGACTATTCCGCAAATCCTGGCTGGAGATGCAGTGGAGATTGCCGGATCAGCCGTGAATTTCATAGTGCAATTTTCGGAGCTCCTGACACTGTAGGTGGCGATAATGCAACAAGATATCCAGATAAGTCCGAAGGCTACTGCCTACTTACCACAGGGGACAATCTCTACAAACTAGGCAACAGTGAACAGGCTGGCCTACAACCCGGCCCTGCAGATGGAACTTCCTACAAAGGCCAACAATCTGAAATGTGGCAGCAAGTAAAAGTACCGAACGACGCAAAATCTATCCAGCTAAGGGTTGCTTTTTTCTCTCAAGAGTTTCCTAGGTGGGTAGGCTCTGGCTTCAACGATAGCTTTTTTGTGAAGTTTGACGAATCTCCAGACTTTATCGGCAAGGGAAGCCTCAATGATCTAGCTGGAATGGGCTCAACAGGAACAGAGGCTGAAAAAACTGCGGCTAAAGATTGCAAAAATAATAAATCAATAGCGAGTACGAGCCAAGTCAAATGCGGTCAGTGGCAGAGCGTCGCTGGTGACGACAACCTTACACACGGCGCTATTTGGAATATAGACAAATCATCCCATGCAGTTAGCCAGGGTACAAGTTTCGGGTGCAGCAACGGTGCCGAAAATAATTGCTACCATGGCTGGGTACCCCCAAAAGTCCTTTGTAAGCCAATTAAGGCTGAACAAGCTGGTAAAACACTCACTCTGAGAATGAGTATAAGTGATGCAGGCGATAAGTACTACGATTCCGCAATAGCCGTGGATTCTGTCGTATTTTCTAAAGACGACTGCAACACCCGATTCACTGGTGAAGATGCCTCCAGGGCAATCACCGAGTAATTTCTACGCAAGTAAAAAAGGGCAGACCCTATGGTCTGCCCTTTTTTTTGTAAATATGCTTTCTACCGCTCGTAATCAATCCCAGTGATGAGATAAGTAACATCACCCTTTGGAACTTTAACAAGAACCTCATCATCCAGCTTTTTACCGAGTAAAGCCCGCCCCAAAGGCGAATGGGCCGAAATCAAATTCTTGCTAATATCCGCCTCCAAATCTCCAACGATCCGGAACTTCTTTTCCTCACCACTACCTATATCTTCAACAGCAACCCAGGCACTAAACTGCACCATATCTCGGGCATTTTCGTTGATATCAATGACCTTACCACGCGCCAAACTATCGTCGAGGATGGTGATCCGCCCTTCTATAAAACTTTGCTTTTCTCGGGCAGCATGGTATTCGGCGTTTTCCTTTAAATCGCCATGCGCCCGTGCTTCAGCAATAGCCTCAATCACCTTCGGACGGTCCTCCGACTTCAGTCTTTTCAATTCCTCCAAAAGAGCTTGGTATCCCTGCTTTGTAAAAGGGACTTCTTCCATAACAAAAACCCTCCCTTAAATATTCTGTGTCGCCGAAAACGCTATAGTATAGGAGGTTGCTTCCACATCCTGCACCGCTGTCGATTTGGCGATCTTCTGAGCTTTACCTTTGCCGCCCTGGTAGATTCCACCTAGAGCCACCTGACTATTTGGCTGAGCCCAAACAAAAAACATTGAGTACCCTGTATAGTCAATATGATCAGCTTGATCCGTCTTAGTCTCATCAATCTCCGGTCTAGCATCATTGTTTGTAAAGACGCCAAACCTCACGGGTACGTTGGGTGTTATATACCATTCGAGCCCTGTTGCATAGTTGGTAACTGCTTCACGGGTATAAATATCCAAATCACCCTTAATAGCCGTATAGTGGGACACATCCATAGTCCATAATACCCCCGTGGAGGCAAACCAGGCCAGCCCCAACCTATACTCCGACGGCAATCCACCAAAGGGGTTATCTATCTTGGATTTACCGGCAACCGTCCTGGATATAGAGTCCGTTATAGTATTAAAACCATCCTTACTTTGTATGGTGGTCTGTTCAAATCCATTCTCAAAGTTCTGACTAACCGTTGTGGGAACCTTAAAATTAACACCTAAAGAGACATTGGGTAGAAGAGAATACTGCAATCCCATACCTATCTCCACAATACTGACTTCGAGCCTTTGTCGCAGGTTTTGCGTCAAAAGCTGGGGAGTATCGGGTATATTATCCTCATCATCGGTATCCACTGTAGCAAGAACATCCTGATAATCCTGAACTAATTCATCCACAGCTAGATAGGATAAAGAGACCCCTGCCGCAAGCGAGCTAAACAAGCGCTTTGAGGCTGCCACACCAAAACCACCCGTCTGTGCCCTAATATTCTGAGTTCGATGGAAACGCGAAATATTCAGCTCATTCTCAATCAAATCGTCCTGAGTTTTTAACTCAGCATCTCTATTAAAAAAACCAAAAGCGAAAGCCAAACCTGGAGCTAAATTTTCCAGCTTAACCAAACTACCAAGAAATGGTGCAACAGAACCCTTGCTACTCTCTAGGTAATCGTTCTGCCCTATGGTTTTTTTGTAAGTCTGCTGCCTCTGGTAGAAAGCGTTACCTGATGCTGATATCTCATTGGACTGTGCAAAGGCTATACCTGCTGGGTTGTAAACTAATCCAGAAGCATCATCGGCCACAGCACAAAATGCTCCTCCCATACCCATAGCCCTATCACCCATCAAAAGATTGGCATAGTGGAACTGATCGGCTAACAATGGTTCTGCACCATAGACTGCTGCTAGAATAGCTGCAATCACAATCATTTTCAGAGGTTTACCCTGCATAACAACCCATCCTTTCATCTATTTATCTGCCTTACCCCGAACTAAAACCTGAATCTTTTTGAACCTTGCCTCACCCTTAGCGCCGAAGTTTTCCGCCCTAATGCCTTTAAGGGTTTTTTTTATGTGATTGACTCTTGAATGGACCGTGGGGTGAGTCTTATCAAGAATTGTTTTGTTCTTGGCCTTTTTCTTCTTCTTTTTCTTAATTTTACACCGACCCTTCATCTTCTTTTTAACTTGATCTAATCGACACAAAAAGTTCATCAAAGCCTCTGGATGATATCCGGCACGAATTGCATACTTGGTTCCATCTGAGTCCGCTTCGAACTCTTTCTCAGCCCCCAAACCCTTCTCCAAAATTAAAGACATCCCAGCCTTGGCTGCGGAGAGTATACTAAGACCAGCAGCTGAACCAGAAATATACTTCGCAAGAGTCGCACCCGCCTCATTCTCTTCAGCTTTAGGCCGTGCCCTAGCCTTAAGCTCTGGTGAAAGATTTAATGCAGCCTTGTCAGCTTCTGCTGCAGCCTTTTCCATTTCATCCTTTGACATGCCAGCGATAGTGTCAAACATATGTTTCTTACTAACATGGGCAATCTCATGGGCCAGCACATGCGCAAGCTCCGCCTCATTTTGCGCATGCTTAATCGCCCCTCTTGTGATTAAGATATAACCGCCTGGAGCAGCAAAGGCATTGACCATATCAGTATTCAAGACCTGAAACATATAGCGCCTTTCGGGATGATCGCTATAGCTGGCAACATAAGCGCCCACTTGATTAACATAGGCATCTAGCGCTTCATCATCAACCACTCCGTAAAAAGCTAGGAGCCGGCCAGCCATATTCCTGCCAATTTCCAATTCAGCCTGGTATTCCTCAAGCTTTTTCTGATCATCATTTGTCATCCCTGCAACAATTGATTTAGTTTTGCTAACTTTCGGGGTGGTACAACTGCTAAATATACAAAGAAGCAGAAAAGGTAACGCCGCTATTCCCAAGATTCTCAACATAAGAAAGACCTGCAAATGTACGATGATAAATTCAAAGAACCATATGACAAGTTCATCCAATATTCTAACCGATTCTAAGCAGAAGGGGTAGGCAAGGCATGCCCAACAGGCTCAAAGTACCGAAAAATGATGGCAAAAAATACCTGCAGCTACGGCGGCATTCAAACTATCAACATCTGCGGCAATGGGAATTTTATAAAGATGATGACACAGGCCCTTAACTTCATCACTCATCCCGTAACCCTCAGAACCAATAATAAGGGCAAGCCTGGCAAACTGGGGAGAGTTACGAAATTCAGCAGATCTCTCACACAAACCTGAACCAACAATCGCATAATTGGCTTGCCTTAGCTCATCTAGCGTTTGCAGCACATTAGATGTATGCAGCACACCGAGCTTAAAAATAGAGCCCATCGAACACCTTACTGCTCTGCGAACATAAGGGGAACAAGTGCGACTATCTGCTATAATTGAGTTAAAGCCAAAAGCATGGGCATTCCTTACAATAGCACCGACATTCTCAGAGCCACATACTCCGTTAAGAATCAAAATACGCTCACCCAATTCATCGAAGCCGATATCAGGGGGCCGCCCTGCCCGCGCTACCATTCCATGATGCAGCCGATACCCAACTATAGACTCCATAACCTTCTTGTCAGCCAAATATAAATTCTCTACCGCTAGGGTTTGACACCCAAATGACTTTATCAGCCTATCGTAACCAACCTCAGTGGCTAACAGGTGCGATATCACCCCACCAGCTCGCAGAAATCGCCTCACCACTTTGTCAGAATCGATAATAATCTCAGATGACTCTCGCAGGCCCCCATCATTAACAGCCCGAAATATCTCCAACTTAAAGTCGTCAACCTGATGAATCCATTGCGGGTGTTTTCTCAATTTTCGCTCCAAAGCCAAGTTAAATAAGTAAAAAAACGCAACCATAACCAACTGTATTTAAATACTATTAAAGTATTTTTATCCAAAACCTAAAGATCCATCAATCAAACCCGATTTTGCCTTTACCGCAGGTGGTCGTCGCTTGTGCACGTAATTAACGAGAGGTAGCGTATGAATTTGCCAAAAAATTGGTTGTTTATAGCATTAGCACTAACATTGACAGCAGGCCTGGGTAGCCAAACCTACGCCCAAAGCCAATCACAGTCCAGCAAAAAAGGCGAGCAAACCTTAACTGCAACAGAGAGTCTTGAGGTCGAACCCATAAACATTATGGCGGCTCCACCTGATGACGATTTTCTTGATGAATTCGCATTACCAACAAATGCTTCGAAAAAGCTAACAAAAGCCCACGATAAGCTGGCGAAAGAACTTTCTAGACTAGCTACCTTAACAGAAGAAATAGAAAAAGCCTCCGAAGCTCTGAACCAAGAGACTGCAGACCTAAAATCTACATTGACTCTGCGAGCCATGCTTAGGCAGTACGAAAAGCAACTGATTTTCATCGGAAAAAAACAAGAAAGTTTCCGTGACCAACTTGCGGCGGATGAGGATGGGAAATTTGATCACCTGCCCATGGGACCTGTTATCACCGAGGCCGAGTTAAACGAACTAGACTAGGTCGTTTTGACGCAATAGGTGTGCTATATGCAGAGGCTGCCACGGATCGGCTTCATGACAATTTTATCCTTGTCAAATATGCTCCTATCTATAGCTGAACGGAAATGAAAATCCATGTCCCTCTCTGGAGCTGCGATACCCTTCTCGATCTCTTTCTCTTTCAAATCAAAATCATTTGCAAAATATGTGACCATCTGAGGGGTAAGAGTTGCTCCATCAAGAATAGCGGCCTGAAGCCTTTTGACCTGTTCGGCTGACAAACCTATAGTTGTACCATCTGTAGCCATCTATATAACCCCAAGCATTCTATAAAAAATTTAGGCGCATACTTGCACCAGATTCTAACATTTTTCGCAAAAAATTCATATCAATAAACTGACATTGTTGAGGGAAAGCTAAAACCTCACTGCTGTTTACCTCTGATAAGTTAGCTCAGAAAATCAAGGAAAGCCTGGTTTTGAAAAATGCAAATCCTAGTAGGTTAAATTTGCCTCAGCAAATATGCAAATAATCTCAAAAAGGCCGAAAAGACAGAGGCGCAAGAACAATGCAGAGTTAAAATTGTCAGATCAATTCGTAATAAGTGCAAGCCAAGAAAAAAAAGAGATATATCTCAGCTTTAGCGGTATCACTGTCAAAAACCAAAAAACAATGCCAAGTGACCTGTTCACCAAAGCTGAAAAAAAACTCAACATATGGGAGAAAGAAGGCTGCAAAATAAAAAAAGTATACCAGCAAGAGATCGAAGCCCTATGGGCACACCTGAAAAAGCATTCGATAAAGCTGCACGACGAAGCAAAATTTAAAACCACTGTAGCGGCGGCTGCGCCTGTTCTTAAAGAGCTTAATATAGAAAAGAATGAACAAACGGATACCGCTGCAATCGTATCCATTAACACAGATGCCATGACAGTCAAAAATTGGTATTCTGGACACCTCAGGTTAAACATCCAAAATTTCGCAGACAGTATGAATAACAACAGAAAGGTCTGCTCCGGTAGCGTGCACTCGCTTTATATAGAGGCAAGATCTGGCGGTTCTATTAAACTGCGCGAAGTACCTTTCATGCCCAGCCATAATTCTAATGAAAGTTATACCCTAAAAGTAAATCTTCAAAACCTTGAAATAATTGCATATATCCACAATAAAGCAATTATAAAGCTAAGCAAAAACAGACTCAAGTTACAGACGAGCATTAGCGAAAAAATAAAAGAGCTCAGGGGCCAGGTCAAATTAAAATTTCTTGAGAACACCTTTAAGATTGAACTAAAATCTGCAGCCCTCGACTGCTCCGGCAGTGGCCTGCTACTGCCAATATCTATAGTGGTAGCTAAGGGTTCAGCCAACCAAAAAAAATCGACCACGAACTATCCAGGCAAAGGTCGCCTGGAAATAAAAGTTGCTCAAGACCAAATGTCAGCGGAAATAATCAACTTTCAACAAAAAATATACTCGGACATACCCAATCTTGATTCTAACTGGCTTGAACTCGAGCTTGCCAGACTTAAGATAAAAGAACCGAAAGCAGATTTCCTGCAAAGAGCTTCAAGCTTAATAACCAAAAAATCCTCACTAAATGGACTCAAGATCCTTGCTGGTCACGAAGGAAATCCTCCAAGTGAACCTATTTTAAAAGAGATTGAACGCAAGCAACAGCTAGCAGATGGCGAAATGCATCAAGCTACTCAACAACTTGCAATAGGGGAACCATTCGCCAAAATTATCTTCAAAAATAAAGGCGAAAAAGGCAACAATATTTTTGGTGAACAAGTACCGACACCACTACCTCAGGTAGCAGTATCACTCGAAGGAGCCGAGGAAAAGGAACCAGGAATATTTGTAGCCACAACAACCGGATTACCAGAAGTCGACCCAGAAAAAATGATCGCTCGCGTGATAAAGACTTACGTGCACAAGGGAAATGTCGACCTTGCCAGTGGCAATATAAACTTCGATGGTGAAGTGATCATACACGGTAATATTGAAGCTGGTTCAAATGTAGAATGCACTGGAAGATTGCGTGTCAAAGGCTCAATAAATGGTAGGCATATTAAAGCTAAAGATATTCAATGTGGCGGTGGTGTTCTTTTATCGGCTGGAGGCATTCTGGAGTGTGATAATTTAAAAGCTAACTTCGCCGAAAACTCAAAACTCAAAATCAAAAATGATCTTATTCTTGGCGAAGGCTTGCTCAATTCCCACACAATTGTCGGTGGTAATATAGATGTATTAAAAGCTGGATCCCGAGTAGCTGGCGGTGTAACTTACTGCTGGGGTACAATCCGAACCATGAGGCTTGGCTACAACAATTCAAATCCAACAACAATCTATCTGGGGACTGATTATCAAACAGCCTATAGCCTCCAGATAAAAATGAACCGCCAGACTAATCTCAACAATCTTCTCGATAAACTAAATGCAGAAATAGATGAGCTTAACAGTCGCAGCAAATCACAACTAAGGCGTAAGCAGAAAGAGACCCTAAAAATAAAGCAAATCCAAAGAGTTAAAGTTAAAAGACTCGTCAAGAAAATCAGCAACTTAGTTAAAAAAGTCCAAGAATCCGTCAAATACAATGATGGCTCTGCCGTATTGGTAAAGGAGAGTGTCTCGGTTTCTTGCCAAATTTATGCCGGTGAAGAAATGATCTACTTAGCCACAGAATTTGCCGACGTTAGAATAAGTTTCACCAAAAAAGCCGGCCACCACGTCAGCTCGCTCATAGACCCAGAAGCAAATCAAAACAAGAAAAAAGAAGCTTAATTTATCAACCTCAATAGTATCAGCTCCTAAATAATTGTAGTCAAGCCAACATATTCGATGACCCCTATATAAAAATAAAAAAATAACTCTTCTTAGGATAATCAAAATTTTTTTTGACTTCTCAAAGGTCGTTGCCTTTCTGCACTTTTTTTCCGAGAAGATTAATCCGCTAAGGCCGGAATACCTGTTGCATTAGACAATAATCCCCAATTAGTAAGCATCTAATTATTCTTTAAAATTAGTAGTATAAGTCTATCGCCTAATCTTTCCTAAAAATATTTTTTCTTAAAAAAAGGCATGTTTTCAGAACTTAAAAGGATAGTCCTTTACCAATAACTATGATACTCCGATACCACCCTGGGTGATTTGGCGATGACCAAAATTTAATATGCTTGCACTATAATTCCCCCCTGAGCTAGAACAGTCTCTTTAAAAAGTAGTTTGCGTGAAACTTCATCAATGATCCGATAAAACTAATTCTAGTCTCCCCAAAGGGTTTTCGCCAGGCGCATGCATAACCGTTAACTAAATAGGGAAGGGAAAGAAATGTTAGAAACTAGTGATATCGTCGGTATCTCTTTTTGGCTTATCTCGGCTGCAATGGTTGCAGCAACATATTTTTTCACCGTTGAAAGAGACCGCGTAAAAGGAAAATGGAAGACCTCTTTATCAGTCGCAGCCATGGTAACTGGTATTGCTGCAATTCACTATTTCTATATGAGAGGGGTTTGGGTAGAAACCGGCAAGTCACCTCTCGTATACAGATACATCGACTGGTTGCTGACCGTACCGCTGCAGTTCGTTGAGTTTTACTTAATTTTAGCCGCAATAACCGCCGTAAGGGCCCTCCTATTTTGGAAGCTTATGATCTTCTCGCTCATTATGCTGGTGTTCGGCTTCTTAGGTGAGTATGGGGCTATGAACACCTGGCTAGCTTTTGCCATTGGCATGGGTGCTTGGTTCTATATTCTCTATGAGATTTTTCTCGGCGAGGCATCTAAAATCAATGCCGCAAGCGGTACAGAAGCAAGTAAGAAAGCCTACAATGCCTTAAAGTGGATTGTCTCTGTAGGTTGGGTTATCTATCCCATCGGCTACGTTCTCGGTCAGGGCCAAGGTGGAGAAGCGAGCCTAAACTTAATTTACAATATCGCTGACTTGGTCAATAAAATTGCATTCGGAGCTATTATTTGGGCAGCAGCTGTGTCTGATAGTAACTCTTAGCCTCATAACAGTCCTGATCGGCTACTCTTTGTCAATACGCTGATCATGGCTGTTAGCTTCATATCTCTACTTGCTGCTTAGCAGCAAGTAGAGACGCCGTACATCAAAATAAAAAAAAATTATTCACTTGTATCTTCTACAAAACCCAAATATCCTCGCAGGCTTCGAACCCATATAGCTAGGAATAATAATGAGCTTCGTAAAACCCTGCAGAAGATGGCTTAACCTCGCTGTTGGTAAGGTTATTGCTTTTGCCCTCTTTCGCACTCTCAAGGCGAGTTATAAGTTTCACTACCACGAAACCGAACACTGCGAGCAGGCTAAAACTTTGGCAGCTAACGGGAGCTTCATCATGTCTATATGGCACGACTGCTTATTGGCTACCACTATGGCCCACTGCTATCAAAAGATCGGAATGCTCATATCACCGTCATACATGGGCGACCTCATTGCTTTTACCGTAGAAAGGACTGGCTACCGAACCTTTCGCGGTAGCTCCTCCAGACGCGGCAAGGAAGCATTAAAAGAGTTCTATGATGCTCAAAAAAGCGGCTGGAGGATCGGAATTACAGTCGATGGCCCGAAAGGCCCTCGACACAAGGTTCGCCCTGGCGCTATATCTATAGCCCAAAAAACCGGGATACCTATTCTACCAGCTGTTTCACGAGCAGAACAAAGCTGGGTGCTCCAAAAAACCTGGGACAAATTCCGTATCCCAAAACCTTTCAGTAATATCCATGTATTATATGGTAAACCCATAGTTATCCCCTCAGAGCTAACATCAGAAGACTTTGACATATATCAGGAAAAGCTATCAAGCGTGCTAAAGGCCCTTGATAAGCAAGTCGACGATAGATTCGCAGCCAGCCAAACGAGAGAGAACCTCCAAAAACAAACCCGCTAGCTAAAATCCAACCCGACACAAAAAGCCTAAATAGCCGAATTGGTGCGTACTCATAACAGCCACAATTTATGTGGCCTACCTAATTACTTGTTTTTAATGTAAAAAAAACCCTCCCTAAATAATGCTGTCCCTAATGACGACATACCCTATGCACTATTTTAGTGAGAACACCTAATGGCCTTTAACAATATCCTTAAGTTTTTAATCTACTCATGCTTGCTGATTTCTTGCAAAGCAGACAACTATGACACCGAAATCGCTGCAAGCGAAACAGACCGAGACTCTTACGGAGAGGAGAATGAATCCTACAGAGTAGAGTTTAGGTCTCTTTCCAGTGCCTATACAACAGATACCAGACTGCAACCAAACGCCGAAGCACTGAGGCGGGCTAAGCGCTTAGCGAAAACGAAAGAAGGATGCAACACTAAATCATATCCTCCAAAGATCTTTTCAAAACTAGGCTCCCTGGGAAATTTCATCAAGGGTGAAACCAAAGGAAGAAAATGGGACCTCACAGGTGACAGCAGTATGTCTACCGATGTAGATTCCGACACCTACACATTCGATCTAACATTTTCAGTTAAAAGAGCCAGTAGCAGAACGGTTAAAAATAGATCTCAAGATAAAGCAAAAGGCATGTCAGGCACTTCAATATTTCCTTTGATTGACCAAGAAAAAGTTACCGAGACAATCGACATTACAGAAATTGACTCCATCTGCACAATACTAATGGCACAAAAATTTAATCAAAAAACGCGAGATGGAGACTATACTAAAGTTGACTTTGATCGACCTACTCCGGTTCTGATAAATCCAAAAGCCTCTGAAGAGAGGTTCTTACTTGAAGTTGGTGAAGGTCTTTTATTTGATGACCTTAAAGCCGATATAGAAACCAACGATGAAAATGTCTCGAAAAATAAGTATACGAGCTCAGTCGGTAAAATTGAGGTATACCCAATTAAACCTAAAAATAGCATCATCGATGATGCTGGAAAAACCCACGATTTAGATGCTGACTACGGCTTTAGGATCAAAACTGACTTTACGGATCCAAGTGGTAAGAAATCGAAAGTATCCTGGCTAAATAAGACTACTGACTACTATGTAAAAGACGGTAATATTACAACTGTAGTAGTAGAGACCAACAGTGACCTAATCTCAATTATGGTTTACAAATAAATATTTTCTAACTAACAAACTGAAATTATATTTGATAAGAGGCAGGCTCGATATTTGAGCTAGAAATCCTCTATCTAACGAAAGGCCAGAACTCCCTATCACTCAACTCTATCGGCAAATATTTCCTGGACCGCATTTTTCTCTAGGGTTTAAACTAAATGAGAACCTAAACATACAAATCTTTGGAATCAAATTAAAAAGCTGCTACCTCTATTTAATTTAATGTTTTTTGTTATGCTCGTATTATTCACGATCAATGACAAGGCCAACAGCAGCGAGTACAGCAGTAATATCAATATTTTACAGACATACACAGAAAATCCAAGAAATAATGACATTTATATTTTCGAAAACCAGGTAGTTCAAGGTGTCGAGTGGCGACAAAAATTCAAGTTCAAAGCCCTTCGGAAGATCAAGGTGCAAATCCAACCAGTTCTCAGCCTTTACGGAGCAAGCGATGACGAAATACTTGCAAAATCTATAGAGGAATCCATACCAAATAGAAGTCCAAAGCTTGGCATACAACTAAAGAAAAAAGAAACCATACTTTCAAGAGCCGTTCTTGAAAAATTCTCAGCTAGTGGGTATCGAAAGGGTTTCTCATGGAAAATTGGACGTATGCCTATCGATCTATCTAAGTCCTGGATATTCAGACCCAACGATCTCTTTGGCCCTTACGGTGTCACACAAATAGATAGGACATATAAACCTGGAGTCGACGTCGGTGCTGCCTCCTACAGTATAGGAGATCAAAGCACGGTAAGTATTCTTGGCATCATTGGTTATTGCGACTACAATGGTAAAAAATCTAACCAAGGAAGCTCTGGCAAACCATGTCCGGCCTATAGTTCTGCGTTGACAACTTATACGACCTCACTATTACAAAACCAAATAGACCTTTTTATAGGTAGATTAGGCGAACGCAATGTTCTTGGCAACTCTATACAAGGGGATATTTTTAGTTGGCTAGCTTTTTACTTTGAACTTCATAGCGCTCAATATCTTGCCAATAGTTACAGATACCAAACTTCAGTTCTAGGCTTCAATATAAGGATCTTCGACAGTCTTCTTATGCAATTTGAATACTTTAATAATGGTCAGGGCTACACCAACATCGATAGCTATAATAAAGAAGATAATAGCCCCCAAGCTCCCAAGCTATATCTAGCTGACCAATATATCGGTATCGGTTTAAACTATGAAATGAGCAACCAAACTAAACTCACAGCACAACTGCAAGCAAACCTATTGGATAACTCACGCTACACACTTGTTGGGTTAGCCCACGAATACAACATAAATTCCGAGATCACAATAAACTTAGGATTGCCATCAGGTAAAAAGCCCGAAGAAAGCACTTCATACTCAGAATTTGGCAGCTACCCAATTTTCTTCAATATAAACTCAAGCTTCTACCTTTAGCTAACCACGAGAGCAAAAACAGGGCAGAACACCA
>MDTC01018746.1_pt1 | contig 13361 bp, 12 predicted proteins | sample 811181 | NCBI WGS metagenome assembly MDTC01 (sample SAMN05326644, study PRJNA326480) | marine metagenome | isolation source: seawater | place: Pacific Ocean: North | collected 2011
ATATTTCACAATTTAACAGTGTTTCTATTGATATATAATACTATTTCAAAGAAAAGGAACTAAATGAGCGAAGTACAATGTCTATCTGGAGATTTTGAAGGTGTATTTAAAGATAATTGCTATCATTTTCATGGCATTCCTTATGCAACATTTGAACAAAGGTGGGAAGAATCGAAACCCTTTAAAGAGAAGTTAAAATTGCTTTGCTCTGAGAAGGGTAAATCATCGCCTCAAACGAGATTTAGAGATGAAAATAATTCAGGTGTAAGTTTTTTTCTTGATACATCTCTTACAAAAGAATCAGAGGATTGTTTAACTTTAAACATTTGCACACAAGACTTTAGTGGATCAAAACCGGTGATGGTCTGGATTCATGGAGGAGCACTGGTTACAGGAGGATCAAGCAGCATGATGTATGATTTAACACATCTTGCAAAGAGAGGTATTGTAGTGATATCCATTAACTATCGACTGGGGCCATTTGGCTTTCTTAGATTGGAAGAAGTAACAAATGGAGAGATCAATTCATCTGGAAACGAGGGCTTAAAAGATCAGAGGAATGCAATTAAATGGGTAAAGAAAAATATTTCATCATTTGGTGGGGACCCTAATAATATTACTATTTTTGGCGAATCAGCTGGATCTTGGAGTTGCAATCTTCAAATTGCAGCAGGAAATAACGAGCTATTTGATAAAGCAATTTGCCAAAGTGGAGGTTTAGATGCTGTTGCATCAAAAGATAAAGCAAATAAATGGTCAGAGCTTTTCATTAAGCAGTTTAAAGATGATGGTTTCACAATTAGAGATTTAAGATCTTGTAAGTGGCAAGAAATAATAAATACAGCCAAAAAAATGAGGCACTCAAAACTTAGTGATGGTAAGAAATGGGTTTTTCCTGAAGTAGGTTTTCTTCCAGTTATAGATAATGAATTTATAAAAGATGACTATTTAGAAACATATTCTTCATCGGATGTAAATTTAGTTGCTGGCACAACTCTAGATGAATATAAGCTTTGGAGCACCTTTCATCCAAAAATAGGTAAAAATGAACATGAATATATTATGAAAAGGATGCTAAAAATGTTCCAACAAGATTCTTTACCTGATTTAATAGCTTGTTATGAAGATTATCTAAGTACCAATGAATTGGGAAAAGTATACTCAGCAATCTTAACAGATATATGTTTTGGTATCCCAACACATAAAACCCTTAAGAAAAAAGCAGGAAAGTCTTATGGCTATTTGTTCTCGACTCAAAGTGAGATATTAGGTGGAAGTCTAGGTTGCTTTCATGCATCAGAATTACCATATGTCTTTGGAGTTCATTCAAAGAGGCCATACTCTAATTGGGGGCCTAAAGAATCAGATGAAATCTCTGAGAATTTTCAAAAACCATGGACTCAATTTTCAAAAAAAGGAGATCCGAGTTTTGGAGATTTTACATGGAACACTTATAATAATTCCCTTGAATTGACTCTCATTGGGAACAATATAAGATCAATTAGAAATCCATTCCTTGAACGATATGAAATTATTGAAAAATATAAAATTTTTTAAGATTCTTCTTGTTATATTTTTATCAAATAGTGCTCTTGCATCGTCACAGGATGATTTAAATTTGCCAACATACGACAAATTAGCCGATGAAGAAGGACTTATTCAAACAAGTTCTGGGAAAGTAAAAACTCAAAGAGTGCATGGAGTTCTTTTATGGGAAGATATTCCCTTTGCTGTACCTCCTGTGAAAAACTTAAGGTGGAAAGCGCCAAGAGAAAACATAAATCCAAATTCAGAAATTATCCCAAAAGATAACAATTTTTGTCATCAAGAAGTTGGTGGAGAGATTCAAGAAATCAATATGACGGGCTCTGAGGATTGTTTATATTTAGATATTAGAGCTCCTCTTAAAGATAGGAATAATTTGCCAGTCATGTTTTGGATTCATGGAGGAGGCAACACATCTGGACATAAAGATTTCTATGATTTCTCAAAACTTGTCAAAAGAAAAGATGTAATAGTTGTCTCAATAAATTATAGATTAGGGCCTTTAGGTTTTTTTACTCATCCCGCTATTCAAGAGTTAAATTCAGATTTAGATAGGACATCAAATTTTGGTATTTTGGATATAATCCTCGCACTAAAATGGGTTTCTAAAAATATTGATGCTTTTGGAGGTGATCCAGATAATATTACAATTTTTGGAGAGTCAGCAGGTGGACATAATGTTTTATCACTATTGGTTGCTCCTCAGGCAAAAGGCCTTTTTCATAAAGCTATATCTCAATCTGGCTATACTAAGTCATCTACATTGATGAATGCTTATAAATCAGAGCACTTTAATGATCCCAAAAGTTCTGACAGCTGGACAGTTTTTAATAAATATATAATTCAAAATGGGTTAAAAAAAGATATGAAAGAAGCATCTATTTTTCAGACCAATGCTTCTTTAAATGAAATCAGAAATATCTTATATGATGCTGATCCGCAAACTCTTGTTGATATGTATGGAGATACATTTGAAACACCTCTTTTAACAAATGATGGTGTTGTAATTCCTGAAATAGGTCTTCTAAAAGCCCTTGGAACACCAGAGTATTTATATAAAGTACCAACAATAGCAGGATCAAATAAAGACGAAATAAAGCTCTGGATTGGATTTTCTAAATATTTTATTGAGACAGATAGATCTATATTAACTGGTGCTTTAGGAATACCAAAAATAAAGATAAAAGATATGAATAAATATGAATTTTATAATTCAGTTCGTGCTCGCGGCTGGGAGCTCAGAGGAGTTCAGGAACCATTAAAAAATATATTCAATGCTGGTAATGAAGAAGTTTATGCTTATAGATTTGAGTGGGATAATTTAAGAGATTTCTTCATTGGCGATTTTAGTGAAATCATTGGAGCTGCTCATGCAATAGAAATACCTATGGTTAGTGGAGATTTTAATCTAGCTGAAGAGTTTAAATGGATAGTTTATCCTCGCTCACAATCCAAAAGATATGTCTCAAAAAACATGATGAATTTTTGGACAAATTTTGCAAAATTCGGAAACCCTGGAAGTTCTTCTAACGGAGTATTTTGGGAAAATTATAATCCTAGTTCCACTGACAAGATCCTTATTATTGATGAGAAAAAAAATCTAAGAATTTCTTCTTTAGACTTAAATCTTGATGTTTTGGTAGATGAGATTCTTTCTTCAAACTTATTAAAAGATGAAGAAAAATGTATTCTTTTATACGAAACATCAAATTATATTGGTGATAATTCTTTTGATGATTACAATAATTTGATGTCTTTCAAGTGCACCAGAGAAGAGGCTTTAAGAATTTCTAAAAAAAATGAAGGATCTATTGAGTTTTAATTATTCTTAACTTGATCCTTAATTTTTAAAACTATGGAAGACTTTATGCCCAGCATCTCTGCTGACCTTCTAATTACTCTTTCTTCATCTGCTTCCAGGATATCATCAGCATAAGCAGTTTCCCATAATAGTCTTATTACTTCCTCTTTTTCATCCTTGGCCAGATTTTTATTCATTTCATAAATAAGATCATAAAACGAAACCTTTGCTTCGTTTTCGTTTTTAATAATTTCAAAAACTTCATCTGAACTCAAGACATCGGTATCAATATTTTCTTTGATTTTATTTAATATTAATTCTTTCTCTTTTAAATCTATGTCATTATCTGAAGCAGCAACTTCAAATGCTAAACAAAGAGATATTAGTTGAAGATTTTTTGGTTCTTCTTTTTCTTCTACTTTCTTTTTTTTAAACCAATTAAACATTTCTCATTCTCCCTGTATAAAAATAGTATGCTATCCATGTAAGTATAAATGCGTAAAAAGAAATATATTGCTTTTCAAAGAAATAATTATTAAAGGCTAATCCAACCAATGCAAGTATTAATGCAATTGAGATAATAATAATATAAATTGAGAGTTGAGAAAGACCTTGATCAAGAAGCTTATGATGAATATGGTCCCTTCCTGCGCTTAAGGGCTTAATACCTCTCAAAACTCTTGAGATCATTACATTCATTGCATCAATAAAAGGAACAGCAATAAGCCATAATGCAGTTACCGGTGCAATATTACTCTCTTGGAGGCTACTAAAATAAACCAATACCCAAGCGCACATAAAACCTAAAGAATTTGAGCCATTATCTCCGAGAAAGACTAATCTTTTCTCACCAAATATTCCAAGGTTATACATAAGAAAACCAACTATGCTTCCAATAGGTAAAATCAAAGGAAATAAATTAGATGAACCCAATGAATTAGTTATGATCATTACAGAAACAAATGTCACCAAGCATAGTGATGCACACTGCCCATTTAATCCATCGATCATATTAAAAGCATTCATTACTCCGACTATACAAAATATTGTTATGGGAATACCAAAAAAACCTAAATCGATTTCACCAAAGCCAAAAAGGTTACCAAATGAATGAAGATAAACATCACTCATAAGTATCAAACCCAAAACACATAAGGATTGGAGAAATAGTCTTGTTACCGCCCTCAAACCTTTTATATCATCAAAGATCATAATTGCTTGAACTAGTAGAGTAAAAAATATTAATCCCAAAGTGAAATTATTAAGTGAAAATATATTTTCTTGCGACTTTTCATTCTTGAAAATTGCAAATTTTTCAAATGCTGAATCAATTTGTTCGATATCTTGAGCAACAGTTTGAATGATTTGCACTTCTCCATTTGGCAGGACCATCAAAAAACTATTATCTCCATGTTTTTTAATAATTAATTTATTCTCTTTTTGAAGGTCAACTATAAAAATTTCCTCATTAATAGAACTTTCTGAATCTTGTGGAGCAGAAGAAAACCGCTTCACAGGATCAGCAATAATTTCTTCAGTGCTACTTAATATATTTTGATTATTTCCAAGAAAGTTTGATGAAGTGAAATTATTAAAATATAAAGGATTAGTTAGGAAGAAAAGAAATACAGCACTAAAAATTATTCCAATACTTATTCCAATACCTCCAGTTAAAGGAGTAGGTTGTTTATGAAATTTTCTGTGCTTGTCGGGTCTATCAATGAGGATATCAGTTTTTTGAGATACTCTTCTGAGCAAGGCATTAGACACTAGAGAAGCAAAAAAACTTAAAAAGAAAAGAGCAACTGGTATAATTTTGATCATGAATAAAGCCAATTATAAATTTTTTTTCTTTTCTTTAGTAATTTTTTTATTAAGTTCAAGCATACATTCAAATCCTCTAACAATTGTAGATAATCTTGAGATAGATGAAGGTTTTGAGATCGAGATTTTTGCAGAAAATATTAACACCCCAAGACAAATCGCAGAAAGTGCAGCAGGAAATATCTTCGTTGGCTCAAGAAATGGAGGAATAATTACTTCAATAGATGAAAATGGTAATCAAAGAATAATTGCAAATAATTTATCTAATGCAACAGGAGTTACATATCATCGAGGAGATTTATATTTTTCTGAAGTAGACTCAATTTGGATGATAAAGGATATTGATAAGGCTTTAGCTAATTCTCAAGACATTCCACAGAAAATATTAGTTACAAATAATCTCCCTTCAGATACTTGGCACGGCTGGAAGTGGATTGGTTTTGGGCCAGATGAAAAACTATATGTTCCTGTAGGTGCTCCATGTAATATTTGCAACCCATCTCTTGAGAAAGAATATGGATTTGATAAGAGATATGCCTCAATCATGAGACTGAATAATGGTAGTTGGGAATTTGTTGCAAGGGGTGTTAGAAATACTGTTGGTTTTGATTGGCATCCTGAAACAGGAGATCTTTTCTTTGGTGATAATGGCAGAGATTGGATGGGAGATGATATACCCGCATGTGAGCTAAATGTTGTAAAAGAGGAAAACTCCTTTTTTGGTTACCCTTATAAGCATGCTAAGGATGTATTAGATCCAGAATACTCTAAAAAAATTCCAAAAGATGCTGATATATTCATCGATCCAATTCTTGAATTAGGAGCTCATGTTGCTCCAACAGGCTTATCATTTTATGACGGTGAAATGTTCCCCTCAAAATATAAAAATACACTTTTTATGACTCTTCATGGATCATGGAACAGATCAAGAAAAGTTGGATATAAGGTTATTGCCGTTCACTTTGATAAGAATGGAGAACTGCTATATCACAAAGACTTTATTACGGGATGGCTGCAGAAAGAAAATGGTCGTGAAAAAGTTTTAGGCAGGCCTGCTTCAGTTTTTCAAAAAAGCGATGGTTCCATTTTAATCTCTGATGATGGAGCAAATGTTATTTATAGAGTCAAATATAACAATTCTTAATGACTTTCAAAGTTGGAATTGTTGGATATGGAGTAGTAGGTAAAAGAAGACATAATGCGCTTAAAAATATCGTTGATTTCAAAGTAACAGCATTATCCGATATAAACTTCAATGCTGGTAATGAATTACCAGATTTAAAATGCTATTCAAATTTTAAAGAACTTATAAAGAATGAAGATATAGATGTTCTCTTCATAAGTCTTCCTAATAATTTTGCTGCAGAGGCAACACTGATGGGCCTTAAAAAAGGAGCACATGTATTTTGTGAGAAACCTCCCTCAAAATCTTTAAATGAATTAAAGCCAATTCAGGAATTCATGCGTGATTCAGATTTAAAGTTAATGTATGGGTTTAATCATAGATTTCATTCATCGGTCATAAAAGCAAGAGAAATAGTTAAAGAAAAGAAACTAGGAAAAGTTATCAATATGAAGGGAACTTATGGAAAATCGAAGATGATTAGTTTTAATCAAACAGACTGGAGGACTGACAGAAGTAAGTCCGGAGGAGGTATATTGCTAGATCAAGGGATTCATATGTTGGATTTAATGAATTACTTTGGAGGGGGATTCAACCAAGTTTTTTCAATCATTCAAAATTCTTTTTGGAATTATGATGTTGAAGATAATGCTTTCATCCTGATGCAGAACGATGAGGGTCTTGTTGCACAGCTTCATTCATCTGCAACACAATGGAGGCATACTTTTAATTTAGAAATGACTTTTGAAAGAGGATCTTTAATTCTTGGTGGCCTTTTAACTAGTTCAAAAAGTTATGGGGAGGAAACACTGAGAATTATATTTGCAGATCCAGATAATGATAAAGGTGATCCCAGAGAAGAAATTATTTCTTTTGATGAGGATATTTCATGGGATGAAGAAATAAAAAGATTTACAGATGCAATTCGGAATTCTGATAAAATAAAAAATGGATCAATTGCCCAAGCAATTGAAATTATGGAACTTATCGAGAAGATCTATAAGGCAGATAACGAATGGAAGAGAAAATACTACTAATATGATTTCAGAAGCATCCTCACCAAATACTTTTTCAAAAAATTATTTTGACTATCTAAAAACTTTAATAGACCAACTAAATATTGAAAACGTGAGCGAGTTTATTGAATTAATTCTTCATGCCAGAGAAGATGATAAAACTATTTTTTTTATTGGAAATGGAGGAAGCGCATCAACTGCAAGTCATTTCGTTAATGATATTTCTTTAGGTAGTAGACAATTTGAAAAACCTTTCAGAGCTGTAAGCTTATGTGATAATCAGGCTGTAATTACAGCTATTGGGAACGATGATGGTTATGAAAATATTTTTTTACAACAACTTCAGACTCAAGCTAAACAGGGAGATGTCCTTGTAGCTATCTCTGCATCAGGAAATTCACCAAACATAATTAAGGCAATCAAATGGGCTAAAGATAAGGGAATAAATACTGTTGGTTTATCAGCTTTTGATGGTGGATTACTCGCAAAGGAATCAGATCTGAATATTCATGTACCTACCAAAATTGGAGAATATGGACCTGCAGAAGACCTTCATATGGTCATTTGTGGGTTAGTTGGATCATTTTTTAGAGCCCATTTTAAAAATGATTCAAATTGAAAAGGAATTATCGACTGCAAAAAAAGCTTCTATAAAATCGGCAGAATTATTAACAGGAAAAAAAACTTCAATCAATAATCTTATTTCTAATGAGGGAAGAGATGTTAAACTTCAGGCAGATATAGAGTCTGAGAAAATTATTAAGAACTATTTGAAAGAATTCTCTGATTTACCTATTCTCGCTGAGGAGTCCGGTGCAAACGAACACCTTGGCTCCAGTTTTTGGGTTGTAGATCCTCTCGATGGAACTTCAAATTATTCGAGAGATTTTCCAATTTGCTGCATATCAATTGCATTAATTCATGAAAACAAAATTACTCTTGGCGTAATTAATGATTTTAATAGAAATATTATTTATGAAGGAAGCACTGAAACACCTGCGATGATGAACTCAAAAGTGATAACCGTTTCAGACGTATCTGATAAAAGCAAAGCAACCTTAGCGACTGGCTTGCCTGCGAAGGGAAATTTTGAGGATAAAGCAATGCATGATTTGGCTCAGGAGTTTTCACAGTGGAAGAAAGTGAGAATGATTGGCTCTGCAGCAATGTCATGTGCTTACGTTGCATCAGGACAATTTGATCAATATAAAGAAAGTGGAATTTATTTATGGGATATAGCAGCTGGCCTTGCGATTATTGAGTCAGCCGGTGGAAATTATCATTACAAAAGTTATGACGATGATGAGTTTAAGGTTGATGTAATCGCGAATAATAATTGTCTATGAATAAATCAGATTTAGTAGCTGTAACATCTAGATCTTTTTCTAAAAATGAAAAACTCATTAGAGAGTTGCAATCAAAATATAAAAAAATCAAACTGAATGAAAAGGGTTTGTCACTTTCAGGCCAAGACCTAGTTTCTTTTTGTTTAGACGCAGACAAAGTAATAGTTGGACTAGAGAAATTTGATTCCAATATTCTCCAACATTTACCTAATTTAAAAGTAATAAGTAAGTACGGTGTTGGTTTAAATAATTTAGATTTATCAGAATTAAAAAAAAGAGGAATAAAATTAGGTTTTACTCCTGGAGTCAATAAGAGGCCTGTTGCTGAATTAGCTATGTCTCTTATTTTTACTTCCCTGAGGAGAACTCACAAAAGTCTTGAAGAAATTAAGAACAGAATTTGGAGTCAAGATAGAGGTAACGAATTATATAGAAAGACAGTTGGAATATTGGGCTTTGGAAATATTGGATCTCTTCTATATGATTTAATAAGACCTTTTGATTGTAATATTTTGGTTTATGAAATTAATAAAATAAATAATGAGGATATCAACCAAACCAATCTAGAAGAAATTGCAAAAAAAGCAGATATTTTATCCATTCATCTTCCTTTGACAGCTGAAACAAATTATTTAATTAATGATAATTTTCTTAATTTATGCAAAAAGGATTTAAAAATTATAAATACTTCTAGAGGAGGAATTATTAATGAGAAGCATCTAGAAAGATTCTTACAGGAAAATCACAATGCTTTTGCAGCTCTTGATGTTTTTGAGGAGGAGCCCGCTTTTAATTCCCCTTTGTTAAATCTTGATAATTTTTTTGCAACCTCTCATCTAGGAAGCATGACTGAGGAGGGTGTTATAGCAATGGGGCTTGCGGCAATCACTGGTCTAGATCAAAATAGTTAATGAAATGAGTAAGATATCTTATGGAACCTGGTTAACAATTTATAGCGAAGCTACTGCTGAGATTCTTTCGCGAGCTGGATATGATTGGATAACTATTGATTTAGAACACACTGCCATTAATTTCTCACAAGCAGAAAAATTAATCAGGGTGATTGATTTATGTGGAGTAAAGCCCATTGTTAGAGTCTCCTCAAATAATCATGCTGAAATCAAAAAAATCCTAGATTTTGGAGCAAAGGGATTAATAATTCCAATGATAAATAATGTTGAAGATGTTAAAAAAGCCATTGATGCTTGTTTTTATCCACCTCAAGGCTCTCGAGGTATGGGCTTATATAGAGCTCAAGGCTATGGAGATAAAGATAGAAAGAATAAATATATTAACGATGAAGCAGATAAAATTGAGCTTTATCTTAATATTGAATCAAAAGAAGCTGTAGAAAATATTGATAGCATTTTCGATAGTGACATTGCAGGTTATTTTTTAGGTCCCTATGACCTTTCTGCATCAATAGGTAGTCCAGGCAAATTTGATACACTCGAATTTATCGATCTTGAAAAAAAAATCTTGAGAGCAGCAGAAAAAAATAATATCAAGAAGGGTATTCATGTTGTCGAGCCATCTAAAAAGAGATTGTTAGAAAAAGAATCACTCGGTTATGACATGATAGCATTTTCAGTTGATTTTAGAATGCTTGACTCAATTGCAAGATTACCCTTTGAGAATGACTAAAACCCTTGCTGTTATTCCTGCTAGACTAGCTTCATCACGCTTTCCAAATAAACCTTTGGAGGAAATTTTAGGTATACCAATGATTGCACATTGCTACTATAGAGCAAAATATTGTAAGCAAATCGATCATCTAGTTCTCGCTACACCTGATGAAGAAATTTTTAAATTCGCAAAAAAATTAAATTTTGAGGTTTGCATGACTTCTGATAAACATGAAAGAGCTACTGAAAGAGCAGGAGAAGTAGTTAAAATATATGAAAAAGAAAACAAAAATTATGAAAATATAATATTGCTTCAGGGAGATGAGCCTCAACTAGATCCTGAAGTTGTTGATCAGCTCATAGAGAAAATTAAGATTTCAGAGAATGGAATTGTTAATCTAATTCATGAAATTGGAATAAGTGACTTTAATGATCCAAACGTTGTAAAAGCAGTTTTTAATAATAAAAATGAAATCATAAATTTCAGTAGAACCCTTATCCCTAGAAGACCTGAAAAAGCCTATAGACAATTGGGACTAATTGGATTTAAAACAAAGTTTCTGATGAAATTTATTGACTTACCGCCATCAGTCCATGAGATAGCAGAATCAATTGACATGATGCGGTTTCTTGATAATGACATAATAATAGAAGCCTTTGAAGTAGATCAACCAATTTTGGGTGTCGATGAAAAGCATCATATAGAGCTTGCAGAGTCATATTTACGTAAGGATAAGTATTATCTTGATTACAAAAATAATTTATAAAAAATAGTTATAGGTTATAATCTTTTGACGATTTAATGAGGGAGTTATGCTAGAAAAATTACAAATGTACATTAATGGAGAGTGGGTTGATTCTCATTCAACTGAGACAATTGAAGTTATGAATCCATCAGATGATTCTGTTCTTGGAGTTATAACTGCCGGAAATGCTGACGATGTTGATGCTGCTGTGTCTGCTGCAAAAGATGCTTTTGCTGAATTTGGTTTCTCAACCAAAGAGGAAAGAGTTGAAATCTTAGAAAATATTATTGAGGAATATGAAAAAAGATCTGAGGAATTAGCTGAAACAATTTCTAGGGAGATGGGTGCTCCAATATGGCTTTCTCAAGTTGCTCAGGTTGCTTCTGGTCTTACTCACTTTAAAGATACCTTGAATGTACTTAGAAATTATGATTTTGAGTATGAAAAAGATGGCTATCTTGTTCGTAAAGAACCTGTAGGAGTTATAGGAATGATTACTCCATGGAATTGGCCAATGAATCAGATGTGCACAAAAGTTGCATCCGGTATTGCTGCTGGTTGTACTATGGTTCTAAAACCAAGTGAAATAACTCCATTTTGCGGCATCATTCTTGCTGAAATTATCCATAGTGCTGGTGTGCCTGCTGGAATTTTTAATTTGGTAAATGGGATGGGGCCTGTTGTTGGCGCTTCGATGTCTGAACATAAAGATATAGATATGATGCATTTTACTGGCTCAACACGTGCTGGAGTTGCTGTTGCACAAGCATCAGCCCCAACAGTGAAGAGAGTTGCACAGGAATTAGGTGGAAAATCTGCAAATATTGTTCTCGATGATGCTGATATCGAGAAAGCTGTATCCGCTGGAGTCTCATCGTGCTTCCTTAATACTGGACAATCGTGTAATGCTCCCACAAGAATGCTTGTTTCATCGAAGAATTATGATAAAGCAGTGGAAGTTGCAACTAATACCGCAAATGCTATGAAAGTAGGTGATCCCTTTGATGCTGATACAAAAATGGGACCAATCTCTAATAAGACTCAATACGAAAAAGTTCAAAGAATGATACAAATTGGTATTGATGAAGGAGCAACACTATCGGCAGGTGGCGTTGGTCTTCCGGATGGCTGTGAAAGTGGCTATTATGTTAAACCAACCATATTTTCTGACGTAACAAATGATATGACAATTGCAAGAGAAGAAATCTTTGGTCCAGTTTTATGCTTAATAAAATATGAAACTGAAGAAGAAGCTATCAAAATAGCAAATGACACACCTTATGGTCTTGCCGGATATGTTCAAGGTGAGCAGGCGCATGCGGTTGAGGTCGCTTCAAAAATTAGAGCTGGCCAAGTTACCATTAACAAGGGAGCAAGAGTTAGGTCAGCCCCTTTTGGTGGTTATGGCTCTTCCGGGAACGGAAGAGAGCATGGCACTCATGGCCTTGAAGAATGTCTAGAGACTAAAGCTGTAATTGGAGCTTTAGTCGAATAAATCTGGCTCTTTTTTACAGATCATGTCAAAAGCAGGCTGAAAACTAGCCCAAGCTGCTACATCATTAGCTATAAATGATCTTGTTTTGATTGCTGTATCATGAGGGATTAATTGCGTCTCACCAGCGGCATCAGCCATTAATTGAGCTTGGCAGCAACGCTCCATAGATGTATAAAACCATAGTGCTATATCGACAGATGGACCAGTCGTTAATATTCCATGGTTTTGAAGGATAATTACTTTTTTATCTCCTAATGCTTCAGCAATTAGGTCTCCTTCATCAACCTCTTCAACAACACCAGAAAAATCTTTATAAATAGCTTGAGTTTCATAAAAAGCACATGCGTCCTGAGAAATAGGATCTAATAATTTTCCTAAGGTTGAAAATGTTCTGCCATAAATGGAATGAGAATGAGCTGCAGCATTAACTTCAGGCCTTGCTTTATGCAATCTGGAGTGAATTGCAAAAGCGGCAACATTTACTGCTTTATCACCTTGAACAACTTCACCATCATGGTTAACTAGTATTAGATCTGATACGGAAATTTGCGAAAAATGCACACCAAGTGGATTCACCCAAAAATGATCAGGGAACTCCGGATCTCTATATGTGATATGACCTGCTACTCCTTCGTTAAAACCAAAATGTGCAAACATTCTAAAACCAGCAGCAAGTTTTTCAAGTTGATCTCTTCTTAATTCGGCTACAGATGAAAAATCTTTCATATCTAGGCCTTTATCTTTCAAAGGCAGCCTTCCGTCATTAACATCAATTTTTAATGGAGTTACTTTTCCCATATGTTCTATCTCCTTTAACTTTATAGGTGTAAAATAGTTTAC
>MDTC01113287.1_pt1 | contig 13358 bp, 12 predicted proteins | sample 811181 | NCBI WGS metagenome assembly MDTC01 (sample SAMN05326644, study PRJNA326480) | marine metagenome | isolation source: seawater | place: Pacific Ocean: North | collected 2011
ATTCTAAAAGATTTGTAGTCATTGATGCTTCAAAAGATAAGGAAGAAATAAGTCATATAATATGGAAAAACGTTAAAAACAAATTATTATCGGACTAACTTAATGAGAATTTTAGGAAATCAAATTCAAATAAATTTAATAAAAAACCTTATTCAAAAGAATCAATTTCCAAATTCATTGATATTAAGTGGTCAGAAGGGCATTGGTAAATCACTGATTGCAAAAAATACAGCCTATTGTTTAGTTGGCTGTATTAAATTAGATGAATTGATCAATATAAATGAAGTAACAAGCCACAATATTCTATTTATTTGTAAAGATAATTTAGAAGGAAAAAAACAATCTAAACAATTAATGTATAGAGATGACATAGCCCATATTAGCAGTTTTTTTAAAACTAAAAATGAAACAGCTAATAAAAGAATATGCATAATTGATGCTATTGATGATTTATCATTAGACGCAATTAATTCACTTTTAAAGATTATTGAAGAACCGAATATAAACAGTCATTTTATTTTTATATCACATGATAATAAAAAATTATTACCAACAATAATATCTAGATCATTTCAAATAAAATTTAATAGCTTTAATAAGGATCATTTTTTAGCAATTCTTCATGAATTAGACGAACTAAAAACAACAGATCATTCTTATCTATATGACCTGACGCATGGATCTCTAAATATTTCCAGAAATTATATCAATAATGATTTTAAAGACATAGATGATCATTTACAAAAAATATATGAGAACAAAAATAATATTAAATCAAATACAGCTTATCATTATATTAATTTTCTTAATAATAAAGGAGGAGATAAAGCTCTGATTGTATCTTTTTTTGATTATCTGATTTTAAAAAAAATACTATATATAAGGAAAAGTATTGATAGTTTGCAGAATAGGAAGATAAATAAATTTATTTACCTTACTGATGAATTAAAAAAGTTAAAGGAAAGATATATTACTTTTAATTTATCATTTGAACATATATTGATACATTACTTTAATCGCCTTAAACAACAATGAGTCAAACGAAAAAGTTTTTTACTACTCCTATCTACTATGTAAACGATGTTCCACACATAGGTCATGCGTATACATCAATAGCTGTAGATTTTCTTGCAAGATTTAGTCGACTTACTGGTAATGAAACAAGGTTTTTAACTGGCACTGATGAGCATGGCTTGAAAATTCAAAAAGCAGCTGAAAACTTAGGTTCTTCATCTTTGGAGCTATGTAACAAAAATTCTAAAATATTTAGAGAATTAACTAGTACCCTTAATCTTTCTAATGATGATTTCATAAGAACAACTGAAGATCGACATAAAAAAGGAGCATCATATCTGTGGAATTTATTATATAAAAAAGGAGATATTTATTTAGATGAATATACTGGTTGGTACTCTATAAATGATGAAACCTTCTATAATGAAAAAGATTTAATCAAACAGAATGACGAGTCATTTAAAACAGTTACAGGAGGCTCTGTTGAATGGATAAAAGAAGAGTCTTACTTCTTTAAATTATCTAAATATCAAAAAATATTACTGAATTACTATGATGATAATCCTGATTTTATAATGCCAGAGTCTAGGAGAAACGAAGTCATAAATTTTGTAAAAAGTGGCTTGAAAGATCTATCAGTTTCAAGAACATCTTTTGATTGGGGCATAAAAGTGCCTAATGATGCAGGTCATATAATGTATGTGTGGCTTGATGCGCTTACGAGCTACCCAAATTCTGTTAATTACTTAAATTCTGAGAAAAATAAACTATCTGAGTTCTGGTCAAATACAACTCATATTGTAGGAAAAGATATACTCAGACATCATGCGATTTATTGGCCCGCTTTTTTAATTGCAGCAAACCTTGAGCTACCAAAAAGAATTTATGCTCATGGTTGGTGGACTAATGAAGGAAATAAAATTTCTAAATCTTTAGGAAATGTGATTGATCCAGTAAAAATAATTAATAAGTATGGACTTGATCAGTTTAGGTATTTTATTCTCAGGGAAGTACCTTTTGGTAATGATGGAGATTTTTCAATTAAAGCGCTTGAAAATAGAATAAATGCAGATCTTGCAAATGACTTAGGCAATCTCTGTCAAAGATCTCTTACTATGATAGAAAAAAGCTATGATTCAGTTGTTCCGAATGTTTCTAAATTATCTCAAGAATGCGGTAATTTTATTGATGATTTTAACGAAAGAGTGTCTGTCCTTATAAGATTAATAGATAAGCAAGAAATTACTAATTATATAAAAGAAGTTTGGAGATTAATATCAATAACAAACAAATTCTTCAATGATAAAAAACCTTGGGAGCTAAAAAAAACTAATGAGTCAGAGTACAAAGATATCTTATTTACCACTGCGACTTTAATTAAACAAATCGGAATATTAATTTATCCTATAATGCCAGATACTTCTTTAAAGATATTAGCTACATTAAATATTAATACTGATAATATTAATATAACATCAATAAATGAAAATAATTTGTCAGGTATCAAAATTAATAAAGTTGTACCTTTATTTCCCAGGATCGAAAAATGATAATAGATAGTCATTGCCATTTATCATATGGAAACAACATTACCAACATTGATGACTTACTTTATCGAGCAAATAAAGCTGGCGTTAATAAGTTTTTAAATATTGCAACTAAATCTAGTGAATTTGAAACATTAATTAATTTATCTAACAAATATGAAGATATTTTCTTTACATTGGGAATTCATCCTCATGAATCTAAGGAAACAAGTGATAAAATAATTGAATCAATAAAAGATAATATAGATAATAAAAAATTATTAGGAATAGGGGAGACTGGATTAGATTTTTATTACAATCATTCAGATAAAAAAACACAAATTAAATCTCTAGAGCATCATATAGATTTAGCTCAAGAAACAAAATTGCCTTTAATTATACATATGAGAGACGCTGAAGAAGATTTAATTAAAATTTTTAAAAATAGAATGAAAAATAAAATTTTTACTGGCGTGATTCATTGCTTCACTGGATCACTTAATTTTGCAAAAAATATATTGGAAATGGATTTTTACATATCTGCAAGTGGGATAATTACATTTAAAAACTCTGATAATTTAAGAAATACATTTAAAAATATTCCAATCAACAGACTACTTGTTGAAACAGATGCTCCATTTTTAGCTCCTGTTCCGAAAAGAGGAAAAATAAATGAACCGTCATATATTGTGTACACTCTAGAAAAGTTAAGTGAAATTCATAATATAGACTACAGAGAGTTATGTGAAGTAACTTACAAAAACTTCAATAGTCTTTTTAAGAGAGCAGTAAATGAGTAAGATAAAAGTAAATATACCAGTATCTGTTGGCGAACTTGCTGACAAAATCACAATTTTAGAAATTAAAAAAATTAAGATATTGAATAAATTAGATCTTATTGAAATAAATAAAGAATTAAAATTATTGAGAGGAATATGGAAAAGAAAAAAAATAATATCAATAAAAATTAGAGAGGAATTAGACAAATTAAAAAAGATAAATCTTAGACTGTGGTCGATAGAAGATAAAAAAAGAATGCATGAAAAAAACTCAGTATTCGATGATACATTTATTAAATTAGCTAGAAATGTTTATATTTTAAATGATAAAAGGGCTTCTATAAAAAAAACTATAAATAAATTAACTGGATCTAATATTAACGAAATTAAATCTTATAAAAAATATTAATGAAAAAAAAGAAAGCATTAATTACCGGTATTTCTGGACAAGATGGAGCATATTTAGCAAAGTTATTAATCAAAAAAAATTATGAGATAATTGGCACATCCAGGAATCCTGAAAAGTTAAAACTTTGGCGCCTGAAAGAACTAGGCGTTAATAAAAATATAAAGCTATTCAAAAAAAATATTTTAAGCTTACCGAGTTTTTTTATAAAAGAAAATTTAGATGAGATATATAATTTATCTGCAGCAAGTTCCGTATCTAGCTCTTTTAAACATCCTATCAAAACATTTAAGTCTAATACTATTGAAAGCCTACAAATATTAAACTCTATATATCTTTCTGATAAAAAGATAAAATATTATCAAGCTTCATCATCCGAAATGTACGGAAATTCTATTAACAAATGTAATGATAAAACTAAATTTAACCCTCTAAGCCCATACGCGATATCAAAACTTTCTGCTCATCAACTTACTCTAAATTATAGACGAAATTATGGTCTCTTTGCTTGTACAGGAATATTATTTAATCATGAGTCACCTTTAAGAGGCAAAGAATATGTTTCAAAAAAAATCATAAGAAACTTACTAAAATATAAATTATCTAGTAATCATTTCTTTGAATTAGGGAATATTTACGCCAAAAGAGACTGGGGGCATGCTGAAGATTATGTAAGAGCTATGTACCTCATGATGCAAAATAAGAAAGCTGATGATTTTATAATTACCTCGGGAGTTAATTATTCAATTAAAGATTTTATCGACATTGTTTGTTCTAGAGTAAATTTAAATACTAAATGGAAAGGGTATGGACTAAATGAGGTTCTTGTTGATCAAAGTAATAACAAAATTATTATAAGGATTAATAAAAATCTTTTTAGACCTCTGGATATTAAGAATAGTTCAGGAAACCCAATTAAAGCAAAAAAAATTCTTAAATGGAAATGCAATAAATCATTTATCAACCTTATTGATGAAATGGTTAAATATGAAAAAAAAATTAAGTAATAAACTCTTTCATTTTTTTTAATATATCTTCTTTATCATCAATTATTAATTGTTTCATTTTAGTGTCTCTGGGCTTCCATTTTGATAAAAAGTTAATTCTATTTTTTGTCATTAAATCTATTACTGGTATTTTATAAATACTAGCTAAGTGTGTAAGAGCTCCATGTTGCTCAATAACTAAGTTTGACTTTGAGATCAAAAACATTAGTTCGTTTAATTTCAGACTATTAAAAGAAAATAGTCTTTTATTTGTCACAGAATGATAGATCTTACAGTTAGGATTAGAAGATATATTACTCTTAAATTGATATTCATTTTTAACAAGATCAAAATATTTGTTCTTAAATAAACCATGTGTTATAAAAATATATCCATTAAATGCTTCTAAGAGTCCATTAATCAAATTAATTATTTCATTTATTGAATAATCTGCAGAATTCCATTTTTCATCAAAATGAAAAACCATAAATTTATTTTTTTTTAATATTTCTTCAGTTGCCTCTATGAACATTTCTTCATTCAGTAATAATTGAGGAACAAAATAGGGGACATCATTAGTACTTATTTCAGATTTTAAGGCTTTATTGCCTAAATTTGTATAATGTTCAAACATTTGAATGTGCTTACTTTTTAAATAATCGTTTCTACCATCAATTATTTCATAATGATCAAAAAGTGAATTTATTAAGTATCTGCTCGGTTTATATCTATTTTTACCTTTTTTTGACAAATTGAGCGGTACAATGCTTGATATAGTCAATCTCTTTGTAAATTGAAAACTATATTTAAGCAGCAGTGACATTAGAATATTAATATGGCTAGATCTTAATATAATAATGTGATGTACGTTTATAGCTTTAATTTTGAGATAAAATTTAATTTTTTTAAGAAATGATCTGTATTCATCAATATTTGTATAATCATCAATTAATTTATTTAACTTAAGTAAGTAAGCGTATTCAACATTTCTATTTGAGCAAACAAGGTGAATTTTAGGATCTTTGTCATAAATTTTTATTAATTTTATTAATGGAGTTGAAACAATCAAATCTCCAATTCCATCATTTCTAAATATTAAATATGTCATATTTTTCAGTATCTAATCATCATTTTTTCAGAATTTAAATTAATTAAATCAATCTTTCATATAAATTATTTAAGATATTGATTATATTATATTATATATATTTAACATAATATATATTATACGAATAATAACTTAAATATATATCTGCTTATATATAAAAAAAGATCTTTTTATACATCCCCCTCAGTGTCAATATTAATTTAGTTTAAATTATTATATAATTTTAGAATTGGTAGAGCCTCCCTCGTACCTCTGCCTCTTACAAATAAGATTATAAGTAGATGTGTTTCATAAATAGATGTATTTCATAAATAGATGAAAGTTATTCTTTACATAATAATTTTTATAATTATTTCACCTATTATAAGCAAAGCAGATACTTATGAAAAAAAAAGATTTAATATTGAAGCAAAGTTTGGAATATTGCCAAGTATAGACGTAATGGAGATTTATACAGAATTAAAACTAAATGAAGATAATTTTAATTATATTTTTAATATAAAAAGTAAAAACATTGTTAAGTTTCTTACTGAAGTTAATGGAATAGGTTCAGTTGAAGGTAAAGTTTTTGCTAACAAATATATACCCTCTAACTATACATACTCATATAGAAGAAAAGAAAAAAATAAATACGTAGAAATAGTGTACAAGGAAAATAAAATTGAAAAAGTAGTAGTTAAGCCAAGTTATGATAAATCTAAATTGACACCTTTAACAGATAAAATGCTGCAGAAAACAATCGATCCCCCCACCTTCTTCCTAAGTATTTTAAATTATAAAAACCTTAATAATTGCCAGAAGACTTTTAGTGTGTTCGATGGAAAACGGAGATATGATGTTATCTTTAACAAATTAGATACATCATCAAGTGATTTAATTGAATGTTCAGCAAATCAAATAAAAATAGGTGGATACAAGGATAGAGAAAACGATGTTTTTGCTGCTTCTGATTTTATTAAAATTGTATACGATAAAAAAAAAGACAATGAATTTTTACGTTATGAGGCAAGGAATGGGTCTATTAACGTTATAATTAAAGAAATAGAAAATTAATTTAAATTATTTTTCATATTTTTTTTAAGTAGATCGACACCTAAGCCGCTTATTGCACTTAAATAATTTTTATTATTAATTAGATCAGGCTGTCTATTAATTAAATCAATTTTATTATAGACAGTTAATATATTATTTATCTTTCCATGATCTAGATTCATTTCTTTTAAAATTTTAAAAGTATTTTGTATTTTTTCTTTATAATTATTATCACTTATATCAACAACATTGATTATATAGTCTGCCTGATGAATTTCTTCAAAAGTAGCTTTAAATGATTCAATTAGTTGAGTGGGTATATTATTAATAAATCCAACAGTATCAATTAACCCTACTGTCGTATTATTATTTATAAATACTTTGCAAATTTTTGTATCAAGTGTTGTAAATAATTTATTTACACTTTTTTGATTTGTTTTAGTAAGCTTATTAAATAATTGAGTTTTACCTGCATTTGTATAGCCTACTAGGGCAAATATTTTAAAGTTATTTTTAATTCGAGATTTTCTTTGAATACTTCTTCGTCTTGCTACGCTCCTTAGTTTTCTTTTAATCTTATCTATTTTTTCTTGTATTAATCTTCTATCTAATTCGATTTGTAATTCACCAGGACCACCAACGAATGAGATTCTTCCACGCTGTCTTTCTAGGTGAGTCCATGCTCTTACAAGTCTCGATTTTCTATAAATCATTTCAGCCAGTTGTACTTGCATTTTTCCTTCATTTGATAGAGCTCTTTTAGCAAAAATTTCAATAATTATTCCACTTCTATCTACAACTTTAATCTTAAGATGGTTTTCTAAGTTTCTTTGTTGATTTGGAGTTAATGAACAATTGCATATAAGAAGATTTAATTTTTTTGCATTTACTTGACTAAGTATCTTATTCAAAATGCCTTTGCCTATTAAAGTTGACGCATTTATTTTTTTAATATTTACAATTTTTTTCCCAAGAACTTGTATGTTTAGATTTAAACATAAATTTACCATTTCATTCATCATTTCTTTTGGATCCTGCTTATCTTTATTTGGTAAAACTGGATTTATAATGAATGCTTCAGTATTCTTCTTTAAATTTCTGTTAATTTTAAGCTCTCCATATATGCAGCCCTAAAATCCTGAGCCTTTGGACCTGGCAACCCATTACCTATTTTTATATTATCAACCCTGACTACAGGCATTACGTGTTGTGTAGCACTAGTAATAAAAGCCTCACTCGCTTTTTTAATATCATCTATATTAAATTTAGCTTCTTTATAATTAATTTTTCGCTTTTTTAATCCCTTAATTAATGTTGACCTAGTAATTCCATTCAAAATAGAATTTGAAACCGGTCTCGTTATTAAAGTTTCATCAAGAACAATCCAAGCATTACTTGAACTTCCCTCTGTAATAAAATCATCATCATCAATTAACCAAGACTCTTGACATTGTTTTTCATATGCCGCTTGTTTTGCCAAAACAGGAGCTAGTAGATTTAGAGATTTGATATCAACCCTTTTCCATCTTAAATCTCTAGTTGTTGAAACGTTTATACCCTTATCAAAAGCATTAGTGTATTCATCTAAAGGCATATTTTTTCCAATAATTACTAATGAACTTTTCGTATTGTTTGGAAATTTAAAATCTCTTGATGCAACACCTCTAGAAATTTGTAGATAAACAAGACCATTAGTAACTAGGTTCTGTTTTACAATATTTGATATATGAAAAAAAATTGATTTTTTGGAGTACGGTAATTTCATATTAAGCTCAGATAGTGATCTTAAAAGCCTATTAATATGAGCATCATAATCAGCTAGTTTATTCTCAATTACAGCAAATACTTCATAAACACCATCAGCAAATTGATAGCCACGATCTTCAATATGAACTTTTGATTTTTCATATGGAAGATATTCACCATTTACAAAAACAACTCTACTCATTTTAATATATCTCACTCACTTGAAATAAATCCTCAGCTTTACGAATAGATTTTAATAAAGAAATAAAAACTACATCATCATTTTCATGAATAATTGTTTCTTTATCCGGTATAAATATTTTTCCTTCTCTACAAATTATTCCTATTCTTATTCCATCAGGCATAGACATATCTTTTAATGGTACATTAATTAACTTTGAATTTTTTAATGCTTGAGCATGAATTATTTCACCTTGGTTGTTACAAATGGAATAAACTGATTCAATCTTACCTTTATGAACATGTTTTAAGATCTGTGATGCGGTTATCATTCTTGGGTCTATAATTCGATCAATACCAAGTACTTCTTTTAAATTAGAATATTCTGAATTATTTATTAATATTAATGACTTACACTTATTTTTTCTTGCAATAGCAGAGGTTATAATGTTTGTTTCATCATCATTTGTTAGAGCAAGTATCATATCTGCATCAGCTACATTTGCCTCATCAAGAATTGATTGATCTAATCCATCGCCTCTTAGAACTAAGGATTTTTTTAAATGGTCCGCTATATAGTTAGATCTTTCTTTTGATGTCTCTATTATCGTTACAGATATACGAGAATTTATTTCTTCTAATTCTCTTGCTAAATTAAAACCAATATTTCCTCCTCCAATTATAATTATCTTATCAATTGGATTTTCATCTATACCAAAAGCAGATACCGCTCTGTCTAAATGTGACCTATCAGTTAACAAATAGACAGTATCTTTATCTAATAGTTTCTCGTTTTTATCTGGTATAAATAATTTTTCATTTCTATTAATGCCTACGATGGTTGCTCTCAGATTTTTACTTTCATTTGTATCTTCTTGAAATAATTCATGTATATTTTTTAATTCAGTATCAATTAAAGGACAGTTTTCATTAATTGTGATATTAATTAATTGAATTTTATCATTTATAAAAGGAGCAACATCATATGCTCCGGGTGATTGAATTTGTCTGGAAATTGATTTAGCGACTTCTAGTTCTGGACTTATTATTAAATCAATTGGCATGTTATCTGCGTTGTATAAATTTCTCCATATTGGATTTAAGAAATCTTCTGATCTTATCCTCGCTATCTTTCGAGGAATTTTAAAAAAAGTATGGGCCATTTGACAGGCTACCATATTAATTTCATCTTGAAGGGTAACTGCAATAAGCATATCAGCAGAATCAGCTCCTGCATCTTGTAACATTGAGGGGTTTGAAGCTGACCCAATAATAGTTTTAAGATCAAACTTATCTCGAATATTATCTATAAGATCTTGAGACTGATCTATAACAGTTACATCGTTATTTTGATCGACGAGATGACGAGCGATACTGGTACCTACTTTTCCAGCTCCACAAATAATTACTTTCATTCTTTATTATCTATTGATATGCCTAATTGTTTAAGTTTTCTATGTAACGCAGAACGTTCCATTCCAATAAATGACGCTGTTCTTGATATATTTCCATTAAACCTATGAATCTGTGACTCTAAATAATTTTTTTCAAAAATTTTACGTGCATTTTTAAGAGGCATTGATATTACATTTTCAGAATTAAATCCACTATCTAAAAACTCTTGATTTTCACTGATTTTTCCCCCAATAATACAATATCTCTCAATTATATTTCTTAATTCTCTGACATTCCCAGGCCAGTCATAATTGACATAATTAGTTTTAATATAATCACGTAAATCAGAGAGGTTGAATGCATTATTAGTTAAATAAATATTTGAAAAATATTCAATTAGTTCATCGATATCTTGAATTCGATTTGAAAGATTTGGCAAGCTAATAGAAACAACATTCAATCTATGAAATAGATCCATTCTAAAATTACCTTCTTCAACAAGTTTTTCTAAATTTTCCGTAGATGAACACAATAGTCGAGCATTTATATTTACAGGAATGTTAGACCCAACTCTATAGAAGGAACTATCAGTAAGTACTCGTAAAATTTTGGATTGTGTTTGAATTGGCATATCTCCTATCTCGTCAATAAATAAAGTTCCATTATTTGCCTGTTCAAAAAAACCTTCCTTAATAATTCTTGAATTTTCTTCTAAGCCAAATAATTCTTCCTCAATACCATTAGGCTCCATTAATGCTGAATTTACTATTATAAAATTACCACTTGAGTATTGAGATTTTTTATGAATTTCCTTAGCTACTAAATCTTTACCGGTGCCTGAATCACCATAAATTATTACTCTACTTGACGTTGGTGCAACTTTATCAATTAATTGTTTAACTTTTATTATGGTATTTGAATTTCCAATAAATCTGTAGTCATCCAAATTTTTTTTCTTTAATGATTTATTTTCATCTTTAACTAAAGATGTTTCTATTGATCTTCTAACAGTAAGTAGAAGTCTTTCACTGGAAAAAGGTTTTTCAATAAATTCATATGCACCATTTTTAATAGCATCAACTGCTATTTCAATATTTCCATGTCCTGAAATAATTATAATTGGTGTCTCAACATTGGACTCTTTAAGCTTTTTTAATAATTGCATTCCATCTAAATCTGAGTCGTTTAACCAAACATCTAAAATAATAACATCATAAGTATTATTACTAATTTTAATAAGAGTGTCTTGTGAATTTTTAACAGTTTCTGAGAAATAGCCTTCATCATTCAGAATTCCAGAAATAGAATCTCTAATATCTTTTTCGTCATCTATTACTAATATATTTTTATCTATCATAATCTAACCTTAGAGTAAATTCAGAACAAGCACCGGAATTATCATCAATGTTATATATATGAAAATTACCCTCATGCTCAGAAATAATCTTCTCTACAATACTCAGACCTAGTCCTGTTCCAATATTTTTATCTTTTGTAGAGAAATAAGGTTTGAGTAGGTCTTCCTCTTTATAGGCCAGCCCTAGTCCATTGTCAAAAATCTTAATCTTTAAATATTTACCTTCCACACTACCATCAATATAAATTCTTCCACCAGGATCATTCTTAAATTTTGACTCTATTGAATGAATTGAATTAATTATCAAATTATTAAATACTCTATTAATTTGTGACTCGTCACATTTAACAAAGTAATCTAACGATTTTTTATTTAAATCAATTAATATTTTATTAGACTTAAGATCAAATAATGAAACAGCATTATCAATAATATTTTTCATATTATATTCATGCACATTTGGAGCTGGCATTCTTGCAAAGTTTGAAAACTCATCTACAAGGTTTTTTATATCGTCAACCTGTCTATTTATAGTATCTATAGTTTCAATAACTTCAAGCTCACTAATATTTATTCCCTTGTCTGCCTTATTTTTTAATCGATCAATTGAGAGTTTTATTGGAGTTAATGGATTTTTAATTTCATGAGCAATTTTTCTTGCTACATCAGACCATGCCTCATGTTTTTCACTAATTGCTAATTGCTTTCTTTGAGAAACTATATCGTCAGACATTTTATTAAATGAATCTGTAAGTCGATTTAACTCAACAAAATCATTAGTTTTATTAAGTTTTAAATCATAATTACCCTTACTGATGTTGTCAGTGGCAATAATAATTTTTGTGATTGGATCAACTATTTTTCGAGCAAAACCAATTCCAACTATGATTGATATGAATATTAATACCATGGTAATAATTAAATAGATTAAAATAAAAATAACGGATAGTTTTGACCTATTCTCCTCAAGACGATTAAAATCGTACTGTGCTGATTTTGTTTCATTTAGGGCCGTTAGAACACGATTGTCCATTGGTCTTCCAACATATAAATATAAATCAAGGTACTTATCCAATTTAATTATTGCATACACTTTATTAAACTCAGTTGATGTAAATATTGCAAGTTCACCATTTTCTACCTTGTTCAAGGACTCGGGCGTTGGTTGATAATATATTTTTAGAGTTCCTCTGCTCTTTAAAATAATATTTCCTTTGCCATCTATTAAAAAAGAATCAGGAAGATTTCTAACTAAGGATTGGGTAAAAAATAATTTTTCAAAATTAAATCTATCTCTAATATATAAATTGGAGGCATTATTAAGGTCTGAAGACATTGCGTATATATCACCCTTGATAGTTTTTTTATGTTCTTCTAGGTAACCTTCAGCAACATAAACTGAGTTTTTTATAATATTTTGAATCCTGTCATTAAACCAATCGTTAACACCAAAATTAATTAATAGTAATGCTATAGAGCCAACTATAATTGCTGGCGTAATCGCAATTCCAATAAAGTAAAGGCTAAACCGATTATTAAATGTTGTTATGTTCTTTTTTCTAATTCTTATAATAAAAGGTAATATCTGAGAAAGAAAAAAATAAAGTAAGAAAATTAAAAAAAATATGGCTACTCCAATAAAATAATTGTCATAGCTGTTGTTTGACGACGTGTCAATTCTCTGATTAATTAGTAAAATAAAAGAAAATATAACAAATATAATTGTTAAAAAAAATAAAATTATATAATTTTTATTAATTAGATTTTGTTTAAAAAGTCTGTTAATCATTAATTCTCTTAATTACAATTAATTATAATACTCTTTATTA
>MDTC01160631.1_pt1 | contig 13358 bp, 10 predicted proteins | sample 811181 | NCBI WGS metagenome assembly MDTC01 (sample SAMN05326644, study PRJNA326480) | marine metagenome | isolation source: seawater | place: Pacific Ocean: North | collected 2011
CTTTTTTATCAGTTCGAATCCTTTGCTTGGTGTAGTTGCAACGTGGGCTTCAATTTCGTTTTTAAGAAGGTATTGCGTAAGTAAATCGCCAAGGTTTTTATCGTCGTCAATGATAAGAATTTTTTTCATTACGATCCTATAATTTCTTTTGAAAAACTAATTAAAAACGAGAAGATTGTATTACAGGGGCGGCCTTAAGTCGAAGTGTGGCATGCATTCAGGTAAACTGGTTGCGGTTAGATGATATCAATTTAGGTAGTCTCTTATACCTTTTAATAGCAAGGATTCCATGATCTCCGTCAATAAAATTCAACTAATCAGAGGAGCACAGTTGCTTTTGCGAGAATCGAGTCTTGTTCTTAAAAAGCATCAAAAACTAGGAGTCATCGGACGAAACGGTAGCGGTAAAACGAGTTTTTTCAATGTGCTCGCTGGATTAATCCCTCTAGAGGCCGGTGACGTCAGCGTACCAGCTGGACTGAGAATCTCTATTATGGCTCAAGAAATCTTGGACATAAATAGATCAGCATTAGATTTTGTGATTGATGCACATAAGCAATTTCGAGAGATTGAATTAGCTTTAAAAATCGCCGAAGAAAAAGGTAATACATCTGACTTGATAAAGCTAATGGGAGATTTCGAACAGATCGGTGGATACGAAGTTCCGAAAAAAGCAGAGCAGTTGTTGTCTGGGCTTGGCTTTAGAGCTGACGAATTTTTTTTACCTGTCATGAAGTTCTCTGGAGGGTGGAGGGTGCGTCTAAATTTAGCTGCGACTTTGATGATGCCTGCAGATCTAATGATGCTTGATGAACCAACCAATCACCTCGACCTGAAAACGACACTGTGGTTAGAGCAATGGTTGAAACGCTACAAAGGAATGCTTTTAGTAATTTCTCACGATCGAACTTTTTTAGATGCGGTTATAAATGGAATTATTTCAATTGAAAATCTTAACTTAGTTCAGTACAGCGGTAGTTTTAGTGATTTCGAAAGACAGAAAGCCGAAAAAATGGCACTTGAGAAAAAGCTTCTTGATAAGCAAAATAAAAGGCGCTCTGAAATTGAGAGTTTTGTTAAGCGCTTTTCCGCGAAAGCCAGTAAAGCGCGTCAAGCGCGAAGTAGGATAAAAGAACTTGAAAGAATGCAATCAATTACGGCCGCTTATATTGATTCCCCATTTAATTTCCGATTTTTTAGTATTGATTCCTCATCGGGATATCTTATTCAAGCAGATTCCTTGCAAGTAGGGTATGAATCTGTCGTAGTTGATAAAGTAACAATTAATATTTCCGAAAGCTCAAGAATCGGTTTTCTTGGAAAGAATGGCAGTGGGAAGTCAACGTTATTGAAAGTTTTGGCGAGGAGAATGCAAAAATTGGGTGGCAGGCTCGCTGTTTCGAAAAAAACTAAGGCGGGGTTTTTTGGGCAACATCAAATAGATGAATTAGAAGCTGACATGTCACCTTTAGAGATAATCCAAGAAGTTAACATCAAAAAGACCTCTCAAGAGATTCGCAATTTTCTTGGCGGATTTGGTTTCATGGGGCAGCGAGTTGATGATCAGGTGTGTAATTTTTCTGGGGGCGAAAAAGCACGATTAGCCCTTGCTCGATTGGTTTGGATGAAACCAAATTTATTGCTCTTGGATGAGCCAACTAACCATTTAGACCTTGAAATGATTCAGGCTACTACTACGGCGCTGCAGAGTTTTAACGGCGCCGTTATCGTTGTTTCCCATAATCGTCACTTGTTGTCCGCAACGGTTGACGAGCTCTATTTAATTCATGAGGGAGGTTTTTCCCCGTACGAGGGCGACCTAAATGACTATGAGATTTGGTTACGAAAATCATTTGATAAAAAAGATCAACAACAGAACACGATCACTAAAGAAAATTTTAAGAAAGCAGAAAGGAAAAATTCAGCAGTACTTCGGTTGCAGACAGGAATAGAGCGAAAAGAGATTAAAACAGTTGAGATAGATCTGGAAAAAACGGTTGAGGAGATTGCAAAGCTTGATGATAAGATGTCTGAGGCCTCTTTGTATTTAGAAAAGAACAAAAAAGACTTAGAGGAAGTTATTTTACTGAGGAGTCAATTACAAACGAAAGTTTTCGGGCTTGAAGCGCGATGGTTCGATCTAAGTGAAGCCTTGGATAAAAAGCTTGAGTAAGCTGGTCCACTGGTAGGTGCGTCATTTATGAGATAAGGTTTGCATCTTATGTTTTCGATCAAAGCTAACGATCGGGTGGCTATTGCTACTAACTTTTAAAAATCTTGGAAATAGTCATGGTTAATAGTTGGCAAATCTATAAGCGACTTTTACGCTATGTCAGGCCCTATCTCGCTGTTTTCATCGTGAGTGTTGTAGGGTACATAACTTTTGCTTCAACAAGCGTCCTGGCAGCGAGATGGCTTGGCTGGACGGTTGATGCGATAGAAAATAACGACTCTGAATGGCGATTGTATAGCCCATTGCTTTGTGTCCTTATTGCGCTGATCCGCGGCTTGGGTGGATTTCTGGGAAATTATTCCATCGCGTATATTGCGAATCATCTAATTCACAACTTTCGTAGTGAGATTATTCGTCGAGTTTTGGTGCTTCCCGTCAATTTTTTCGATCGGTCCGAGGCCGGACGGCTGATTTCTAAAATTACGTACGACGTTACACAGGTGACTGGTGCAGTTACTAATGCGGTTACCGTAATTTTGCGAGAAGGCTTGACAGTAGTTGGGTTGCTTGGAGCTTTGATTCTAATCGATTGGCAGCTCAGCCTCATGTTCTTAATAATTGCTCCGATAGTCGCCAAAACTGTTGCAATAGCAGCGAAAAAATTCCGAAAGTACAGCACTCAGATGCAAAATTCTATGGGTGACGTCACTCAAATTACGACAGAATCGATCCGAGGTCATTTAGTTGTCCGAACATTTAATGCCATAAAGCACGTTGTCAAAAATTTTGAGATGGCAAGCGAACGTAACAGATCCGAAAATATGAAAATGGCTGCAACAGAAGCAATTAGTACGCCTTTGATACAGCTACTTGTCAGTATTGCAATCGCATGTCTTGTTTGGTTTTCAATGGCGCCAAGTTATATTGAATCAAGATCTTCGGGGGAATTTGTAGCTTTTCTTGCTATGGCTTCTTTGTTGGCAAAACCAATCAGACAGCTCTCACAAATTAACTCAGTGATTCAGCGCGGGTTAGCTGCCGCAGCGAGCATTTTTAACCTGCTGGATGAGCCTGCGGAGCCCGATCAAGGTACTGAAAAAATTGATGACCAAATTGATTCAATCAGATTTTTGGGAGTCTCTTTTAAGTATCAAGAACAATCACGTGAATTGAACGGAAAAGAGGCCATTAAAACCCCGTTCGCTGTCGCGGGGATTAATTTTGAGGTAAGGGCTGGAGAGAAAATTGCTTTTGTCGGTAAATCAGGCAGTGGCAAAAGTACTTTACTTAGCCTAATTCCTCGATTCTACGAGAAGTCAGCTGGCGAAATATTTATTAATGATAAACCTATAAGTAAATTTTCATTAACCAGCTTGCGGAGTCAAATCGCATTAGTCAGCCAAGATGTCGTGTTATTCAACGGCTCGATCCTCGAAAATATTTGCTACGGTAAAGGAGATTCGATTGACAGGGATCGTGCGTATGAGGCAGCAAAGAGCGCTCATGCAATAGAATTCATTGAGAAACTTCCTGATCAATTTGAGCATAAAATTGGGGATCATGCATCACTACTGTCTGGTGGTCAGCGTCAACGGTTAGCGATCGCCCGCGCGCTGTATAAGGATGCGCAAATCTTAATTTTGGATGAAGCGACTTCTGCTTTAGATTCTGAATCCGAAACATATATTCAAGAAGCTCTCAGCACACTCATGGCTGGGAGAACCACCTTTATTATCGCCCACCGATTATCAACAATCGAAAGTTCCGATAAAATTATGGTAATGGAGGGTGGGGAAATAATTGAATCGGGGACGCACCAAGAACTTATAAATAACGCTGGACACTACGCGTACTTAAACGAAATCCAGTTCAGAGATCTTTAGTTTTTTGCAGCTCCTCTAGCTTGGAATATTTCATAAAGTTGTAAAAGGCTGCGTTCATAGAAGTAATAAATCCGTCAATTCCCCCGAGAAAATGACCTTTAAATATGAAAAACTGAATAAAACTTATTGGGAAAATAAATACGATTACAAAAATACTTGCAACATCTCCCTTTTCAAGTTTATCTTCAGCTTTGAGTTCACTATATCGATTTGCTTTTTCAAACCTCTGACTAAGCGTTAAATTTTCATAGTGTAAAATGCTGGCAGATGTAGATCTTATCTTCCCGGTTACTGAAATACTTTCGTGCACTCTCTTAATTTCATAACGCCCTGAAGATTTTCTAAAAAATCGAATTAATCGATCTTTGCCGCCAAAGTGCCTAATTTTTTTCCCGTTTCGGAGCAGAACTCGGTATGATTGGAGCGCATCATACGTGTTCTCTTTGATCATCTGGGTTATCTCATTGAAAAATTCCTTTGTGCAGATCTCGTCTGCATCAAGATTAAGGACCCAGTGGTTTCTGCAAAGATTCAGCGCGAACGCCTTTTGTTTACTAAAGCCAAGCCATTCTTGTTTGTATATCGATACGTTTTCATACTCAGCGGCAAGAGTCAGCGTGCTATCGGTGCTTCCGCTGTCAACTAATACCACTTCGTCAAAATTTTTGACATTCTCAAGGACTGCCTGAATATTTTTTTCCTCGTTAAGGGTAATGATATAAACGCTAGCCTGAATGTTATCCGTCATAAAATTCTCGATATCTTTAAAAAATTTAGATTTAGGGTTTGCTCGAAGAAATTTTCATAATTTTTGCAATTTGAATGGCAGTCACTGCGCTCAAAACACTCTCAGGATTCAGAGACGTAAGGCAGTGGTGATTAAATGAACAGCGGTGGGCATCACAATTTTTTCCGCATCGTTTCGACCCTCTGATCACCCTACTATCTTGACCTAGGGGCGCCCAGATAGATTCTATACTCGGCCCAAATAATGCAATAACACTTATACCTACTGATGCTGCGAGATGCATTGGTCCGCTATCGCTACCAATAAACACGACAGCTCGTTTTAACAATGCGATGAGTTCTGGATATTTTGTTTCGGTAAATTGATTTAATATTTCATGATTTAAATTATAAGATATTTTTTGAACAATTTTCTGATCCTCCTCCATCCCGATCCAAATTACATCTAAATCGTTTGCTCTTAACATTTTATAAAGTTCCGAAAATTTTTCAACGGGCCATTTTTTATAACTTGCGCTAGCACCTGGGTGAATGACCGCAAAAGGTTTTCTAATGCGATTAATCGCTAGGAAGTTAGTAACTTCGTTTTTCGCAGGGGGATGTATATTATAATCGACAATGTGAGAGGGTTTCTCCAAAGGGAATTTGTCGTCCATTGTCTGCCCGAAGGCGTTAAAGCGGTGTTTGTGATAATCAATTGCAAGCGGTTTGGTATAGAAAACTTCAGAATTTTTCCCTATAGGCCCAAATCGGTTTTTTGCGCCACTTAGGCGGGAGAGCACGCCTGTAAATCGTTCGCCTTCGAGATCAAAAAGATCTGTACTTTTGATTTTTCGTAATGCGAAAATAAAATTGAGATAAGTTTTAATTTTTTGTACGGCTGAAATTTGCTTACTTTTAAGTTCGTCCCGTGGATATTCAATAATATTTTTATGAGATTTCAGTGCTATTTCAATAAATGGACTAAATCGTGCGTCAAGAACAACTACCGTGGTTGGATCTTTTTCAATTGCTGCAATAACCCAGGGTAACCCTAATATAAAATTGCCCAAATAGTGGGTTGGAAATAAAAGCATTTTCTGATTAATTTTTTTCATACTGTTATTTATTTTTTTCTTTGCAGAATCTCGTTAGTTGTATTATAAATTTCGCCAGATAGAGATGTAGGTTGTGTCTTGAATCGTCTGTGAAGCCACAAATATTGTGCTGGGAATTCGAGAATGCGAGCTTCGAGGCAGTGATTGATTTTGAGTGCGTTAGAGTATTCGTCATCAGTGGGATATGCTACAAGCCTTGGGCTGATCTTCAGGATGTATCCGGAGTTATCTTTTTTTCTATGGTGACTAAATATTAAAGTTGGTGAGTTATTTAACCTTGCAAATCTCGCTGTTGCCTTAATAGTTGCGGCCTCTACACCAAAAAAGGGAGCGAATACAGAATGAGTTTTTCCATAATCTTGATCAGGAGCAAACCATACAGTATTTCCGTTCCTTAGGCTTCGAGCTATTTTTCGGACGTCTTCACGCTCAATGACGTTGGTATAGTGCTTGCTCCGGGAGTTGTGCATGAATCGGTCAAAGAGTAAGTTCTTATGTTTTCGGTATGTCACGTCTAGGTCAGTAAACTTCGCTAGCAAGGCACCACCCATTTCAAGCGTGGAATAATGGGCTCCCACCAAGAGAACTCCATGACCTTCACTTTGGGCCGCTTGTAAAAAATGGAGACCCTCTATCTCAACAGAAGCCTTTAAATTGTCAATTTTGCAAGTCCATGCGATAGCTGCCTCTACAAGCCCAATTCCATTTTCTCTAAAAGTAGCGCGCATCAGCTCGTTGAGCTGGTGTTGGTTTAAATTGGGAAAACAAAGTTTAAGGTTTACATTACAAATGTTGCGTCGTCGACGGCCCAATTTTAGCGAAAACCATCCAAGAATTGCTCCAATTTGTAGTGCTATTTTGAACGGAAATCGTGCGACTGTTGCAATTAAAGTGATATTCAGCCACATAGGCCAGAATTTTGGAGATAAAAATTCGTAAAGGAACCCATTACTGTTTTGATTTTGAGATGAATGAAGAGCCATTTATTAACTGCTTTTCCGTGATGTATGTGGGAAGTATACGGCTCTTTAACAGCGGTTATAGAAGTATTTTTCTAGTAAACTACCTAAATTACACCATATTTCTATATAGTCTGCATTGAATTTATTTTTTTTGTCCTTACCATTAGTCATTAATATTTGTAGGATTCTGATATAAAAAAGAATTCAGACTGCTCTTAATTAAGGTCGCTAACTATCAGGTTTTGGGGAGCAAAAATGCGATGTATATTTTTTTTGGGGTCTAAATTGTTTCGAATAGCGAAAGATTTCATTGAGGCGTCTATTCTACAGATTTGTGTAAGCTGTGTGTTTTTAGTGCCCATTCAATTAACAGCTCAGATGTCGTTGTCGATCCCTAATGATTCGGAGCACCGATCTTTTAGGACTAATGATGAAGCAAATAATATAGACGTTTTTAAGCGCACGAGTCCTTCGGTTGTCAATATCACAAACTCAAGGTTGATAAGGTCGTACTATTCGTTAAATCCTCAAGAGGTGCCTCAAGGTAGTGGTACGGGTTTCATTTGGAGTGACGACGGCCATATCGTAACGAATTTCCACGTTGTGCAGCAGGCGAGCAGGGTCACAGTTACTTTGCAAGACGGATCGACTTTTGATGCAACGCCCATTGGTATTGATCCTGATAAAGACTTAGCTGTTTTAAAAATTGATCCGGGGGAGACGAAGCTACTTCCGGTGCAACCTGGCGACTCCTCCCTTTTGGAGGTGGGAAGAAAAGTTATTGCTATTGGGAACCCGTTTGGTCTTGATACGACGATGACTGTTGGAGTAGTGAGTGCATTAGGCAGAGAGATTGACTCAGTTAGCAGACGAAAGATAAAAGATGTAATTCAAACTGATGCAGCCATTAATCCTGGTAATTCTGGCGGTCCCTTATTAAATTCTTCAGGAGAGCTTGTAGGGGTAAATACGGCCATCTATAGTCCGAGCGGCGCAAGCTCGGGAATCGGGTTTGCAATTCCTATAAATACGGTGAACCGAGTCGTGCCTGAGTTAATTGCATATGGACGGGTACAAACACCTATTTTAGGGATAACGCCTATCTCTCAGCCAGATTATTATCGGAAATTATGGGGTATAGAGGGCGTTATTGTCATGGCTTTGGAAGCAGATTCTGAACCGGCGATGAAGGGTATGCGAGGACTCACTCGCAGTCAACGAGGGCGTATACAACTTGGAGATGTAATATTTGAAATTGATGGGATCCCAGTAAGAAACGAAAACGATTACGCTGATATTATGGAAGAGCGCAAAGCAGGTGATATGGTGAGTGTACGCTCACGCCGAGATGGTCAAATATTTCAGTATTCGATTACACTCCAGGCTCCTAGTGCTCGCTAGTTAATGGCCCTCTCGGCTGTCAAGACTTTTGCGAGCCGCTTTCACAGCTAGGAGAACCTGCGAGATTGCTGTCCCACCGATGTGGTTGCGGGCGTTCACTGAGCCTTTAAGTGTAATATTGTTAGATACATCCTCTGTAATTAATTCAGAAAATCGTTTAAGTTCGCTAAGACTGAGTTCAGAAAGATCTTTTCTTTCTTCGATTGCATAACTAACAGCTTTGCCAACTATTTCATGAGCATCGCGAAATGCGATACCCTTTGTGACCAAGTAATCTGCAAGGTCCGTGGCAGTCGTATGGCCTTCGATCGCTGCAAGTTCCATCTTTTCACGATTGCAAATAATCGCTGGAATCATATTGCTGTAAGCAAATAGACAGTCTTTAACCGTATCTAAAAGATCAAAAACGGGTTCTTTGTCTTCCTGATTATCTTTATTATAAGCGAGCGGTTGAGACTTCATCAGAGTCAGTAGAGAGGTTAAATGTCCGAAAACTCTGCCACTTTTCCCGCGGACGAGTTCTGGAACGTCAGGATTCTTTTTCTGGGGCATGATGGATGAGCCGGTACAAAAGCGATCAGGGATCTCTACAAAGGAAAATTGTGATGATGACCAGAGAATTAGCTCCTCTGAGAAGCGAGATAGATGCATCATAATCAAACTAGTGGTGCTCGCAAGCTCGATAGCAAAATCTCGATCACTTACAGAATCCAATGAATTCCGAGTTGGTGCCTCAAAACCTAAAAGCCGCGCGCTATATTCACGATCAATATTGTAAGTAGTACCAGCCAGAGCTGCTGAACCAAGAGGTGAAAAATTAGCTCGTTTTTTGCAATCTTGGAGACGACTGTAATCTCGATCTAACATTTCATACCAAGCCATTAAATGATGTCCAAAAGTGATTGGTTGTGCCGCTTGAAGGTGAGTAAAGCCCGGCATGATTGTTTCCGATTCTTGCTCGGCTAAATTTACTATGCTTCTTTGAAGCTCTGTTATTAATTTCGCTACTAAGTCGATTTGATCTTTTATGTAAAGTTTAAAATCAGTGGCTATTTGATCATTGCGTGACCTTCCAGTATGAAGTTTCTTGCCTAAATCTCCAATTCGACTGGTAAGAGCTGCTTCTATATTCATGTGAACGTCTTCTAGCTCTATAGACCAATTGAAATTTCCGTCTTTGATATCATGATAGATTGTCTCTAACCCAGTTAGTATTATATTTTTTTCTTCGTCGGTTAAAATACCGACTTTGTTTAACATCATCGCATGAGCGATCGAACCGTTAATGTCGTGTTGGTACAGTCGGTTATCAAAGGCGATAGAGGACGTAAATCTTTGAACAAAAGTATCGGTAGCTTCAGTAAATCTTCCACCCCAAAGGCTATTTTTCTCATCATCCTGAGATTTTTCAGTATATTTGTCTTTTTTATTTGACATTTAAGCTTCTCATTTGTGTGCGCAGGGCCGATTATAGGATTTTGATATCTCGTTAACTTATACAGTGGAACTTGTGTGTTGATATTGCGTAAGCTTATCAGATTTATTTCAGATTGATTGACACTTAGCCAATCACTTGAGAAATTCCGTAAAATAGGATCATTGTATCTGACAGTGACCGGTAATTGGAGCTTATAAATTGAACATTAAGGAACACACTTTACGTATTGCGACTCGCCGAAGTCCACTAGCCCTCTGGCAAGCGCGCTTTGTAAAAGAAAGTCTCGAGGAAAAATATCCAAATCTTGAAGTTCAATTGTTGCCTATGAGTACAAAGGGTGATGAGATTATTGATCGTTCACTTTCTGACATTGGGGGTAAAGGTTTATTCGTTAAGGAGCTCGAAAAAGCCATTTTAAATGATGAGGCCGACATAGCCGTTCATTCCATGAAAGACGTGCCTATGGACTTTCCAGAAGGTTTAGGGTTGGCAGTCATCTGTCGGCGTGGAGACTCAAGCGATGCCCTTGTTTCAAACCAGTATAGGGGCCTAGACGACTTGCCGTTTGGTGCCAGAGTAGGCACCTCCAGCTTGAGAAGGCAATGTCAGTTGCTAAAAATTCGTAAAGACCTTCAAATTAGAGATTTAAGAGGTAATGTAGGAACCCGGTTGAAAAAATTGGATGCGGGAGATTACGATGCAATAGTTCTTGCAAGCGCAGGGTTATCGCGACTTGGCCTGGAGAGTCGTATTTTGTATAGGTTTACGTCTAAAGAAATTCTTCCTGCTGGTGGACAAGGAGCAGTCGGAGTTGAGTGTCGGTTTGCAGACAAGAAAACACTCGCATTCTTACAATGCTTACATGATTCAGAGACCGCTTATCAAGTCATTGCCGAGAGGTCATTAAACAAAGCGTTGAACGGTGGTTGTCAAGCTCCAATCGCTAGTTTTGCTGAATTTAATTCCGCGACGGGCGAACTATATTTAAGGGGAATGGTAGGCGACGTTGAAGGTAGCAGGATACTGCTAGCAGAGGGACAAACAACGCGAGAAGATGCTGAAGATCTGGGGCGGAGTGTTGCTAAAAAACTTCTTGATCAAGGTGCGCAAAAATTGCTGGATCAGGTCAACTCTAAAAATAAGGCGTCCTCTTAAGTGAAGTCAGAAAAATCAAAGCGAATCTTGGTAACTCGATCACTTGCAGGTCAGCCGATGCTCTGCCATGCTCTTTCGGCGGTTGGGATTTCGCCTATATCATTACCCCTAGTCAACATTGTGCCAATGTCGATAGAAAAGCCAGAACGCTCTCCGGTCCTCGTTGAGCGTATTTGCAAATTGGACAGGTACGATATTTTAATTTTTATTAGTTCAACCGCAGCAAAGATCGGATTTACTTGGGTAGAAAAGTATTGGTCAATTATGCCATCAGTATCAAAAACCTTCGCGATCGGTCCTTCGACAGCTAAAATAGTCGAATCGCTTTTTGGATGTCTGGTTGAAAAACCAACTATTGGAATGACAAGTGAAGATTTACTAGATAAGTCTTATTTATCAGATGTTGATGGTAAGCATATTGGTATTTTTCGCGGTGTAGGTGGCAGACATTTTTTACGAGATGAGCTTGAAAATAGGGGTGGAGTTGTCGATTATTTAGAGGTGTATAAAAGAGAGAAAAGAAAAATCGCGATAGAAGAGTTAGTCTCGATATTTTCTAGAAAGGTCGATGGGATAATTTGTTTAAGCGGTGAAGTTCTTGAATTACTTTCATCTTTTCCGTCTGATTTCGGAGTAAAGGGGGTTGTTTTATACGTGCCGTCGACAAGACTGGTCCGTTTAGCCGTTGAATTAGGATTTAGTGAGGTCGTTAATACTAACGGGGCAGAAACGAAAAGTATTCTCTCTTCATTAACGCATCTATAGGGTAAAGTCTTTTTGCCGTGCTACAGTAAAGATTAACGCTATGCCTCAGGATTGATGATTTTGGGAGAGCTTTCAGTGGCTTATATCAGCGCATTATTTTTATATAAATTAAATTAGAGTCGATAAATTAGTTAAATACAGAACAAAGGTGAAATTTTCTGTGATAGATAAGAAAAAAACAGGAAAAGAGAGCGCAAAAATCATCGACGAAATATCAAATGCGTCGAAGGCTGGAAAAACTAAGCCAACCAGGGTCCAACGGAATGCACGATTTCGAATAGCTTTTTTGGTCTTGTTAACGTTACCAATAATTGGTGCCGTTATTTTTCTTACGCTGCGGCAATCGGAGTTAGAAAAGATTTTAAAGGAAGTATTATCAAATAATAAAGAATTAACTATAAATATACAAAATCGAGACGCTCAATATCAAAAATTGGAATTGGAATTAGGAGGTTTTCGAGCGCAGCGTAATGATCAGGATTTAGAACTGCAGGAAATTAAAGCTGAACTGCGAACCCAATTTGATGCCTCTGTTGTCACGCTAGAAAATGAAGCCCTTATGCGTATCGCCGCGCTTGAGGCGAAAAATCAAGATCTAAGAAGTGACATAGTAGAGGTCGGAGCCAGACAAGCAATGCAAGGCGGTGACTCGACAGATTTGAGAGTGCTATATCAAACCGAATACATACTTAAACTCACCGAAATTAAGCTTAACTTTGATCGTGATGTAGGTTCTGCGATCGAACTTTTAGAAAGCGCAGTGTCTTTGCTTTCGACCTCAGGGAGTGAAACTCTATTACCTATTCGTGAGGTGCTTGGGGAAAAAATAATACAGCTTAGCGCGTTACCTGTCGTAGATGCCGAAGAGGTACGGATAAAACTTTTTTCATTATCCCGTCGCATTGATGCCCTTAGTGTTTTTGATTTTGCAAAATTTCGGCAAGAAACACAAAGCGATGGTGTTTTTGAAGTTTTTTCAAAAAACAATCTCAGCTCTGAAAAATGGAATTCGTTCATAGAGTTATTAGGTGAAGTCTTTGTCTGGCGGCAACATAACTCTAAAGTTATCCAGGAAGGAGAAGGACTAAATGGAGTTTTGGATGATCGACGCCATGTTAACCTTCTCCTTCGGGAAGCAAATATTGCATTATCATCCCGTAACGACGCATTGTTTCAGCTTTGTATTCTAAAGATGCTGGATTGGTTTGAAAGAAGTGTTTTGTTAGATACTAAGCAAATCCAAGCTATTTTAAGGGACATTCAAAGTTTACAAGATATCCAATTACGTCCAAACCTTCCTAATATTCGTCAAGAATCGGATCTTACTGCTCAGCTAATTGTAGAGCTTCAGTTATGATCCGTATTTTTATTTTCAGTTTGATTTCGATTTTCGGTGCTTTGATTGTGACGATGAATGCGAGCTTCTTTGAAGATCCAGGCTATCTACTATTTGTTTTAGGCAATTATAGCCTTGAGACCACTATTTTGGCTTTTGCACTCGGATTGTTTATATTTTTTGTGATTGTTCGTATTTTCTTTTTCTTATTGTCTCTTATTAGCCCATTTACTTGGATACGTGTAGGTAGGAGATTTCAAAAAAAGAGGAAATCTCAACTTCGCACTAATACCAATGAGGGGCTTCTAAGCCTAGTCTCTGGAAATTTAAATCGCAGCAAAAAGTTTTTGAATAAGGGTTTGAAGGATAACGATTCAAGTGTGTTAAATTATTTGGGCTTA
>MDTC01235246.1_pt1 | contig 13358 bp, 10 predicted proteins | sample 811181 | NCBI WGS metagenome assembly MDTC01 (sample SAMN05326644, study PRJNA326480) | marine metagenome | isolation source: seawater | place: Pacific Ocean: North | collected 2011
ACTCCGTGATGTATTGGAAAAGACGCTTGGTGTTCCTCTATTTCAGGAGCAGGCAATGAAAATTGCTATTACTGGTGCCGGCTTCAGTCCTAACGAGGCTGACGCGTTGCGTCGTGCCATGGCAACTTTCCGTCACATGGACAATATCCATGCTTTTCGTAGCAAATTCATTTCTGGCATGCTTACTAATGGTTATGACTTAGATTTTGCCAAGAGCTGTTTTCAGCAGATTGAAGGATTTGGGAGTTATGGGTTCCCCGAAAGTCATGCAGCGAGTTTTGCTCTTCTAGTCTATGTCTCAGCTTGGTTGAAGTGTCATTACCCAGCCGTTTTTGCGACTGCCCTACTTAATAGCCAACCGATGGGGTTTTATGCACCAGCGCAAATTGTGAGAGATGTTAAGGAGCATGGAATAGGCGTACTGCAGCCGGATATTAATCATTCAGACTGGGACAATGTACTAGAACCTGGCGACGCTGGTATTGCCATTAGACTTGGGTTTCGCCAAATTAAAGGTTTTCGAAAAGAAGATGCAATTCGGTTGATTGCTATGCGCGGCAATGGTTATCGTGATGTACCTTCTGTGTGGCAACGATCTGGTCTTAGGCCAGCAGTTTTGCGGAGGTTGGCACGGGCTGATGTCTTCAATTCGGTTGGGCTCGGACGTCGTGATGCGATGTGGTCGGTCGTGGGACTTGGAGAACAGCCTCCACCATTATTTTCTAACGCTATGATGGAAGAGGAGACTAATGAAAGCTCCCCAATAAAGTTGCCAGTGATGCCACTTGGTGTCGAAGTAGTGGAGGATTACGACATGCTGCGTTTGACGTTAAAATGTCATCCGTTAGAATTGCTTAAACCGCAGTTAAGCGAAGTGGTGAGTGCTAACAGACTATTATCGGTAGGATCTGGAGCTCGGCATTCTGTCGCCGGGCTAGTACTCTGTCGTCAGAGGCCCTCCAGCGCTAAGGGAGTCTGTTTTTTAACGTTAGAGGATGAAACTGGCATTGCAAATATAATTGTTTGGCCTGAAAAGTATGAGTACTTTCGTCGCCAAATCTTAAGCGCGCGGTTAATGAAGGTTAGTGGAAAAATTCAAAGTGATGGTAATGTAACTCACATTATTGCTGATGAGATAGAGGACCTGTCAGTTATGTTGGATGAGCTCGGCATTGAATGTCAGAAGAGTGTTGAGAGTAAACCTATATGTGGGATTAATAAGGGAACACCAAAATCAAATGGTTCGAGTAATATACTTGCATTACGTTCTGTTCCTTCTTTCCCTACTAGGGGATAATGCTCTAACGATAAGGTAAAGGTGCTGTTCCTATCGCGTAATTTCCATTAGACCATTCCTACCATGCCAACATTTTTTAACAGATATTTTAATAGGCCAAAAAATTACGTGCTTTATCGGCGGATTCGATCATGTACGATGATTGGAACTTATGGACGTTTCGAGGATAATTTACTAATTGCGGAACGCCACATGCGGAAAACAAAAATCGAAGGCGATTATGTAGAATGTGGAGTATGGAAAGGAGGCATATCTTTCGCAATGATGCATAGTCTCAAACGCTACGGTGTAACCGGGTTTCATCTCTTCGATAGTTTTCAAGGACTACCAATGGCCACAGCTTTGGATGGAGCGGACGCTTTAGAGCAGCAAAAGAATGACGAAATATGGTTTGATGGTAACACTGCCAGTTATGAGCAGTTCTTGAAAGACTTGAAGCAATTCAAACCCGAAGGCATTGATGTCACTGTCCATAAAGGTTGGTTCAATGACACTTTGGCTGATTACCCTTCGGATGGTTGTATCTCTGTTTTGCGGCTCGATGGTGATTGGTTCGAATCGACTATGATTTGTTTTGAAGTACTTTGGGATAAAGTGGTGGCAGGCGGTCTTATATTGATAGATGATTATTATGATTGGTCCGGATGCACAAATGCGGTTCATAAATTTTTGGCTAAAAAGTTCGAGGAAGATTCAGACTTCTATTGTCCGCTTCGAAGTACTAAATATGGCCTTGCTTACCTCGTGAAGCCAAGTTAGCGAGGTGCTGTAAGGTGAAATCTTCTGAATATCGAAAGAACAATGAATTTATAATGCACCCGAAGTATTGGTATTTCTGTTACTAGGAAAACATGTCCAAATGATGCCACCAAAAATAGTTAATTGGCATTATCAAAAATATGTAAAGAATTGAAAAAATAATTCCAAGCTGTGCACAATATCTAATGGGTATTTTCGTAAGAATAACTCCAGCGAAGATAGGAGCGGCCTGATATGGTACTAGTATTATGAAAAAACTACTTATTTGACTCATTAATACCGTTTCCAACGGCCAGCCAGTTGCTTGGGCAATACTATCAGCCATTGGTGCAAGCACAGCGGGGACCCCGGCTGGATTGAGTGCAAAAGAAAGTATACCGCCAATCAGGGTTAGTGCGCTGAACTTAAATAAATCAGTTTTGTTTTCAAAACCTACAATTTCAATTAAAGCTGCTGCTAATATTTCGGCGAGGCCAGTATGAGCTACGATAGCCCCAAGACCAATGATACCAGCGACAAAGAACCAAGGAGAATAGTTTGCTCCTTGCACTAGTGAGCTGGCTTTAACTAATTTCAGAAATGGCATCAGACATAGTATTGAGGTGCCTAAGCCTATCCAAGCGGGCGCTATGCCATGAACTTTGTCGGTGAGCCAGAAACTCAGGGTTAGTAGAAGAATTATTAAAAGCCTTACTCCTCCAGGCGTTATCTTACTGGACGTTTGTGCCAGGTATGTTTTTTTAAGTTCTGGATGTTTGTTTCGAAACATAAGTAACGTGAGGATGAGTATAACAATAAAACTTCCGGATCCCGCGACCGTGAAGTGTAAGTTCATGAAATCCGTGTAGTGAAGGGTAATGCCATGGATGTTTTCCGAGGCACCTGCAAGCACTACATTAGGAACAGTTGCTGGCAGAATACTCATGGCAGGGAAGACTGTGCAGAAGCAAAAAGTTAATATGAGACCTGACCTTGCGCGGCTGTTGGTTTCATAACCAAGCCGCTCTGCGATTTTAGCCACAACGGGTGCTAATATCACTACGCGGCCCATAGCGGAGGGCATTAGGAATGCACTGCCAAAACCGGCAACACCCATGCCGAAAACAAGTCCAGTGTAAGAATGGCCAAACCATTTAACCACCCATTCCGCGATATTCGCTCCGATTCCAGTTTTTTCAACCGCAATGCCAATAACAATTCCGGCAAAAACTAACCAAACGGCGCCCGAATGAAACCCGGAAAATATTATAGACGGCGGTGCTATCGAAAATATGAGTGCAAGAAAAAATATAATAAAACTTGTAAGGTGAAGTGGAAGGATTTCGGTGGACCAAAGGCCTACTGCTAAGAAGACAAGACCTAGTGCATTCAGCGCTTGCGGCGGCCAGCCCTCTGGCGTCGGTGAAGACAGCATGAATATGCATGTTGTCAGGCCAATGCTAGCAATTATGAATTGCCAAGTTCTCATGGTGCTTTTGTCTTTCTGCAATTGCGATACTTTCCAATCACCGCAAAAGCTGATGATAAACATTCATTGTATCTGTGATTACAGAACCAACCCCGAATTCACTCTCTGCTAACTGTCGGCCTTGACGCCCCAATTTTTGACGTAATAATTTGTTGACTGCAAGTTGCGTCAATGCATTGGCTAACGCCTCAACATTTTTTGGGGGGCAGAGTAGTCCCGTAACTTCATGGCGACAAATTTCTCTGCAACCGGGCACATCGCTTGCGACAATGGCACGACCACAGGCTGCTGCTTCCAGGAGCGATTTTGGCAGACCTTCACGGTAAGAAGGTAGCACACCGATATGAGCTGCCTGATACTCAGAAGCTATATCTGCTTGCGGACCTGCAATGTCGACGATCCCCTCAGCTTTCCACGAGTCAAGCACGTGTTGGGATATTGCAGAGGGGTTTACGTCGGTTGGACCGACCAATCGAACTTTGATCGGAATTTTCCGCCTTCTCATAATGCGCGCCGCCTCTACTAATTCCCCTATACCTTTATCCCAAAGCATTCGCGAGACGCAGACTGCGACTGGTATGCCACTAGATTCGGGTTTTACATTGAAATTTTTGAGGTCTACGCCAGATCCTTTAATAAGGACAAGATTTGTCTCCTGGACGCCAATCTCATTTTTGTAAAGGGATACGTCATCGCGGTTTTGTAAAATCGTGAGGGTATTCTTGCGGTTCATAAGAAAACGAAATAGTCGCCCCGTTGCTTTGCGCACTAACCGTGCAAAAAAACTCTCTGATATGAAAATAAAGCCCATGCCGCCTAATGCATTGACTACGGCTGGCATGTGAGTAATCCAGGCCGCAATGGCTCCGTATAACGATGGTTTGAGGGCAACGTGATGAATTATATCTGGTTTTTCACGTCGATATATTAGGATTAATCGACAAACAGTTATGAAGTCCCGAAACGGATTATGCCCGCTACGCGAGAAATTTAGTGGGATAACTCGTATCCCGGCACGTTGGATGACTTCCTGGAATCTATCAACCTTAGTTACAACGGCCACTTCAGCACCAGCTTTGACAAGGCTCGCACCCAAGTCAAGGCGATGTGAACAAAAATACCAGTCCTCGCTTACAACAAGCAGGACCTTTTTGTTGCGCATGGTCACTGTTATGTCCACCTATCAAGCCAAGCTTGCGCCATTAATACACCCCACAAAGCCTCTTGGTAATTCCCAAAACCATCTAAGTGCTGACGCCAAGCAGATCGAATAACCCTCGCATCAAACAAACCACTGTTCTTAAGACGGCGTTCATCCAGTAGGTCCTCTGCCCAATCGCGCAACGGACCCCTTAGCCAAAGATCGAGCGGGACCGCAAACCCCATCTTAGGGCGTTCTATTAATTCATTTGGTAAATATTGTCTCAGCACCTGTCGGAGGATGTATTTTGGCTCGCCATTTTTTAGTTTCAAGTTACTTGGTACTTGTGCCATCAGTTCAACTAAATGATGGTCCAGCATTGGTACTCTAACCTCAAGGCTTACCGCCATGCTAACTCGGTCAATCTTCGTCAGTATATCGTCTGGTAAGTAGGTTAGACTGTCTTGCTGAGCCATCTCTGCGGCAAAATCCAGCTTGTCTGTGCTATGCCAATCAGCAATATTGGATAGGGGACCATCCTTTACTGGTTGTAACCCTTGCCAATGAGTCACCAAAGCCTGGTAAACCCCCTTTTCATCAGCTTGTTGCAAAATTGCGCCCAATTTATTGGCTTTAACGCCAAATGTCTTGGGCCGTTCCGATTCTGGTAATAATCTCGCTAGCCGGTCCCACCAACGTGCATTGGGGATTTGCATGGTTTTGCCAATAAGGTGACGTAGTGAATAGGGTATCCATTTTGTCTTTTGCCAAAAATTTGGTGCTGTTTTGTAGCGGTTGTAGCCAAAAAAAATCTCATCGCCACCATCGCCAGATAGCGCGACAGATACGTCGCGCCGAGCTAATGCAGAAACAAGGTAGGAGGGAAGAGCAGATGAATCGCCAAAGGGTTCGTCAAAAATATTCGGGATATCAGAAATTAGATCTAATGCTTTACTTGGATGCATGACAACTTCGGTGTGATCTGTGTCAAGATATTGTGCGATTCTTTTTGCATGATCAGATTCATTATATGCATCGTCTTCGAACCCTATTGTAAATGTGCGTATACGCTTATCTTGTATTTGGCTCATCATTGTCACTACTGCTGCGGAGTCGAGCCCGCCAGATAATAGCGCCCCTACGGGAACATCAGATACCAGACGTCGACCAACTGCTTCTCTTAATGTGTTGTCTACCGCTGAAATTAAATCTTGCTCCGTCATATGAAACGATTTTTTTTCATAATACGACCGAAGGTCCCAATATTGGGTTATTTTTGGCGGGCTGCCTGCTGTAATCTCCAGAAAACACCCAGCCTCAAGCTTATTAATATTCTGGTAAATCGTTTTTGGTGCGGGCACGTAATTAAATTGACAAAAGAGATTAAGTGCTTCCCTATCGATTTTGCGATTCCAATCTGATAATTCACAAAAAGGTTTAAGCTCCGAAGCGAAAACAAATCGTTTTCCCGTGTGGCCGTAATAAAGCGGTTTTATTCCAAGACGGTCTCGTGCCAACCAAAGTCTACGCTCTACCGTATCCCAGAGGGCGAATGCAAACATACCAATACATTTTTTTAAGGTGCGTTCGATCCCCCATTTCATGCAGGCTTTAAGCAATACTTCGGTGTCTGATTGGCTACGGAAAGCAATCCCTTCGTTTTCTAAATTAAGCCTTATGTCTCTGAAATTGTAAATTTCTCCGTTGTAAATGATCACATATCTTCCATCATCAAGCGTCATTGGCTGATCTGCGGCTTCGCTGAGATCAATGATTGAAAGGCGGCGAAAACCAAAACTTATACCGGTATTGCCGTCAGCCCACACGCCGCCCCTATCAGGGCCACGATGTCGCAAAGTGGTTGCCATTCGATAAGCTTGTTGCTCTAGTATTTGTTTTTTGCCTTTGCCGGCGTCCTCGAGTAATCCTACTATTCCGCACATAGCGCGCCTTCAGTGAGTTCTGGGCTGGCGATTGAAACACCGTTGCCAGTGTGTGACTATAAACACATTTGTTTTGCCGAAAAAGAAAAAGGAATATATGAGCAAAAAAACATAACAAAGTAATAAAAATAAATTATTAAAAAAATTTGCAAAATTTTTATAAATATAAAAATAATATTATTTAATTTTTACAAATAAAAATACGAAAAATTGTTTTAAAAAATTGATTAGTATATTATTTACTTTATCTGTACTGTCTATTTTAGACTACAGTCACTCCCCCGTCGATAACAATTGTCTCACCAGTAACAAATGCTCCTGCGTCTGACGCCAAAAATACCACCGCGCCAGCAACCTCATCAGGCTCTCCTATCCGTCTGAGTGGCGTAGAGGCTGTGCGTTCTGAGAGAATTTCCTCATCTTCCAAGAGAGCGCTCGCAAAATCGGTACGTATAAGTCCTGGTGCGATACAGTTGGCGCGGATGTTATTGGGTCCATACTCTGTTGCCAGATTGCGAGCAATTTGCATGTCAGCAGCTTTTGAAATTCCGTAGGCGCCGATCAACGGACGGCCTCGTAAACCAGCTATAGAGGATATAATAGTTATAGAGCCTCCTTGGATATTATCCATCTCTGATATTACCATGTTACAAAGCCAGAAGTTACTTCGAACGTTAGATTCCATCGTTCTGTTGAAGGCTTCATCGGAAATATCAGCAGAGGGTCCAAAATATGGATTGACCGCAGCATTACATACCAAAATATCAATTGTGCCAAATGTATCTAGGGTTCCGTCCACCAAGGCACGCAATTGTTCTTTGTGATTAATGTTGCACGGGATTGGAATAGCTTTAGCACTACCTTTAACCCAGTTCTGGTTGATGTCTTCCGCTACTTGATTGCATGCACTGGATTTTCGCGAGGAGATCACAACGTTCGCCCCATGTTCCGCCAATCGATTGGCAGTGGCGCGGCCGATACCTCTGGTCGATCCTGTTACAATTGCGGTTTTATTGGTTAGGTCGAAAAGTGTCATTAATTTGGTGTCCTTCGGCAGTAATTTTTCTAATTCTAGGGCAATATGGACTGAATCTTTTTATCGAGGCCAATTGATTTTACAGCTTTCTCTGCTAAGGATGGGGGAAACACCTCCCCTGGTGTGTTGCAATAGTAACCGGATAAGCTTGTTATTGGCGTGGTCCTGTTTGGACCTTTTTCTAAAAAAGACCAACGCTGCAGAAAAACTACACAGGTGCGTGTGCCAATTCCAGTGCGACGCCAAAGTATTGGTCCTAGAACGTTATTTGATTTTTTTAAAACACCAAAACTTGGTTTTTGATTGCGAAAGACTGCCCATCGACCAGCTATGTCCATGGGATCCTGAGGGTCATTCAAGGGAGGACCTTCGGCTGACTGGCTTAATAGGAGACCTGCCACGCTACCTTGATCAAGACGGTACCACTCACCAAATTCTTCAACATGAGTCCCGGTATCTGAGCTGTAGCGCCGAACACGAATTTGTGATTGTTTAAGTTCGGGCATAGAGAAAATTAGCCCTGTTTTATTGGGTTCTATCCGAACGGTTCTGCCAGAAGGCAAATTGTTGTAACCACCCTGACATCCTATTGTGGAGAGCATATGGACGCCGCAGAGCAATGAGCTGAGCACAAATTTGTATTTAATAAATTTTGGCACTAAATATCGTCTTTATATCAGTGAAGTATATATCATACCGTATAGTATTCTATTTTGTAGGAGCCTTATGACTTTCCTACGTTCTGACAGAAATTAAAGTAGCAATGAGGGTAAAAATCTGGCGACTAACGGCCTTTTATTTAATTATTTGGTAAATCAAAAATGACAGAAAACCAATCACCTGTCCAAATCATTGTAGTTGGCAATGTCAAAGGAGGTACAGGCAAATCTACAACCAGTATGCATTTGATTGCCGGGCTGCTGCACGCGGGCTATCTCGTCGGCTCGCTGGATTTAGATTCCCCGCAATCAACATTAACCCATTACATAACTAATCGTCGCGATCATGCTGAAACAAAGGGTATAGGTTTGCCCCTCCCCGAACATAAAATTTTACAAGCAAGCACTGTTTCAAATCGTAATATTGCGTATGCCGAGGATGAAGCTGCTGTTGACGAATGTCTGAGAGGACTCAGTGAAAAAAATGATTTTATCGTCGTAGATACTCCAGGGGGGGATGACACGTTGTCCCGGCGCGCGCATAGCTATGCAGATACTCTGATTACTCCGATGAATGATAGTTTCATTGATCTGGATGTCCTAGCGAAGGTTGAGCCAGATACCATGAAAATCGTCAGGCCGAGTGCTTATGCTGAGTTTGTCTGGGAAAATCGTAAAAAGCGCATTCAACGTGATGGCGGGAGCATTGACTGGATTATTGCGCGCAATAGGCTGAGTAGTTTGGATTCCCGAAACAGGCGGGCTGTTGCGGATGCGTTGACCACATTGTCCAATAGAATTGGATTTCGTGTAGCGCCTGGATTCAGCGAACGCATGATTTTCCGAGAATTATTTCTGAAAGGGCTCACGCTTCTTGATCTTCGTGATCCAGACGCGGGCATCCGGTTGAATATGTCTCACCTTGCAGCGCGCCAGGAGGTTAGAATGATGTTAGAGGCGATTGGTTTGCCGGAAAGCGTTGAGCAAGATGAGGGGCCACGAGTGCTAGGGAGTGCGGATACATGATTTGGATACTTGTAGGTGCCGCTTTATTATCAGTTTTACTGCTTTTTGCGCGTTGGTATGTCACTGCCGAGCCGCGTGATGTGGTTTCGGCGTTACGCTACATCGGCTTATTTTTTGCTATTTTAGTGATTGGTGTCGCTATCATGTCGGGTCGGTTTGGCATCCTTTGGCTCATACTGCTGAGTGTTCTGCCTTGGTTGGGGCGGCTGAAAGCCTTTAATCGCCAAGTCAGTAATTTAAGAGGACCTGCGAGTGGTCAACATATTGATAAACGGACAAAATTTGTGGTGCTGTATGTCAACCAGGAAACGGGTGATATGGATGGCCGGGTCTTGACAGGGCCAAAAGCGGGTATGTTACTTTCTGAATTGGGCATTGATGCCCTCGTTACTCTGTATGAAGCTGCTGTCATAGAAGATGACGAAAGTGCGAAAATTATAGAAACCTACCTTGATAGAATGCACAGTCAGACGTGGAGGTCAAAATCAAAAATCGTTAAAGGTCGGTCGGACAGTGGCGAAGAGAATATAGGAGAGGACGATGGAATGACGCGGTCTGATGCCTATGAGATTTTGGGCCTACAGCCAGGGGCTTCAAAAACTGAAATCGAATGCACTTCACAGGCATTAATCGAACTGGGGCATCCTGATGCATCAAAGGCTGAGGATATCCGTCGTAAAGTCATGCGAGCCAAAGGAATTTTACTCGGAGAGTGATGGTTTTGTGTTAAAGCGGTTGCCGTTGGCACGTTCGAGGTCTAAGAATGAAGGTTCACTTAAAAAACTAAAAAGATTTTTGTCGAAATCGATGGCACAAAAAATTCGCAAAGCTGTGTTTCCAGTCGGTGGCTTGGGAACAAGATTTCTTCCCGCAACCAAGGCTCTCCCAAAAGAGATGTTGCCTGTTGTTGATAAGCCTCTCATACAGTATGCGGTGGAGGAGGCTGCCGCCGCAGGTATAGAAGAATTTGTTTTCGTTACGGGGCGAGGAAAGCAGGCGATAGAAGATCATTTCGATATTTCTTATGAATTGGATCAAACATTAGGTGCCCGTGGAAGAGTTGATTTGGTGGACACACTTCGAAGCTGGATGCCAGATCCTGGCCAGATTACCTACACAAGACAGATGGATCCGCTTGGCTTAGGGCACGCAGTATGGTGTGCACGGAAATATATTGATGATGAACCATTTGCTGTTCTCTTGGCGGATGATTTGGTTTTGGCCGACAAACCGTGTCTGCAACAATTGATAGAATCTTATCACACAAAACCGGGTAATATCGTTGCGGCGATGGACGTGTTGCCTGAGCACACAGATCGTTATGGTATTTTAGATATTGAAGAGGATAAAGGGCAATTAGTATCGGTGAAAGGTTTGGTCGAGAAACCTCTTCGAAGGAATGCCCCATCCAATTTAGCTATTATAGGCCGATATATACTGATGCCAGAGGTCTTTGAGCACTTATCAAAGAAAAATACCGGTGCCGGTGGAGAGATACAATTGACAGATGCGCTGGCAAAAATGGTTAATAGCACGCCGTTCTATGGCTTACGATTTGACGGGAGAAGATTTGACTGCGGCGACAAGGTTGGTTTTTTAGAGGCTAATCTTGCTTTTGCACTCGATCGTGATGATATGAAGAAAGCTGTTGAGAGACTTGTAAAGTCGTACACATAGAGACATACGAACTTAAGCGAAAGTGTGAGAAAATGCGTATTGCGATTATCGGTACTGGTTATGTTGGGCTCGTTTCTGGCGCATGTTTCTCTGAATTCGGGATAGATGTCACTTGCATTGATGTTGATGTGGAGAAAATAAACGATCTCCAAATAGGTAAAATACCTATATATGAACCAGGCTTGGAAGACCTGGTAGACAAAAATGTGTCTGCTCAGCGTCTTCATTTCACAAATAATTTAGGAGAAGCGGTCAGCGAGGCGGATGCCGTATTCATAGCCGTGGGCACGCCCAGTAGGCGCGGTGATGGGCATGCTGATCTGTCATATGTTTTTGCTGCAGCCAAAGAAATTGCGAATGCTATGAAGGGTTACACGGTCGTAGTGAATAAATCCACAGTGCCGGTTGGCACTGGCAGAGAGGTCGAGCGTATAATCCGATCAGAACGTCCCGACGCAAATTTTGATGTGATTTCGAATCCCGAGTTTCTTCGGGAGGGCTCGGCCATCGAGGACTTTATGCGTCCAGACCGGGTCGTCATAGGGGTAGAGACTGAACGTGCTCAAGAGCTTATGAATGATTTGTATAGGCCACTGCATTTGATACAGACACCTATACTATTTACCAAGCTAGAGACCGCGGAGCTTGTGAAATATGCAACTAATGCATTTCTCGCCACAAAGATTACGTTCATCAACGAAGTGGCGGATTTATGTGAAAAAGTCGGAGCAAATGTTCACGATATAGCAAAGGGTATGGGCCTTGATGGGCGAATTGGGAATAAATTTCTGCATGCTGGCCCAGGATATGGAGGCTCTTGTTTTCCTAAGGATACGTTGGCAATGGTTCGTACTGCGGAATCGGCCGGCGTAAATTTGAAGATTGTCGAAGCCGTTGTTGACGCGAACAATAACCGAAAAAAAGATATGGCAAAAAGGGTTATAAAAGCCTGTGGTGGCAGCGTAGCAGGCAAGACGATCACTTTATTGGGAGTAACATTCAAACCAAATACTGACGACATGCGTGATAGTCCTAGCTTAGATATTATTCCTATGCTTAATGAGGAGGGTGCAGTAATCCGGGCATATGACCCCGCCGGTATGGACGAGGCAAAACACCTCCTGAAAGATGTAATTTGGTGTGAAGATACTTATGAGGCACTTGAAGGTGCGGACGCACTCGTCATCGTCACAGAATGGAATGAATTTAGATCGCTAAATTTTGACCGTATTAAGAAAATATTGAAGGGATCGGTTGTCGTCGATCTACGCAATATATATGACCCCAAGACAATGACGGAGGCAGGCTTTCAATACAGTTCGATTGGAAGGCCGTTAGACGGAAAGAGATTCCTTAGTAGGAGGGAAGCTGAGTGAAGCCGCATCATTTTGATCCGACTATTCTCAGAGAATATGACATTCGTGGTATTTTCGGAGAAACCTTGACCGAGCGTGATGCTTTTGCAGTTGGTCTCTGCTTTGGTTCAATTATTAAGGAAGAGGGGGATCAAACGGTTTGCGTGGGTTATGATGGGCGTAAATCATCGCCAAGTTTAGCTGAAAATGTAATCAGTGGGGCGAGGGGCGCTGGAATAGATGTTATAAATATAGGCTTAAACGCAACTCCAACCTTATACTACGCAACTACTGTACTTGAGGCTGGTGGAGGCATTATGGTGACAGGTTCACATAACGCGTCTCAATATAACGGCTTTAAGTTTATGCTCGGTAGCAAGCCATTTTGGGGTGCTGATATAGTTGGGCTAGGGCAACGAGCTGAAGTTGCCAATTGCACTAGGGGTTCCGGGGGAATTGCAACGAAAGCCATTCGGGAATCATACGTAGCACGTCTGATGGGAGATTTTCGTTCAGTCAAAGGATTAAAGGTTGCATGGGACGCCGGTAATGGAGCATTGGGTCCTGCAATGACACAATTAACCTCGTGTTTGCCGGGAGTGCACATTCTTTTGAATGCCGAGGTTAATGGTGATTTTCCAGCACATCATCCTGATCCAACAATTCCTGAAAATTTAATTCAGCTCCAAGAAATTGTTCGGAAGGAAAAATGTGACTTGGGTATTGCTTTTGATGGGGATGGAGATCGGATAGGTGTTGTAGATGGGTTAGGGCGTATACTGTGGGGTGATCAGATTCTTGCGATTTTAGCTCGTGATATGCTTGAAGAGCTTCCGGGTGCTACGATAATCGCAGATGTTAAAGCTAGCCAAGCATTATTTGATGAAGTTATACGGCTTGGTGGTCACCCCGTAATGAGTCCTACTGGCCATTCTGTTATCAAATCAAAAATGGCTGAATTGAAAGCACCGTTGGCTGGAGAAATGAGCGGACATAT
>MDTC01236879.1_pt1 | contig 13358 bp, 9 predicted proteins | sample 811181 | NCBI WGS metagenome assembly MDTC01 (sample SAMN05326644, study PRJNA326480) | marine metagenome | isolation source: seawater | place: Pacific Ocean: North | collected 2011
AAAGCTATTCAAGGTATTTAGCCAGGTAGATGACACTAGCCTTAGATCCCACGAAGGCAGCGGTCTGGGGCTAGCCCTGGTCAAATCCCTCGCCGAGGAAATGGGGGGCCAGGTAGGAGTAGAAAGTAGCCCCAATCAGGGGAGTGTTTTCTGGGTGGATTTTCCTCTCCTGACCCCAGAGCAATTAACACTGGAGCAGGAAAAGAATGGCCAGGTAAACGAAGCTGCATTAGATGAAAACTTCAAAGTAAAACCCTGGCTACTGGATCCGGCCGAAGGCAAGACTGGTGGTTTCAGCGATCGGGATGATACGACGATTCAAACAGAAGGAGCCGCCCAGATTCTGGTGATAGATGATCTGAATGATATGCGGGACCTTGTGGCTAATAACCTACGACGCCACCAATATGGGGTCGCCACTGCTGCTAATGGCAGGCTAGGCCTAGAGTCAGTGATGAACCACACTCCAGATCTAATCATAACTGACTGGATGATGCCGGAAATGACAGGGCCAGAGTTGATCAGCCAGCTAAAAGCGGATAAAGTTTTTGCGTCGATTCCAGTTATATTACTAACGGCGAAAACCGATGAAGAAAGTAAAATTATCGGCACTGAAATCGGTGCTGATGGTTTTTTAGGAAAACCATTTAACGATCAGGAATTGCTTAGTTTGGTGCGTAATCTGCTGCAGCTTAAAGCCAGCGAAAAGGAGCTAAGGCTAACTCATGAGCAGTTAAAACAAAGCAGCGAAGAAAAGATACGAGATACCAAAAATCTACTAACGCAGGCAGAGAAATTAGCTCAGTTAGGTAGTTTACTGGCTGGTATTGGCCATGAGATATCCAGCCCGATTTCCATGATCTCTCTGGGGTGTTCGAATGAATCGATGCTCTTACAAAAACTGGAAAAAAAGCTTGGTGTTTGTTTTGATTTTGACGACGAAGCCACCCGTTCTTTTGGAGATCAGATCCAACACGATATTGATGAATTGAGGGAAGTGAATAGTAATATTAAGGTTGGTTCTCAAAGACTAAAAGATCTTAGTGTGGCCCTGCGGACCCAAAGTCGGATGGAGCATAAACCAACCGCTGGTGTGGATTTAAACGAAGTCATTAGAGAATCGATGCTGATCACAGGTGGTCAGATCAAGTATTTTGATATAGAGCAGTCTTTCGGTGAGCTTTCTGTGGTGACATGTTTTCGCAGCAAGTTAGGTCAGGTGGTAACGAACCTGCTGGCTAATGCATCCGATGCTTTGATGGAGAAAAAACAAAGGATCAAGGAAGAATCGGGTCAGATCTTTCAGGGTAAGATCCTGATATCGACTATGAATCTGGAGCATGATGGTAGAGCTGGGATTCAGGTGATGATTGAGGATAATGGTGATGGCGTGCCGGAGCATTTACGACAGAAAATATTGGAGAAATTTTACACGACAAAAGAGGCAGGTAAGGGCACCGGTCTTGGTTTGGCTCTGTGTGTTGAAATCATGGAGGAGCATGGTGGCCAGTTGCTGTTGAGTGATAAGTCGTTGTTGGGTGGCGCCAAGTTTGAATTGTGGTTGCCGGTTGAGCCAGTCATGGATACAATACAATCTGATGTTGCATAGAAAGAGTGCAAAAATCCTCACAAATATCCTATAATGTTGCTATGAATATCCTGACTAAAATGGAAACAACTTTGATCTTTTTCCTACTGGTTCATCCCCTTGTAGGCCTAGCTGACTTGCCATCAAGCTGGATAGATGATCAGTATCCTAGGCTGGCTAAAAAGCCAACAGCAGTTAGTAAAAAAACAGGTAGTAAAAAAAATAGAACGACCGTTAGATCTGAAGTAAAGTCGACAGTAAAACCTGGCGCAAAAACCGTAGCAAAACCCGGAGAGAAAAAGGAAGCACGGCGGCGTGCTCGGAAACAATTCTGGGAGGTTTCGTTAGCTCCTACCGTTGATCATTACTTTATGTTGGGGCTCGGCAAGTACCAACCGCGTCGGCAAATCTGGGAAGTAGCCCTTACAAGGTGGCCTAGCAATTTTGCTCAGCAGCGCAATAGTGGTGTTTCCTATAAGGTGGTGGTCAGCGAGGCTCAATTCAAAATTAGGCAATTTCATGGGGATAGCTTCAATTACAGCTATGGAGCGGCTTTGCGCAGTATTGTTCTAAACACGACCCCTGAAAGCAAGTTGACTAACCTGTCCTTAATGGGGTCGGTGGGCTTCCGAAAATACCTGCAGCCATACTATGGCGGGATCGACCTGATCTCTATGTTTGTGCCAGTGTTAGCCATGGATAGTTCAGGCCCCCGCAGTAGTGATTTGGTTGAAAATCGGATGGGTCGTTGGTTAAGTGAGTTACATACTTTATTTGATACCCCCAATACCATCGTCTTTACAGTCTATGCAGGTATACTTTTTTAGCTAAGAATCTGGGGCTATCGGTTATCTAGTTTTTGTCTGATATGGGGCTCGGTCATGAGAATGGCTAGCGCTGCCAGGGCATTGGTGACTTCACCTTGCCTGGCCATAGCACAAGCCTGGTCGAGGGGTACCGCAACCACTTCCAGCTCTTCATCCGGGTCGGGAAATTTTTGCCGTTGATCAGGTAAATAGACATCGGCAGCCCAAATAACATGGAGTTGGTTGGTCTGGATAGCAGGGTTAGGCCAGACGGAACCAATATGCTGACTGCTAGCACTGCAATAGCCAGTTTCTTCTTCCAGTTCCCTTAGGGCAGCTGCAGCCGGATCCGTTTCCCCTTTGTCGATGACTCCTCCTGGGGTTTCCAGGGTGATGGTCATAGAGCCAACTCTAGTTTGCTTTACCATGATCACTTGGCCATCAGCTGTCGTGGGGATCACATTCACCCAATCTCTAATCTTCAATCGATGATAGGGGTGGGCAGGACCCTTGCCGGTACTAGTATGAGCCAGCTCCAATTCTTCTACTGCAAAAGGCACTGTTGTTAAAATGGATTTTGTTTTTTTTAGTTGCCATTGCATAAAATAGTCCTGTCATGTTGATGTATGTTACTATATTAATAATCGAATTCATTAAAACATAAACTATACTTAATTATACTAGTGTTCATAAGTTTTTTGATAGCAACGTTTAATGTTTTACCAAATTTTATTTGCTGTAGATCATTTGTTCATTACATACGATAAATTGATTGGGATTAGATCATTAACTTGCTCAGTGTAATCAGAGAAATGAAGAAAGAATTCTGAAGCCGGATTGATCAGGGGTTTGTAAAGCAAGATCAGGTATGTTCAGTAAGTGTGAATCCGCTCATCATTTGGCTATGGATCATAAGGAGTCTTAAATGGATGATGAAGTACCCGTGGTAAAAGGGTTATTACTTGTTTCCCTAATTATTGGCGGTGGGGCTTTTTTACTACTAGGTCCCTTGCGACCTAAACCTAAGAAAGCAGCGACAGGTATGGCTGTATTAATCGGAGCCAAAAAGCATTTTAAGAGATGTAAGGGCAATGCCCAATGTGAGTATGAAATTCTGGAAATTTATCAGAATTGTTTTAGGACCCATGATGAAGCAGGTAAAAGAGAGCGATGTGTGAACCAAGGACTGAAATCTATCAAAGGTTTTTAAAGCTCCGAATCAAGGTCACATTGAGGTAAAATAATTGTTATTTGGATTTCTTAAGACTCTTGAGGTATATCATGGAGTTATCGCCAAAAGTAATTGACCAGCTTACTAAGATTATCGAAGGCCCAACTGCTGTCAGCTCCGCAGGATTCCCGATTATTGGCGAAGAGCAATTTGATTCTTTTTTACAGAACGTGCCTCATCTCTTCTTTCAAGGTCATACCACTCTCGAATGGTTGAAGAATTTTGATTTTACTAATGATAGTCAACAGCGTGCAGTGAAGGTGCTTGAAACCGTAGTTGGTACTGCGGGTGTCACGGCTCCCCCTGATCTCTGGTTATTAAGGCTGTTGTTTCATTGTCATGAAAAGTCGGGATTATTAGCAGCTTTTCGCGAAGGAGGCTGTCGCTCAGATGAATTGTGCGAGCAGCAGGGCTTTTTATCGAATGATCTAAACTGGGATTTGCATTTTATGCTATCTCGTGGACTGATTGATCGGGTTGATGAGCAACTGTGGGTCTGGCAGGATCGCCCCTGGGTGCAGCAGATTTTGGAGGAGAACTGGGTTTTACGGGATGGTGTTACCACCTTTGACTGGGTCGAGATTATGGGAGAAGCTCTGCAGGGGAGAGAGCCCGAATCAGGGTTTATGCAGATCCCGCCATTTGTCTATCCTGATATTTTTAAACAAGCAGAAAATTGGACCCCAGGCACACGAGAAGTGCATCAAGGGGCTAGTTTGGTGCCACTGGTCTTGGCTATCCGTTTGACACCTCAATGGTCAGATATGGTAGAAGGAACCCCGCTGAATTCTCTTTTTCCGAATGCATTGCCATGTATTTCTAAGTTTTTAACTGATGTGGGTTTCTTGAAAAATGGTTTGCTGACTTCGTTGGGGCTGCGGGCTATCAAGCGCGGGCCAGGCCCTTACGGCATCATTCATGCCTATTACCCATATTTGGAGCAAAGGCTAGCGCTTTTACAAAAGGACCAATCGGGTTCTATTTGGGTTTCACGGGGTAAGAATGTGGCTGCCAGTAAGGATGCTAATCAGAAAACATTCAATAAAGCCATCGGGAGTTTGAAGGACTTCTGTGGGGAATCGGGTTTTAAATATAATGTTTTTATTGAACATGCTGTAGGTCAGGGTGAGGGGATCCGTCAACATCATCAGATGTTTCCGGAAGGTAATTTTCAGTACTTCGGGGCTGATTTAGAAGATGCGGCCATCGATAGTGCCATAGCGCAAAAAGAGGCCGGCAATCTGCCCGCAAATACTCTTTTTATTCGTGACGCCGATATTGGCAAACCGCAGATTTTGATCGAAGGTGTTGAAAAAGCAGGTTTTAGTATCAAAAATGCGGTCATGGTAGTCGGCAACGGCTATCATGAAGTCCGTAACCAGACCAATGAAGGGATGATGGCAGTCTTCAAAGCTTATCATGATGCCGGAGTCCTGATCATTTTTACCGAAGAGTCAGCTCTAAATGATGAAGACCTGTTGAATACGGGCTGGAATACTTATCACGCAGGTTTTCGCTATGTCCATGAGCTTTCAGGGCAAGGGCTCAGGCCTGCTCATGATGGTTATAAGGATCCTGAAATGAGCCGGTTAAGCTGGAAGGCCTGTGTCGAAGCTGCTGGTTATCGTTTACATCCAACATTGACAACCCATACCAGAACTATCTATCCTCATGCACGCAAGGGGGGATATAACCCTGCTATTAGTGTAAATTATTTTTGTGTCCCGCAATGGGGCTAGAATAGTTGAGGAGTTGAGATGACAACACCGCCAAAATCTCATAAACGATTAAGCGATGAAGAACTGGCAGCTATGGATGAATCCTCTTGGCGGGAAAAACTGAGTCCAGAGGAATACTTTGTCACCCGGGAACAGGGTACTGAAAGACCTTTTTCCGGCACATACCATGAGTTTACTCAGGTAGGCAGCTACCGATGTAAATGCTGTGGTGAAGTCTTATTTGAATCGGGAGATAAGTTTTACTCTGCCTGCGGTTGGCCGGCATTTTCGGCTGGTAAAGGAGCAGCGATTGAGGAACATAAGGATACCAGTCATGGTATGATCCGAACGGAAGTAACCTGTAAGCGCTGTGATGCTCATCTGGGTCATGTCTTTCCGGATGGACCGCCACCGACGGGACTGCGTTATTGCATCAATTCACAGGCGATACACTTTGATGATGAGTAAAGGTTCATTGGCCAGTATGCATATAGCTTTAGAACTGGGTCTTCCAGTTGAGTATGGCCGACACCCCTGTGTTTTGCGGCCGAATATCTACACTCCATTGAGAGTGTGTTTTCTCTGATAACTCATTTGATGGCATCAGCGTCGCATATTTATGGGCTGCAGACGGTTGGAGTTCTTTGCCTCTCAATTCTTTAGGCGGGTAACTCCTTTCTTTTCTACTGCTTCCTCCTTCCCATGACCATCCGGATCCTGAAGATCCATAGCTTTTGTTATTAGCAGCATCATAAACACCGAGAGCATAGCTGCCGGCAAAAATGGCTAAACCCAGCAGCGACTCTTTACTAAGTTTATCAATATAGCGATCATTTTCCTCAAGGTATGCAATAAAATCGTCATCTTCGAATGCGGTTCTGGCGCTGCCTACCTGAATTTGGGTCCGTTCTTCAGCATCTTTTTTGGCTGCGTTCGAGTCTAGGTTTCTTTTGATAAAAAGCAACAGTCCCCCCAGCTGGCCGCCTGCGAAAGCAAATCCTAGTGCATTCTTTTCTTGCTCGAACTGTCCCATGCCAAAGGGATAATAGTCGTATTCGTTGCTGTAACTTTTGGTGACCCGTATATCCATTTCCGGGAATGCCTGATCATATTTGTCTCTACTTAGAGAACGTTTCACTTTTTTAAATAACCGAGAGAAGCCTCTAATCCGCCGATCTGCTCTTGTTAGTTTTAGTTTTGGATTGAGGTCCAAAGCACGCTTTATATTTTTCTTAGCGGATGACTTTTTACCAATTCTATAATCGGAAATAGCTACTAGCTTAAACAGAATAGCTCTTTTTCGCAGGTTTTTTTTCAGCAAGCGGCTAGCTTTTCGATAGTCACCACGCTGATAGGCTTTGTAACCACTTCTAATTGACTCTTTGTTTCTCTTTTTGGATCGTACTTTTTTACGAGTATTTTTTCTCTGCTTACTTATACTGGTTTTTTGAGTCCGGCTTTTCTTATAATTATTTTGAGTCCGACTTTTCTTGTAATTATTTTGAGTTTGACCGTTAGCAGACATACCAATGCATATAGCAAAAAGGGCTACAAGTAGCTTTTTACCTTTATATACATTCATTGCCTGTTGTAACAACTTTTCAGTCCCCAACTGTTTTTTGTCTATGACCATCCTGAAGTATCGCATCTATTATCTTGCACGGTTTGACGCTAATTCAGTCTAACTTAGTTATTAAATTGCAAGAATTATTCCATGAGATGACCTATGTAATGACTAGATCAAGGCGGGGTGTAATAATTTTTATTAATAATATTATGTATTTATGTTTGGTTTGAACTAGGCTGTTTTGTGATTCAGAAGTAGTTTTGTACTTTGTTACATCGCAAAAAAAGTATCTCCTAAACCGATGCTTTGTTTGGGTTTTTACGAAATTTGTAGTGTCAAATAATTTTACACTGGAGGGTATTTATAGGCATTCTACTGGACTAATGGATAGATCATTCACATTTTCGTTGGGATAAAGGGGTTTTTAATAGAATTTTTGGCTAAACAAAAGACCCCATCCGATGGAACCAGAAGGAGTCTTTTGTTACTTATTTCTAACTAATATTAGAATTTACCTTATGCGCCTTGTTTTTCTCTAGCTAATTCATCCTTTAATCGCTTCAATTCAGCCTCTTCTTTGGCTAATTCAGCTTCCTTTTGTTTGATCTTAGCATTGAGCTCTTTTAACGCTGCTGTTTCAACATCGAGCTTTGCTCTGATTTCGTTGATGTTTTGCTGGGCTTCATCAACTTTTTTCTGTTCTTGACCAAGGACTTCTTGATTGGCGCCAATGTCCGTTTCAAGTTCCTTGATTTGTTTTCTTAGCTCTTCCAGCTTCTTGTTAGCTGTCTCTAGCTTAGTTTCTAAAGCACTATTCTTCTGATTTATTTCATCAATTTTAGTATTCCATTCACTTTTTGCTTTTTTTGCTTTTTCGATTTTATCCATAGTCTCTTTGTTAGAAATTTCCCACTTCGATACTTCTGCAGAGGCGTCAGAACATTTTTTGTTCACGTCGGTAAGGTCGCTTTTCAGTGAAATCAATTTTTCGTCATTTTTCTTTTTAGCTGCTGAAATATCTTTGCGTAGTGTATTAACTCGAGACTGACGGCTGGCAGCTTTTATTTCCAGAGCTTTGATTTCTTTCTCAATCTTTTGTTTTTCTGCGCTGTCAACATTAACGCCATTTTCTATTTGAGTCTTAAGAGCTGCTATTTCTTCTTCTCTTTCGCGTAATTGGCCAGTGGTATCATCTAACTGGGATTGCAGAATTCTGCGTGTATCATCGTCAGAGCTTCTAATATCGTCGATTTGTTCCTTCAGATTATCGATTTGGCTAGTGGCTGAATCTAACTTAGAAGATAAATCATCTTTTTCGGATTTCATTTTCTCTAGGTCGCCACTAATCGTAGATGCTTCTGGTCTACGGGATCCTTGGTCGTCCCCGCAGCTGATACTCAAGGTCATGATTGATGCTGATAATAAAGTCAGCAGTGATTTAGATTTAAAAATATTTTTCATTGTTTTTATCCTCTTTATTTTCAATTACTGCTGGTTAAGTGTTATTAGCTGCCGCTGCTTCTGCTGCCGCTGCTTCTGCTGCAGCCTTCTCTGCTGCAGCCTTTTCCCTTTTAACGCGATCGATTTCTGCTTTGGTTCTGTTCTGCTCAGCTTTAACATTATTGATATTGCTTTCCAAATTGCGAAGAATCTCTCTGGCTTGGGCCATACCAGTTTTGGTTTGTTCGAATTCAGCGCTAAGTATAGATGTTTGGGTTTTTAAATCATCAAATCGGAATTTCATGTCTTGGATCTGAGTTAGGATCCCTTGATTTTTAGTGGTAAGTTCACTAACCTGAGCTTCGAGCTGAGATATTTCTGCTTCAGCATCAGCCACTTGCTGTGTTAGTTTCTTGTTGGTCTCTTCTAAACCTTCAAATTCAGATTTTAGTTCCTCATTTGCTGATTCTAGGTCTTTTAATTCTGAGACTATTTCTTTATTTTTAGTCTCAAGTTCTTTTGCTTTGGCTATTTCCTGGTCATAAACCTTAGTGACTTCAGCGATTTCGTTATTAAGGTCTTTAATTTCGGTATCGCTTTCTTCTTTGACTTTAACTAGATCTTTTTCCAACCTATTGATGGTTGCTTGTTGGTTGGCGGCGATAGCTTTTCTACTATTTAATAGTTCGGAAATTTGACGAGCTTGATTGTTATTAGCGTTAGCAAGTTGCTGCTCAAGTCCTGCAATTTCGGTCTTGGTATCGCTTAAAAGACTTGCTTTATCGTCAATTTCATTATTGAGTACTTCAGTACTATCGCTTCTGTCGGCTTCGACCAATGCTAGTTGACTTCTTGCAGATGCAATATTGCTATTGGCTTTTTCAAGTTCTGCTGCTGCCTGTTGTTTTCGTTCAGACAAGTCAGCCATTTCACCTACAATATCTCTGTTGCTGGATCGAGGATCCATCGGTTTTTCGGCGCAACCCGTGAAGAGTAGCGCAGCTGCAAGCATTGCTTGTATGTTGTTTATAATTTTCAAGTGGTCCTCCTGAATTATCCCTAAAGTGCTTATGATTTCATTTGCGATTTACAAATTAAAGAATTTGTAAACCTGTTATTCTCGTTAATTTCGAAGTTAAGAATGCACTTTCTATTCCACTCATAATCAAAAAGTTTATAAATGTGACTGCAAATAATTTTCACAGCTGTTTTTATTGGTTTTATTTTAATTTTTAACATTTATTTTTTTCGTCTAAACAGCGTTAAAAAGCTTCCTACTGAGTGTAACTAAATAATATGATGTGTAAAAAAGTTGGTTACTGTATTATTTAAAAATTGAAAAAACAGAGTGTTACAAAAATTTTCATGAAAACGGTTGTTTGTGATTATGATATGACTTGATCTTGAGAAGATCGATATATTTTGGACATCGTCAACTCCATCGACATTCTTTGAAAGGCTGAAATTGAATAGAATTGCTAAATTTTCGTGACTAAAATAATGCAACTGTAAGCATACGGGCACGGAAGACCATCGGTATTTTCCATCCCTATGGTCTGTGCGAGGCGATGATTACAGCCTTGATTTTGGATTTAGAAGTAGCGTAATAAACTAATTTCGCCACTGTTCCCTAAGCTAGCGTCAGCAACTGCTCCTATTCTGACCTCGGTCAAAGGCATCAGGTCTTTGCCCATGTATAGTCTTTGCTGACTCAGGTGACGACTAGATCGGATGGATTGGGCCCATTCCCCCCTTAAAATAACTCTTAGCTTTGGTTCTGGTCGGTAGAGTATTCCTGCATCGAAGGTAGTTAAGAAGTCCCCGTGACTTTTGGTTTCAAGTTCCATATTTGCCTGCATGCCGGCTAGACCCCACAATCGTATTTTGGCGGCTGATAGCCAATGGGCAATTCCAAGCGCTCCTGCAATTTCAGTATATAGTTCGTCACCTTCACGCCAAAATCGCTCTCGTGCACCAGCTCGCAGCAGATAAGCCACTTGACGGTCATCTAACGAAAATGAGCGCAGATTGGTCAGTGCTATGAGATCCAATCTTTCCAGCTCGGCTTTTTTGGTTTGATTATCGTATCTGATTTCGGTGTCTAGAATGGATATAGCTGTTCCTTTGGGTAATCCGGTTGCATTGCCTAAAAGGTCAGACTGAGCAGGGCGCCAGTTAAGCTTTGTGAAGGTGTTGATTTTATTGCTAATAAATCCAAGCCCATACATGCTCTTGGGATTGGCTCGATCGGGTTTTTGATTCAGAGGAGTATAGTTTAATGGTCTTGAAGGCCGATGAATTTTTGCTCTAGTCGCAATGAGTTTTTGCCGAGCCTCATGGTAATTTATATGCTTTTTCAGTTCCACATTGTGTTCATTTAAGTCAATCCACTCCAACGCCGTATCAATGACATCGCCTTTGGTCTTCCGGTTTAGCGTTTTAAGAAGTGGGCTCATTTTCTCGTTCGAAGGGTTTTCAATGACCGAGGCTACTAGTGGTCTTTGTTCTGGCTCAAGTCGGGTTAGTCTTTCCTGATATCTGCTTGCGTTCGATGGAGTAAATGAAAATCCTGTGATTAACCCAGGGGCTTGATGAAAAATTTGAACGATATCAGCTGGTGTGGCTGAGTAGTTGAGCTTACTGATCAGTTGCAGGTCGGGACGAGCTGTTTCCAATATATAGGTCAGCATAAATGAGCTGTTCTCGGTTAAATAGTAATAGTTACTGGTGTTTTCCCCCATTTCCCAAACAGTTAACAATAAGGTCTTTATCTGTTGAGACGAAAGGTTTAGAGAGTATTGCCATAGGTTGCGATACTTATATTTTGGATACTCTTGAATTTTTTGGTAGTAGGATTTCAAATTAAACTTACCATCAAGGCCACCGAAAAACCCTTTTTTCATGTCATTTATGATGTTTTGATTCGGGTATTGAGCTGCTTCAAAGCTCAGTGCTATATCTGTCAAGCCTGGACCCCAAGATTGATGATCTTCTCTCTTGTGCAGGCGAAAGAGTATATCCCCTAAGAGAGTGTCCGTGTGATCGGCATTAAATGAGGTAAAGACTAATGACATCGATGTGAAATCATAGTTCCTCATAAATCGCTCAAGTTTATAGCAGTTTACCTTTGGTAGCTCTTGGTCTGGGATCAATAGATGTTGCTTAATAAAATGCAAGCGCAGAGGGTATTTGCATTGCCCATGATGGTCGTTCATGCTGGCTTTGGGGGCTGTAAAAATCGCTGCGATACTAGCTTGCAGTTCGGCTTCTGCGCTCTTTTTACCCTTTGCGGATAAGAAAAAGTCGGATGTATCAATGATACTGCCTTCAAAGGGAGTTTGAATGTATTGATAATAGAGAATTTTCTTCCAATAAGGATGCTCTGATAGCTTACTCCTCAGCGCCGCTTTTTGATATTTAGGAGCTAGTGAGATTGATTTTTTTTGAACGCCAAAGGCAGCTGATGCATATACGCAAATGCAACAAATCAAAGATAGTAGCTTCATGGTTCACCACGCTATTCAATTTTTAAAAATGTATATAAATTAAAGATAGCACCCATAAATAAAAAAACAATAATATCATGCTTAGTTATACTACATCATATCTTAAAATTGGATCATTTTACTATGAGAGCTATAAATCAGCCCGAAATGACTTACTATCCAGTATCTAGATAAGTGAGGCTCTAAAAAGAGAAAAAGAACCCACATATATGCTATTTTGGCTTATTTGCTTTTAATAATCTGTTGCTTTGTGGGGTCCATTCATTATTCTACGTTAGGCCTTTTTCGACGGGTAATCATGGTTGAGTCTCGCACACTGATTTGAGCCTAAATCACACATTGAGCAGTTAACTGATAACTGCATTTCAGGAAACGAAAAGATACTGGAAAACTTTTCAATGATGGGCGAGAACGGCAATTTTTTCGCACTTTTAGTGTAAGGAACTATATATGGAACAAGTTGAGACCAAGCCTGATAAGACCCGTGAAGAACGGGAATCTGTGACGGTGCGCTTTGCTGGTGACTCTGGGGACGGTATGCAGCTAACGGGAGATCGTTTTGCTAATATCTCTGCAGTTTTCGGTAATGATGTGATCACCTATGCTGACTATCCAGCTGAGATACGTGCTCCTCTAGGCACGACTTATGGTGTATCTGGCTATCAACTAAAAATTGGTGCTGCTAATGTTTACACTCCCGGAGATGAAGTCGATATTCTGGTGGCTATGAATCCAGCTGCACTCCAGGTTAATATCAAAAGCCTCCGTCCTGGAGGGACGATTATTGTCAACAAGGATACTTTTATTGACAAGAATTTTGCCAAGATCGGCATAGAGGTAAGTCCGCTTGAAGATGGAACCCTGGAAGGGTTTCAGGTTCATGATATTCCTGTAACAACGATGACTAAAGAGGCGCTGAAAGATTCCGGTTTAGGCCCGAAAGACCAGGCGCGGTGTAAAAACTTTTATACCTTGGGTTTGGTGTGCTGGCTTCTGGGGCGACCGGTGGATCATACTTTAAAATGGGTCCGTAAAAAGTTTGCTAATAAACCAGAGCTGTCAGAAGCGAATGTCATAGCACTCAAGGAGGGCTATATTGCTGGGGATGTGCGGGAATTATTTAATGCCCCCCAATATATCGCTCCGAAGCATCAACAGCAACAGGGTCTTCATCGCTTTGTCAGTGGGAATCAGGCTCTGGCTTTGGGGTTAGTGGCGGCCGGCCAAAAAGCGAATAAAGATATTTTCTTTGGTAGTTACCCCATTACTCCGGCATCTGATGTTCTGCATGCTATGAGCAATTATCGGCACTATGGTGTGACGACCTATCAAGCGGAGGATGAAATTGCTGCAATTGGTTCGGCAATTGGTGCTGCTTGGGCTGGATCTCTGGCTGTGACGTCAACCTCTGGTCCTGGCTTGGCCTTAAAAGGCGAATTTATCGGTTTAGCTGTGATAACAGAGCTACCTTTGGTTATATTGGATGTCCAGCGCGGAGGTCC
>MDTC01166029.1_pt1 | contig 13356 bp, 12 predicted proteins | sample 811181 | NCBI WGS metagenome assembly MDTC01 (sample SAMN05326644, study PRJNA326480) | marine metagenome | isolation source: seawater | place: Pacific Ocean: North | collected 2011
CCACTCTTCTCTAACCATTTAAAAAATATTTTTTCAGCGTCAGAATGTAAAAGCGAACTATCAAAATCATCGTCTTGTAAAAGAAGCTCTTCTAAGTTAAGAGCATAATTTTGAAAAGTTTTTGCAAATTCTATATTAAATTCAGAAGAAACTATTTGCCCGTATGCCTGACCGGAATAATCTACCAAAGTATCATATTGAATTGTGTTTTCTCCGCTTGAAGGCGCTTGAAAATTAGGAAGGTCTATCAGCGCATATTTACTAAAATCAAACCGTAAATCAGGGTTATTAAAAGCCCTGGTTAAATCTCTAGTTCCATTAGCAAAAGCGTACATTGTCCCTCCTTGTACCTGTGGTATTCTTATTAACGATGTTGCCATTTACTTTTTCGTTTTTATTATGTTATTGTAACTTTATGAGAACCTATAACATACCAATCAGTATCAAAAAATCTCAATGTTAACGTAGCACCTACCGCAGTTGGTGTTATTTGAGTTGCTCCCGCAACAGAAGTAGAATCAATTAGCTGAAGAGTCGTATTATTAATTGTTGAGACTATAAGTGTTATTTCCTGACCCTCACTTCCTTGTGTTAAGATGAAAGTGTTAGTACAGTCAATAAAATAAGTTGAATGTAATAAGGTTGTTGGTAATTGAGCTAAAGGAGTCGATGATGTGTTATTTGCACCTGACTTCAAAATAGCTGCTTTTAAATCTACATTTCCATTAACGTCCAACGCATCTGTCGTTGTGTTTTGAAGAGTAGTTTGACCACCATTTACTATAAGGGTGTTTGCCACAACATCTACACCTGATAAAAGGTTTGATTGTGGGCTTAATAATGTTTTTAAATCTATTATCTCATCTTGTAAATCTAAAAAGTTATTATTAAGTGTAACTCTTGATGATGATAATGAATCTGTTCCTAAAATTTCTGTAACTGCCATTGTTTAATTTTTTTATTTTACAAATATCATATTTCTTTCCGTAGCCTTCTTATTTCCGTTAGTATCTTCAACCTCCAAGGCAATTCTATATGCTCCTGGGTTTTTAAAGACATAAGTCAACCACATATTATCATAATATATATCATTGAAATTTGGGTTAGTATCGTTAAAAATCTTCCAGGTCATTTTTCTAACACCTGGAATTTCACTTTTGTCATAAGAAATGGTAACATGTGTAGACCTTTCAACTTCAGCGCTTCCATTAATAATTCTAACGGTATCGAACGTCGGGTTATAGGCAACATGATGAACCTCTCCCATTACCACACCATTATACACAGAAGTACCAGAATCTAACTCAACATCTATAAAATCATTATGTAAAGAATAATTTTTACCAACACATAAAAGAAAGTGATGAACATCATTATTCCCATCGTTATTAGTATCTTCGTATACTGGGTTATAATTAAATTTAGAAATAACAGGATCAGTTGAAGCATTTAGTTCATCTGCAATAGCCTGCCATGCTGCTAAATCTAAGGATTGATTTGCGATATTTGGGCTTGGTGATTGAATTACATGAATTCCTGTTTCTACTAAATTAGTTGTTGGGTTCATGTGATTTATTATAAGTTGATTTCCTTGATAAATTCTAGTTATTTTAAAACTTGAAGTTAAGTCCATTCCAACTCTAGTTGCATTCCACCAATTATGTTTTCCATCATTCCAAGAAACAGTTTCCATGCTTTCCCATTCGTATGGTCCTGGAGTTTCTAAATATCCTGTAGGATTGGTTGGGTCCAAATCAATATATCTTCTAACCATAGAAAATCTTTTACCCTGTGAAAGGTCATGTAAATAGTTTGCCCTATCCATTGTTAAATAGAGGCTTTCAAAACTGTCTTGAACCCTATCTTTATTTTTTGTAGCCATATCCCAATATCCTCCGCTTTTTCCCCATTCTACTTTCCAACCGTTCCAATCATAATCATCTTTCCATTGATAAATTCCATAAAGGTCTAAAGGTTTAATTTTAACATCAAACATGTTATTTTTTTTGTAATGGCTTGTAAAACCATAAAGGTCTATCAATTTACACGTAACACTATAGCTGCCTTCAAAAGGAACCATTACCGCTATTTTTAAAAATTCTGGATGGAATGTAAGGGTTTCATTAGGTGCCGCAACTCCATCAGATTCCCAATATCCTATTGGTCCTCTGAAAGTTTGCTTGTAGTCTCTTGGTCCTTCTATTTCCCATTCTATTTCATAAACATGTTGGTGCCACCAATTATCCCAAATAACATGAGGGTCTTTACAATCATTAAATGTAAATTTAGCTTCATCCCAACTTTGTGGTAATGAAGTACACTCTAAAATCAGAGGCGCGCCTACTGGAATATCATAATGCCCAAAAAGATTATCATTCCAAACATTTTTACTTACACTATAATACTCATCATAAAATTTTTCAAAGTCATTTATTAAAATCTCATTTTCATGTTGCGCATTATTTAAACTACCAAACTCATCTAGCTCTACTCTACCATGTCCTGTTGATGTTATTAAAATATCAGAATCATTTACAAGAGCATAACTTTCTATATAAAGTTGTTTATTTTTTGGAAACATTTCAAAATCAACTACTTTACCTTCATTTAAAAAAACAATAGGCTGTTGATTATTCCAAACATTTAAGTTTTTTTGATCGAAAAAGTCTCCTTCTCCGGTAATGTCATATATTTTAGCCTGTAGTGGTAAATATTCTTTTTGAAGTTTGTTTTTAAGACCGTATAATTTTATTAATACCTCTTCTGGAGTAAAATCAAAAGTTTCTTCAACTTCAGGAATATCCCATTCATCAAATTCACCAGTAGGAGTATTTAATTTATAAACTAGAGAAAATCTACTAGTTTTTTTCATAGTCGAAGAGGGTAAATTAAACTTTTTTCTCTTTTTATAAGAAAAACCAGCATTTGCATCTGGAACTGAAACTGCTTTTAATTTTCCAAAACTATCGCTATCTTGATTTATATTTAACCAATATTCTTTTAGGGTAATATTGTTATAACCAAAAAAGTCAATGGCATTTAAAACAGCTTTGTAAGTTCCTACAAATGGTTTAATGTTGTGCAATTCTAAAAGAAGCTCTCTTCTTTTTTGATTTAATAATATATGGTCTACACCGTACTCTTTAATATCATGCTCTTTGAACATAATAAAATCTCCATCATCTAAACTTGCGCCAAAATTTTGAAGAAGAACTTTAAGTCTTTCATCTTCTCCGACAGTTTCACCATATACAAATATTTCTGCTATAATTGAATTGTCAGTTTCATCTACTATTCTTAAAATTCTTTCATGTCTATTTTCTTCTGATGAGTTTAAAGCAATATTAACTTGCATAGCATTGTTAATATAATTAGAAACTTGCTTTAAACCAGTGTTGTCTATACTTAAAATATTAGTATGGTCTAAAGTTCCTATACTTAAAGAATCTAATTGATTAATTTTAATAACTTTATCCTCTAATTTAGTACTGTAAAAGAAAATATCTTTACTAGAATATCTATTATCCGCCCATTCAAATCTAAACTTTGTACCACTAGCATTATTAGGTTGAGAAATTGGAGTACCCCAAATAATATTTCCAACAGAGTCTCTTTGTTCTTCTAATATAAATATATTTGCAGACTCATATAAACCAGTAGAAACTTCTTGTAAATGAACACTGCCTCTCAGTATACCATCTATTACATCTTCTTCTAAATTGAGTTCATTTTCTACTCCATTAAAAAATCTTAAATAGGGATAGCTAGCCATTATCTTATATTATTATCATCTTTATGAACTGTATAATTTTTCCAGTTCTTCATTTTTCTTATTTGTTTAATTGTATTCATGTAATAATCTTGCATGAATTCAATAAACTGAGTCATTGTTTCATTTCTAAAAATATGCGAAGACACTTTATTTCTTATTAGGTCTTCGCTATAATCATAACCCATGTATTTACGACTATCTTTTCTACGTTTATGATAGTCATATCTATTTTCTCTTCTGTATTTGAATAAATCGTCGTATAAACCCATTATAATGCTCTTCTATTTCCAGCTTGAATTCTGCTATAAATTGTTCTAGGTACAGGTGGGTTATCAAAATAAACTGATAAACTAGCCATTTCATTAGTAGAAGGCTCGTCTTTTACATAATTACCGTCTCTATCTTCCCATCCTCCTCTAAATAATGCAACTTCGTCTTTATCTAAGATAATATCTCCATACCTATCTAAACCTATTTTATCATACCAAGCTTTTATTACTTCTTCGCTACCAGATACGGGTATTAACATATCTGGCTGGTCTAAAGTTACTTTTTTAATTTCTTCTGTTCTCTTAAAAAATATAAGTCTCTTTTGTTCTCCATCTTTACCGAGGAGCTCGGGAGTTGTGGGGGTAACTGTGACTTGTTTATATGTATAATATCCATTTCTTCTGGCCTCTTCTTCGACGCTAGAAACAAACTGCACGTTTACGGCATCAACTCCCTCTATCCCCTCGATTAAAGCAACTATATCACTTTTAGGGAGTTTGTCTCTTCTAACTATCTTTATTAAATAGTTACTTATTGCCGCACGTACATCATTAAAAATATCTTCTTGTTTATGACCTTCAAACCAACGAATAGAAATGTCCATTCTATATTTTATGCCTTTAGGTTCTACAAACACTGCTTCACTTGTTACCATTTGTTGTCCACTATTCTCTATTACCCCTAAGAATCTGTCTGTTTCGTCTTTACCGAAGAAAAACTCTTCTTCTGGAACTGAAAAATAATCTGTTCCTTTTAATAATCTTTTTTCTAAATCTGGAATTGCAAAAATATAAATGACATTATCATCATCTAAATACCCATCATCTGTAGTATTATACGCATCTAAATAACTAAACTGCGCATATTTACTTAAAAAGTATTCATAGTTATCAGGATTAGCCAAAACAAAACTTTTACTAGCCATCGGAGTCATAAGTTTTGTAAATTCTGTACTTTCAGGATCAGCTCCCATAAAAGGCGCTACTAAGGTTTCAGTGTCTAATAATTCGTTTAAGTCATAATCTTCTCCGGTAGAATCTTTCCCTTCATCAAGCCATTGAATTTTTAAATCACCTGCCTGGTTTAAATTACCTAAAGCACCTTCGCATTTAAGATATTCTATTTCTATTGAAGCTCCATTTTGAGGAATTACACCAAAATTACCTGTACCAAAATAAAAATCTATTCCACCGCTAATACCAGTTTTGACTAAAACTCCTTTATCAGTAGGTCTCATTTCATAAAGACTATCAAATTTAGTCCATTGCTCTCCATTTACAGAAACTTTACATAAATTGTGGTCTGTTGTTCCATTTGTTTTAATATTAAAACTTTGCATAGGTTCTCCTGTTCCTGTAACCGTTTGTCTATCTAATTCTCCTTGCATAATACTTGCTTGAACCCACCCATTATTTGATTTTGGTAAAAGAAATTCTTCTTTTTGGGTTCTTAAAAAATATGTTAAACCGTTATTTTCATATTGTATTTTAGTATTTACGGGAATTATTAAGTTACTTCCAGCAACATCATCAGTTACACCGGGTTTCCATCTAAATCTAATTTCTCCTGTTGCAGAAAAACCTCTAGTCGGGTCATGTCCTGTAAGTCTAGCCATACCATATATAGATTCTGGTTGCTGAGCAGTATATACATTTTGTTCTACAACAGAGTCTTCTATGTAAAACATTAATAGTTCATTAAGTTCAGAAACAACTTCCATTAATTGAGCAAAAGGAGAAGCTACTGTAAAAAAGTCTCCACCTCTTTCATAAACTCTAGAAAGATAATTTGAAGAGTCTTCAAATATTTGCTCTGCTGTAGCCCTTGCCTTCTTTAAAAATTTAAACTCTGTCATTATTTTTTATTTTTATTCAATTAATACACCAACTTGATATTGAGAGTCTATTAATATATTTAACATAGCAACATCTCTTATTTCGCCTTTAGTAAATTCTACCTTTACCTGCACATCATATTTATCAGCAAGAGGACAATAATCTTCTAATTGAGTATTTATTTCTGCTACTATTTGTTGTTCATTCCATTGAAAATCATATATCATATCTTCAAGACTAGCCCCAAAATAAGGCGATCCCAAAACTTCACCCTTATTTGTAAATAATATAGTCTCTATTTGTGTCATTAAAGCCTTTATTTCATCTCCAATGTGAACTACACTACCATCATAATTTGGGTCTTCAGCCGTATTAATATATAATTCCATTAATTATTTATCTATTTTTTATGAGTGAAACATCCAATCGACGCCTTCATCTCCTTTAATTTCTTCTTTTACAGCCTCTAATTCGCTATCTCCCATATCTTTGATACCATCATAATTTATTTCAACCCCTCCTGGTAATGAGAATTGAAATACCGAAAGCTTAGAACCTATTGCTATTTTAACTTGCGCACAAACATATCTAAAAAAGATTTCATCATCATAAAGCGCACAATTTGGGATGCTTTCGTAAATTTCTAAAATTACATCTCCTTTAGGAGTATCTCCCATAAATTTTAATTCTCCAGTAAGTCTAGAATAATGAAAGCTTAACGGATTTTCAAGAATTTGCCTAGCCATATCGAAATAACTATTATTAATTACATAATACTGCAATTCTTCCGCAGATTGTGCAGCACCTGTTCCTTGATATGAATTAGCAAAAAACATTTTTTCAATTGCAAAATCATTTCCTGCTGTAAATCTAAGGTCTAGACCGCTTCCAGTACCTCCCCATCCAGAAGAAAGGTCGTACACCCCGTATATAGAAAAAACCTCATTAGAACCATCTTCCAATTCCGGTGGAAAATTAAGAGTCCTAGTGGCTTTAAAAGGATCGCTACTAAAAACGGTTTTTGGAACATGAAAGTAGTTTTCTCTTAAACTATATTCATAATTTTTTCTAAACCACTTTACAGCTCTTTTGATTATGTTCTTAACCTCTTGCGGAGGTAAATTTATAGGAACCATACAGGCTCCCGTTATTTCAGATGCAACCTCATCTATAAACGCCTGCTCACATCCTTTTTCGTAGAATTTTGGGTTGTTTAAAAATTTATCGCTTCCATCTCTTATAATTCCCATGTTTATTTTAATATTTTTTACTATTTATCATTTCGGTTTTTTCAAACTCAGCATTTGGTCCTGTTTTCCCATGTCTAAATATACCACCAATCATTCTACCATCAAACATAGTGTCCCATTGATAAACATAACAATTTGTTAATTGGCACGTCTTATTAATATAACAAGACTCTACTTTTGAATCTTTTACCTGAGTACCTTGGTATAAATTACATCTGCAAATATTTACAGAATTTAATTCACTTCTAAAAAAATCACAATGCTCTAAAGTACCTGTAATTTTACAATCTACAAAGTCGTAATACTCTAAATCAAAACAATTATTTAATTCACCACCATTTACTTGAACTCTACCTATATCACTATCATAGTTAATAGCTCCTTTTTTTAAACCACCATGGCTTAAAAGTTTTATAACCTTCGACTTTATTTTATCCCAATAAAGGTCTATTATTTTAGGATGGTGTTTTAAGTCTACTGTTAAATCTATTTCTGGGTAATAATCTTTAATCTTAGTATGGTCAGCCATTATAGCAATAAATGGATGGTTTTTATTAAGAATTCTTTTTAGCTCTATAAGATTAAGATCGGTATATTTAGAATTGTTGCTAGTGTCCCATAATTGCATAAAAAACCGGTCAAGTAAATATAAAATATTAGAGGTTTTTTTATGATAATCTTTTCCTCCAATATATCTAAACTCTAAATATTCTTGAGCTAATTTTTGAAAATTAACTCCATAGTATTTTTCTCTTGGAAAATCAAAAACATGTGGGTTGATATTTTGCCCATTAAAATAATTTGCCTCTATTTTAGGCATTATCCATTTTATAGACTTAGCATAAACACTATCCTTTCTTTCAGGAAACATTTTATAAACTTCGCGTTCATTAAATGTTAATACAAATTTAAGAGGGTCCATTTTAGAAATTAAACTGGGTTTTTTAGTTATTTTAGGATCGAAACTTAAATTTAAGTGTATCGAACTTTTATCTGTTGTATACCCGTTATTATCAATCCAATTAAGAACGTTGATAATCATTATTCTTGCCTCTTTATAGGGAAGTGCTCCAGTGACCAGCTCTACTAAGCCTTTTCCACCAGACATATCCGGCTCAAGCTTAAACTCTTTATCGGTAGGTTTAAAATCGCTATGCGCTTTATCTTCTATTCTAATTTTCTTTTTAAGTAGTTCTTTTAATTCTTTAGCAACATCTTCTACTTTTTTATCAGAATAAAACTCAAACTCTACACCAACCAATCCTGCTAATAGGATTTCCTCTTTACTTATGTCTTTTGTAATTTGATATGTGAGCATGTAACAAGTATTATTTCTTTATATATCATGATAATCTAATAATACAATACACTATTACTCTATAGTTAAATATAATCAAAATAAACGACAAATAAAAATCTGGTGTAAATTATTTTTGTAATTTTAAGAAAATCTTTTTAGTTTCTTTTTCTATCCGAGTTATTATAACATTTATTTTATGTTTTGGTTTGTAAGCCTTTAAATCTTCAGCATTTTCAAATTCACTTACATGTAATAAACCGACAACACCTTCTTCAATTTCTATGAATAAACCATAGTCTTTACAAGATTTTACAGTTGCAGAAACCTCTAGTGGAACTTTATATTTAGAATCAACATTATCCCACGGGTTAATTCTAATTTCATCTTTTTGAGTCAATGTTATTTTTTCATTTGAAATAATGTCCTTTATTTTAAAAGTTATTTCTTCTCCAGGAATTATTTCTCTGTTTTTATGTCTAACTAAAGTATCTCCATCTAAATCATTTATGTGAATCATTCCAGTAAGACAATTATTAAACTCACAAAAAACTCCATATTTTGCAGAACCAGTAACACTTCCTTTAATATCCGCTGTTAAATTATTTTTAAGGTCTTCTATTGTTTCAGGTATTAAAGTTTTAAGATATGCCCTATGCGAAACAACAATTGTTCCTTTTTCTTTTGAATAACTTACTGGAACAACATAAAGGTCTTTGTCTAACACTGAAGAAAAGTCATGTAGTTTATTAATACCTGCAAGACTTCCTGGCATAAAACAGTCAATACCTTTTATGTTAACCATATATCCAGCCTCTTCCATCATTTTTTTAACATTTCCAATCCATGCAGTGTCTTGTGTTTCAATAGCACTATACATTTCTTGGAAAGTTTTTCTTCTCATCCCTTCAGTAATACTTCCCTGTAAAGGTTGACTATCAATATCCGGATCTGAAACAACAGTTACTTCACATTCTGAACCATATTCCAATGCTTGAACTAAAATAGGGTCTTCTTTGTCTAAATTTACAAAAACAAGCTGTCTATAACCTATGTCTACAGTAGCTATATTTTCTTTTTTAGAATAAATTTTACCGGAATACTGTACTCCCTGCTCGACAGTAGAGATTATGTCATGTTCTTCCATGTGCCCAATCATTTTATTGTATGTTTCTTGAGCATAAGGCTCTCTACAAAATACTTTATGGCTTGGGTCTTTAACTTTAATGTGGGGGTTTGGGGTTCTTAATACTTTAGGACATGTTGCTTCATATCCCTCCCAATCGAAATTGCCGTCAGCATCGAAGAAGTCAGCATTAGATTTTAATTCAATCATTTTATTTTTTTTAAAGTGTTCGTTAATTATATATCTATTTAAAATGTGGTATTATATTATCATAATAAAATATTATGTTATGGTTATTACGGAAGGAATAGGAGCGGCTAATCCTATTTTTACAGGAGCAGCATTTGGATATGCTCCACAGATAATTACACCAGAAGGTACAACAATATCAATATCCGCCAGTTTTATTTGAGTATTTATTGCTATAGCTAAATCAGGTATAATATCTTCTCTTAACCAATTACATATCTGTTTTGATATTTCTTTTGAGGATAGGGTTGCCTCTTCTTTCCAAGCCTTCTTTTTAGCCTCTTCTGGGTCTATTCCTGGTGCCATTAGGTTTTCTTCTCCCCATTTAGCCATTTTTTTATTTACGTCATATATTCCACCAGAAGGAGTAATTAAATCTTCTGATTTAAAATTACCGGTGATAAAATCATTATTTCTTATAGAAGCTAAATCTCCTCCTTCTAATCTTTTTTGTAAAAGTTCTTCTTTTGAAGTTATGATAGCTTTTAAAGCCTCTTTTAATATTGTGTTACTTAATGCCATTTTTTATTTATTGAGTTTTACTTACTTGACTTAATTCTGTACTTGTTAAAGGTACTAAAGGCGGTGATGTTGGTAGTCCAAAACCAATTGCCGAATGGGTATGTGTATTAAAAAGAGTTTGAAAAGTATTTCCCTTTATAAGTGATTCCATTGCATTTTCTCCTAATTCTACTTTAGGACTATTAATATGAACTTTTTGTGCTATGACTTCTACATTTGCTGAAGTCTCTACAGTTATATTATCTTCAGAATTTACGTTTATGGTTCCAGTTGCTTTTACTTCAACTTGACCTTCTGTAAAAACGTATATTTTATTTTCAGCATCTAATTGAATCAATGGAGATTCTTTTGCCCCCGATCCTGTTGTAATTACTAAACCATCTTCTGGACTCCAATAGACTCTTAAATTTCTTTCTGCATCATATACTAAAGATATACAATCTTGTGCAGCTCCACTAGATTCTAAAATATCAGCTTTTAAATCAACATTCTGATCAATTTGATAAAAATATTCTGGATGATATATGTCTCCATTATCAAATCTTACGGCAACAATATCTCCTATTCTAGGAACTGCATGTGCTCCTGGAGTTGACCTATTTGCAGGAGTAGCCCATGGAATATTTTCTGCAGAAATAGTATCAAACTTTCCAAAAACTTTAACTTTTATTCTACCATTAAAATTAGGATCGTCATTATCTAACACCTCACCCAACCAATGAGTATCCCTTAAATTATCTGTAATTAAATCTTCTACGTTCATAGTATATTTATCTTAATTTTCTGACCACTCTCTAAGAGTTTTTTCAATTTCTTCTGAATAGTTTAAATATAATTGCACATCTTCCGGGGAGTCGCATATTTCTCCTTTAATAATTCTTAAACAAAATGCTTTGATTTTTTCTCTAGTTTCTTCGTCCATTATTCATTTACGTTAGTTGAATCTAGGGGAGTTTCGCTGCTTTTAGGTGGAAACACATTATTTGGCGCAAGTGGTGCTTCAGGTTGCGAAGATGTTATTACATTTTCAGGTGATAAAGGAGCCTCCGGTTGTGAAGGGTCTATTACATTTTCAGAAACGAGTGGAGTTTCAGTTTGCGATTCTGGGAATATATTAAATGGTTGTAAAGAGCCTTTTACGGTTTCTGTTTCTTTTTTAACTAAATCAATAAGACCATTAAGACTTCCAGCAGATAAAGCATCTTGTATATTTGAAAGTGTATTTACACCGTAAACATTACCTAATAAAAGTGCTCCTACTTTATCAGCAACAAATCTTCTTGCTGCACCCTCTGCTGCTGCAGCAGCATCATCTAATAGATTTTCTCCGGCAGCTTTTGCACCTTCTACTATTTTATCTTCTAAATTTTTTAAAAACTTTTCTCTACCTTCAGGACTTGCTGCTTCTTTTACTCTATCTTTAAAACCTCCTATTTTTTCTTTTGTTTTTCCAATAAATGAGGTTTCTATTGGTGTTAAACCAGATTTGGTTGAAGTTAAAGAATCTGCTCTTCCACTAACATTGTCTCCATAACTAGCGGCAGGAGGAGGGTTATCTTGACCCGGTTGAGGTCCTACTTCAGTTTGAGATATTTTATTTTCAGCAATTGTTCCTTCAAACGCGTTTAAATATTGTTTACTGTAATATTCTATAATTTGATAACCTATTTCTAGTGCAACACCCTCTATAAGTTTAGGTTCAGCATTACTTATTCCAGCAAAAATTTCTGTAGCAGAATCTAATTTAAAAGAGCATTTTTTGAATTTTACCATAAAGTGTGCCTTTGCAGATCCAGCTATGCCTGTATTTATTTCAAAATGTTTTCGAGGGTCATTTGAAAAATCACTTTTACCGTGATTAGTTACATCTGGCCTTCTTTTAGTTATTCTTCTAGCGTCTGATACTACGATATACATGTCAAAATACGTCATATTACTTGGTAAAACTCTACACCATCTTTTTAAATCTAATACAACATCTCTATACATATCTACTAAACCAGTTATTAATAGATCGGTAGATTCTAACATTTTAAATTTAATTACAGCGTCATCTCCTCCTCTAAAGTTTTTCTTTAAATCAAATCCTTTAAAAGCATTATCTAAACCTTCCATTTCTTGGAAACACCATGGCATTTCCATAACAAGTTTTCTAAAGTTATTTGTAAATCTTTCTAATTTTTCAGCTCTTGCAACATCTCCTAAAGTATCTTTTAAAAATTCAACAGCCATTCCGTTAAATAATTTAGAATGATGCCAATCAATCATTATGAAAAAAGAAGTATAAGTCGGATCGTGAAATTGATGCTGAGTATAACTTTTCTTTTGAAACTTATTTTTTAGCCAGTCTTTTTTACCTGGTGTTTTATCTGGTTCTGTAGTCGCCATGTGCTATAATGTGTTTGTTAAAACTGGCCATTCTCTTCTTAAAAGTGTTATTTTTTGCTGAAGAGCTTTTTTACCATTTTCATATATATATTCTATTCCTCCAATTATATAGTGACCCGATAAAAAATCATCTAGTTTAGCTTCATCACTTCCATCTTGACCTTCGCCTTCATTTTTAAAATCTACAGCTTTATCTTCTGTTTTAACACCTTTTTCTTTTTGTGCTTCTTCATTTTGTTTTGCGCCTTCTACTGCAGTAGGCCCAACATGATACATTATTATTGGAACTTTTTGAAATTTATATAAAGCAGGATTGAATTGTTGTAGTTCAACAATAAGCTTTATTTTTTCTAATTCAACGATATTTTGATAATTATTTAAAAAAGAATATTTATGGTTCATGTGAACATTTCCTTCTAAAGCATTATCTTGCATTCTACCAATATATTTATGTTTTATATGAGTATCATAATGACTTTCGTTTCTTCTACCTTTTAAGGGTTCTTCCATATCTCTTAAATTTGTACTTGTAAAAGATTCAATGTCAAATTCAACGGGTTTTAATTCTTCATCTAAATCGTCATACATAGAAAGAGTTCTCTTATAACCATTGTTTAAAGATACTGCATTTGAATTATTTTCAAGAG
>MDTC01142845.1_pt1 | contig 13355 bp, 9 predicted proteins | sample 811181 | NCBI WGS metagenome assembly MDTC01 (sample SAMN05326644, study PRJNA326480) | marine metagenome | isolation source: seawater | place: Pacific Ocean: North | collected 2011
AGCCCAGCCCCCCCATATTCCTCTGGCATTGCAATACCAAGCCAGCCCGCTTTGGCCATTTCTCTGAAAAATCGGTCTGGAAACTTTCCGCTTTCATCAAGGCGCAGCCAGTAGTCGTCACTAAAATCGCTACAAAGCTTAGCGACATTCTCCTTTATTGCTTTTTGATGATCGGATAATGAGAACCTCATTCTTAAGACCTTAGCAGTAATTCGCTACATACCGGTTTGCGAAACAAATTTATGATGAAGATATACTTCGAGTCCCTCTGCCCCACTCTCATAGCCATAACCACTTTCCTTCACACCACTAAAAGGGGTCTCCGGCATCGAGATCATGAAATTGTTGACCCCAACCATTCCGGTATCAAGCGCCTCTGCTAACTGATCAGCGCGTTTTTGATCAGATGTGTAGCAATATGATGCAAGTCCATAGGGAAGTCGATTGGCACGTGCCACAACATCATCAAAATCCTCGAACCTAGCTATCGGTGCCAAAGGCCCAAATGGCTCTTTTGACATTATCATGGCTTCTTCAGGTACATTGGCTAGCACTGTAGGTTCCCAAAAGTAGCCTTGATTGCCAATTCGATTGCCGCCTGTTGTTATTTCCACATTATGGTCGCGGGCATCTTGCATAAACTCTTCCATCGCAACTATTCGACGACCATTAGCCATTGGTCCCATCTGCGTTTTTGCGTCCATACCATTTCCCACCTGCATTGCATTTGCCGCCTCTGTAAAACGGCTCACAAAATCATCATACACTTTTTCATGCACGTAAAAGCGAGTAGGTGAAATGCAAACTTGGCCACTATTACGGTATTTAAAGGGGACCATGTGCTTAATAACCGTGTCTATATTTGCATCATCAAAAACTAGTACAGGCGAATGCCCACCAAGTTCAAATGTGCAACGCACCAGATGATCGGCCGCAACCTTTGCGAGGTGCTTTCCTACGGGTATTGAGCCTGTAAAGCTCATTTTTCTTATCCGACCCGAGCTAATAAGATGGCGAGATACATCATCAGGAACACCAAACACTAAATTTAATACTCCCGCCGGCACCCCCGCATCAACGAAGCACCGCACTATGGCAACACCTGAGCCAGGGGTCTCTTCGGAAGGTTTGATAATCACCGGGCATCCGGCAGCAAGACCGGCAGCAATCTTTCGCACGGGTAAAAGGGCCGGAAAATTCCATGGAGTAAGAGCCAAAGAAATTCCTACCGGCTCCGGCATAACCATACTGCGTTGCCCTGGAATTCTAGAAGGTATTAACCTTCCGTATGCACGCTTTCCCTCTTCCGCGAACCATTCGGTGGTTTCAGAAGCGCTTTTTACTTCACCGATAGAATCGCCAATCGGCTTCCCCTGCTCCTGTGTCATTATCTGGCCGATCTCTTGCTTACGTTCGTTGATCAACCGCGCTGCTTCCTTAAGAATTACTGCCCGATCCCAAGACGACTTGGCCTTCCATTCCTCGAATGCGCGCTCAGCGCTATCTAGTGCTTGATCAAGATCAGCGATTGATGCATGAGGGCATTGTCCTAGCACCTCTTCCGTTGCAGGGTTTAGAACATCTTCGCTTTTCCCTTCACTGCCTTGTCGCCACTCACCGTCAATAAATAGTTCAAGTTTCTCATACATGCCGTAATTTCCTCTGTCGGGTAGTTACATGCGCCACTCTGGGCGATGCTGATAATTCGGATTCAAACATCATCAGAGTGCTGCGTCCAGTACTGACGTAAACATTTGAGGTAAACTGAAATCTCAATAACAAATTCCTGCGTTCCACTTCCTTACAAAATTTGATTTAATTTGCGTAAAGGCTATTGGTAATAAGACCCACCATTAGCATGATAACACTGTCCGGTGATGTAGAATGAACTTTCTGATGCTAAAAGGAGCATTAAGTTAGCAATAGTATCGCAACCACCGGCGGTTTGAATTGGCTGACTTGGTAATACTTTTTTTCCGGCAACCTGAAAATCGTCGCGTTCGACGTCTATATGGCCGGGCGCAATACAATTCGCTGTTATATTGTGTCTGCCTAACTCGTTTGCACACCCACGAGTAAAACCAACGATTGCAATTTTGGCCATACTTTTACCAGGGTAATGACCAATGTATGGGGAATGCCCAGAGAAATTTATGATACGCCCCCATTGTTTTTCAATCATGTGAGGCACAGCAGCACGGCACATAAAAAATGGCCCGTTGATATTTACCTCAATATTACGTTGCCAGTTTTCTACCTCCATTGTAAGCAAGTCGCCCTCAGATCTAAAAACTGCGTTATTGACAAGAACATCCAACCTCCCAAATTTCTCTAATACCGCAGAAATAAAATTATTACATTGATCCTCACAAGAAACATCAACCTTCATGGTAAAGACCTCAGCTCCTCTTTCTTCACATCTCGATGCTACATCAGCCAGCTCTCTCATTTTTGAACTTGTACAAATTGCTAGGTTGCAGCCCTCTTCGGCGAAAAGCTCAGCTGCCCTGGCACCGATATTACGGCTAGCACCGGTTATTATTACTGTTCGCCCCCTAAGTCCGGTCTTCATAAAATACCTCCTCAAATTATTTTAAATTTATTGACATTTATCTCACTGCATCCACGAATGGGGAATGTATCGAGCGTGTTCAACCTACAACAAACGCGACGAGCATGTGGGGATTTAGAAGCTTAAAAAATTGTTGGGAGATAATACATTTCCTTGATTATTCAAAATCTACATAGGAACGCCTAAAAAGTATTATTTCCACAAAATCCTCAAAACATTCTGCGTGTATCAAAGTTAGAGACTAAAAAAAACTCTTCAATCAATTCCAGCGCATAATTCAAATTCTTTTTCAAAGCTGGTTTGCAACTGCAACCTCAACAGCAAATTTGCGAGCATAATCCACAAAGCCTATCTTGATTAAAGAAGCAATAATAGCTGCAACCTCACCAGGTGGAATTTGAGTGAGCCTACGAGACCCCAATATATCTGCGGCTTGCTTCACTGTCTCGTCACGCTGATATTCCTGGGCTGCCTCTTCAAGGTTTTTTAAAGCATCTGTAACACCATCTGAACGAATCTCATCCAAAACTTTTCCCCAATCTTGCACCTGTAACCTGACATTTAGAGCATCAAGCATTGCATAGGTAAGCTGAATTTTCCGTCGACTCAATTCATCCGCACGTGCAGTCTGGAACCACTTTCTGACATCATCTGTTTCTATACTACCAATGGGGGTAACACCTGAAAGAACTTCCCATAACCAAAACCTTCTCATCACTTGGCGCGCACCCGGGTCATTTGCTGTTATATTTTCAAGATAGCGACGCCAATTCTTTGCCTTGCATGGCTGGCCCAAATAAAATTGGGCCTGACTGACTTCGTATCCAATCCAACGTAGAGCAAAAGATGCATCAAGTTTATTGATGAATGGGGCATACAGGCCAAGCGTCATTTCATATAGCCCAGCTGGACGAGCTAATTTAAAAGCAACCTTTATTACTTCAGCAATAGCTGTTGGCACCTCTTGCGCCGCGGCAGCTCGATATAATAATGCACGTCGACGCGGCGAATTTTCCTCTAACGCATCACTCAAAGGCGCCTCTATTTCTGCCGGTTCAAATGAGAACTTCAAATACAGATTACGTAACTGCTCAAATGACATTAAACCGGCCGAAGTAGCAATTTCCGCGGCCTCTAAATCACTAGCTGATTGAGCCTCAACTGGCACACCCGAATACTGCCGAATTAATTTATTTAAACTTGGAGAGTAAACCTCAACCTTCTGCTTTTTATCAGCCTCTTCTGGGGGAACCGCAGGAAATTCTTTACCAGGACTTGCAGTATTATCAACAGTACTAGAGGTCGAATCTGCAAAGAAATGGCCTGGATTACCTTTTGAAGAAATATCATCACATGGTTCATATAACCTAAAATTTGATGGAACATTAGCCTGTCTATCTACCAAAGACGCCTCGACATTTTTTAGAACCGGCGAGTGCATCGCCAATTGCTCACGCTCTTTGTTTGCTTTGGTAAGTGGAATAGGAGCACCATCACGTTTTTTCTGAAACCGTGATGAAGGAACTATAGATTTAGATGGGGATGCTGCTTCTTTGCTAAGTGATGATATGGGCATATCTGTTGACGACTGACAGCCGCCTACCCACAAAAGAAAAATCATTGCACAGAATTTTAAGAAAATGCGCACTATACCGTCCTAGAAAATTGCTGAGTCACGTTACCCTTTTCGGATACAAATACGAACATTTTAATCGCCGACGCCCCAAATTCATTTCCCGAGACCACTCATTGGTTTGCCACCGCGTAAAAATTTAAAGGCCTAGGGACGTATCTGAGAAAAATCTGGTGCCGATTTTTCAATATTTGTTATTTTTTCGATACCCTGTCTCATTTCGGACATTAAAAATTCCGCTCTCTGCATGGGTCCACCACGACCATCGGCGAATTTTTCCTGCCAACGGGCCATTTTAACAGCCAAGCCACAGAGAACTCCTCCTAAAGTAGCATGGTGGCTTGCAATCATGTCCTTTACACGTCGGAAAGAATCTGGGGTAATATCGTTCCACATTACTTCTGATTGTTTTTGAAAATTATCGAAGCGATTTTGCAAATTACTCGTAATATAGTTTAAGTTGACATCCATGTATTCACAAGCTTTTACCATATTTCTATCAAACTTTAATTGTTCATTTGTTTTCAATTGTACAATTTCATTAATGAATACTTCTACATTCGGTATTATTTTCTCTGCGCATTCTTTGAAGTAAGCTAAAGAGAGAAAAATGTCACCATAGTCTTCGAGAAAGTTTGGAATTTCAATAAGATCCATCTGGAGACCATCGGCAAGTTCTCGCAAGTTTTTCAATGCAAGTTCTTGATCAGGATTCTTAAACATTTCGATAATTTGGTTTACACTATTTATTTCTTTTTCTTGAGAACCGTAAATATTTTTAATTAAGGGTTTTGTGAATTCTGTCATATATTTTACTAATTCTTTACTTTTACTTTCCGAAAGCTGTAATTTTTCAGTTTCATCAACTGGTATGGAAAGTTTTCTCAAGTTTATTCTTAGTGTGTAAATATCGTAACTATTAATTTTTGACAATTGTTCGATAATATTATTGTCTATAGATCCTTTTTCTTCACTTAAATCAAATACTGTACTAATTTTACTTACTTCTATTTGCCCACTTCCGGATGAATTGTCTTTAAATAGTTCTATTACACTATCAAGCTGTACATTTTTGATCATTCGGGCTCGTTTCAATCCAGATGTTGCAAACGGCACGATTGAAAGGGGTAAGACGTGCAATGAGTCCATATCGACGTCGGGATTCGCCTCAACGTCGCTATAAAACTCCCGTAAAGAAGGAGCCTCAATACTTTGCGATGAATTCGAATTACTCATTTTAATATCAAGAGAACTTTTGCCTCATTTACATTTTGTTCGAATTACAGGGATTGCATCATCTTACTCTCGTTTTCGTCGATATGCGCAGAATAACTCGTGCTTACTTATCGCTGCGAGGGCATTACCCGCATTCGTTAGTTCATCAAAAACCGGATAACCTTTGGATAAAGCCCATTCGCGCGCACTACGTTTCTTATCATCTATTTCTGCTCTGCCATCAGATCTTAGAACAAGTAAAAAGTGAGTTTTCCCTGGGTACCTGCTCTCTACTCTATCCGCCCCATCCATCAAGTTTTTGAGTAAATCCTGTCCGGAAACAACCTGCCGCATCAAAACAGGAATATTGAGATGCATAACAAATGCATGGATTTCTTCGTTAGCATAGACGATCTCCATTATACGTTCAGCCATGGCTCCATTATCAACCCGAATGCTACCGCCAGGGGTATCAATAGGATTATTGAGGGCACATCCCGGCGGCAGGGCGAGGGAAGCTAACTCGTTCTGAGTTTTTTTGTGGAACCTGTCGACACTAATTCCTTTGTTTGCGAAGTGATCAACAGCCAAAACGCTAGTGCCTCCACCATTCCCAAAAATTGCAGCAGTGGTGGTGGGCTTTTTGGGTCTTATTGATATCATCTGAAATGCTAGCAAAACATCAAGATATTCCTCAAGTGTGTCTACCATAATAGCACCAGTTTGCCGCTCTAGCGCACTCCAAACTTTTGTATCTCCCGCAAGAGCACCTGTGTGTGACTCTGCGGCTTGCTGACCAAGATGCGTACGTCCACCCTTTAGCAACACAACAGGCTTCTCACCATTATTTCGCCGCAGTAAGTCGAAGAATTTCCCCCCCTGCGATAGACCCTCAATGTACATGCCGATAACTTTAGTAAATGGGTCGCAAAGATAAAACTCGAGTAGATCAGTTGGACCTATGTCTACAGCATTGCCAACAGTCATTAGTCCACTAAAGCGTATGCCCTTTGTCTCTCCCTGCCTAAGAACATCAATTCCTAGGCCCCCGCTCTGGGAAATGCAGCCAACTGTTCCAAGCTCTGAGGTCATGCCGCTTACATAGGTAAAAGGAGCACGCGGTGAATGACCACCATTGCAATTTGGTCCGAGTATGTGCGTATTCGCTCTCTTTGCAGCTGCAACAAGCCCACAATGCAACCTGTCACCCTCAGACGTTCCTTTTTCTCCGAACCCCGCAGCTATTACATGCGCAAACTTACAGTTACCAGCACCTCTTTCAATCACTTCAATAACTTTTTCCGCAGGGACACCCACCATAGCGTAATCGACCGGATTTGGCGTATCACTAAGTGATTTGTATGCTGGAGCACCATCAATATAGGTTGCTGAAGGATGTATAGGATAAATTTGACCCTGAAACCCGAAATCGCGCACCCATTTCATATAGTTGTTAAGCCGGTTAGGCTTACTCGATGAAGCACCCACAACAGCAATCGTTTGTGGTTCGAACAAAGGCTTGAATTTTGCTGCCACTTCCTCTTTTGGCATTAAAACTATTTCTTTCTGTAACCTTGTACTCTCCCGATGGAGAATCACTCTAGCATCCGCTGCAACCGCACCAACTGTAGAAACAATTAACGGATTAATATCAATCTCAGAGATTTCGTTTGCATGATTTACCATCAGTCCATTCTCTCCACCGATAGCTAGCATTACAGAGATGATTGATTCCAGGCCAACATCATCAGCACCACGAGCTCCGGCAAGGATGGGCGAGGACTGGAGCATGTCGAGCATTTGTGAAGCATCATCAAAATTGATCGGGCAAATACCAAAAGCAATGTCTTTAAAAATTTCCACGAAAACACCACCCATCCCAACCATCACGAGAGGCCCAAAATGGGGATCGTGAATGCCACCAATGATTATTTCATGCCCGGGCGGCGCCATCTCCTCGACTAAGTATCCATCAATCTTATCGGTATGCCGAACAAGCATTGTCGAAATTTCTGTTATCCCTTGAGCCACTGCAGCAGCATCATTCAAATGAATCTTAACGGCACCTACATCCGATTTGTGCAAAATATCCTGCGACATGCCTTTCACAGCAAAAGGCGCGGTCAGCTTATTACATGCTCGCATACCCTCATCGGCAGTTGAAACAACCACCGAATTTGGCACCGTGACCCCGTATGATTTTAGGCACAGTTTCGCGGCGTGCTCACTTAGTGCAAGTCGTTTCTGAGAACGGGCAACCGAGAAAAATTCTGGAAAAGCCCGCTGCTCAGACATCAAACAATACTCGTTGGCCAAGTTGCCATAAGATGCTCTCCGACCCCATTAGTCATTCGGAGTTGCTGCACCTCAAGCATGTTGATTAAAAATCTACGTGTTTCGCGGGGATCAATAATATCCTGCGCTTCAAACATAGCAGCGACTTCCCATGGAGCAGCATCCTCCGATAACTTTGCTACGCAACGCTCAAATTCTTCTGGGTCATCTTCTTTGCGAATCCCAAAAACCACGTTTACGCCGGTCTCAGGATCCATAAAACCTACATCGGCTGTTGGCCACATCGCGAAAACATCGGAGTTTTTATTCCCCCCCATATTTATATATGCTTGCCCATAACTTTTCCGAAGCACGACAGTGAGCTTTGGGACGGTTGTTAACGAAATTGCATTCATCCAATTAATGATTTTTCCAGGCGCCGCCTTTCTTTCGCCCTCAACGCCAATTAAAAAACCCGGAACATCAACCAACATCACAATAGGGATATTAAAGCTGTCACAATGCACCAAAAAACCCGTAGCCTTTGCACAACCATCTGGATCTGCAGCTCCGCCTTTGTACATGGGATTATTGCCTAAAAACCCTACGGTTTGGCCATTCAGACGTCCGAGCGCAGTAATAACTGATTTGCCCCAAGATGGCTTTGTTTCGAAAAGGCTATTTTTGTCCGCTAAAACCTCTATAACATGCCGCATATTGTAGACTTTTTTGCGATCGCTCGGAACAATATCCATTATCCCCTCTACTGGATCATCTGATCCTTTAGGTACTGGGAAAATGGGTGGTGCTTCCTCACTGTGACTTGGCATAAAAGACAAATAGCGTTTAAGTGCATCGAGGCATTCTTCGTCAGTATTAAAAGCCTCATCTACAAGACCACTTACTCGAGTATGCATGCGCCAACCGCCAAGGTCTTCGTCAGTAACCGGCTGGTTGATTGCGAGCGATGTTACTCGACTTGATGCAACGGCCATTGTTGCCCCTTTACGCATGACAACATAATCTGCCATGCAAGCATACCAAGTAGACGAGCCATAACAACTCCCAAGTTGCGCAACCCCCCACGGGCTCTTCCGCAAACGTCTATACTCTGCAGGGTCTTGCGCAATTATCAGTCTGCCTGGCGCACCCATGCGATCCGGCATGCGTGAACCGGATGAGGAGCCAACAAATAAGAGTGGAAAGCCACGTTTTGTTCCCTGGTCTTTTACGTATTTCATCTTTTTAAGATTATTCAGAGCACTGGATGCTCCCATGGTAGCAAAATCATTTGAGACAATACCAACCATGCGCCCATCTATCTTTCCAAAGCCTCCTACTTTGCCATCAGCTGGCGTCCGATGGCGATGCTCCTCGCGAGCGCCTAGCGCAAGTTGGCCAATTTCAACAAACGTGTCTTTATCTAGTATGTAGTCTAAACGCTCCCGGGCATTCAACAAGCCTTCATTCTTCATCTTCTTGAGAGCTTCTGGCTTACCCATTGCTAGGGCGAATTCCCTACGTTTTTGAAGTTCCTTAAGTGGCTCGTCGTAACTGGACATTACCATTCTCCCTATTTGCGTATGAAACCAAACGCCTACTCGATTGGTTTGTGATAATTTCTTCTGCTGGGATCTCTCAGTTCTCAGCGAGAGGGTGACAAATCTTTACGAGGTAGATCGCAGCGGTCAGTGTGATGCACATGAACCCAGGTGACGTGATACTGAATTCCGCAATGATACAATATGTTCCTATCGTCTGATTACCCAACTCACCGTCGGTTAGCGTGTTAGATCCTTTTTTATACTTGGCACCCCATTTCTCCATTCATGAGCCGAGGGCTATGGCAAGGCGTATTTTTCAACAACTTCCATATTGATATCAATTCCGAGCCCGATCACATCATCCATAATGATATGGCTGTCCTTGAATTCCTTTATGGGCAAAGTACAAAGTTGATCACGCAGAGGATTTTCTTGAGTCTTGTTCCAATTACTTTGCATGTATTCGTAGATGAGAAAGTTGGTTGCGTACATAGCAAGATGCATAGACACCGTCATAATGATGTTAGAGGATGAACCTGTATGTGGAGCATATTGAACACGAAATGCATTAGCCATGTCGGCGATTTTCCTGGTTTCTGTAATGCCGGCCGTGCGAGCAGCATCCGGCTGGATAATGTCGAGCGCATCCCGACGCAAAAACCGCGCAAAGCTATTCTTATTAAAATCAGCCTCGCCAGAAGCAATCCGAATATCTAAATGGTCACGAAGATACGCGTATCCATCAATATCATCAGGATAAAGTGGTTCTTCATACCAGTATAGACCTAGTTCATGAAGAGCGCGCCCAACCTCAAGTGCTGTTTTCATATCGTGGCCGTAATTACAGTTAACATCCGCCATTAGCATGATGTCATCACCTGCATGCTTGCGGATTTCCTCCACAGTCTTAATTTCCGACCTCCAGTTCATGGGATCTTTCCCAATCTTAATTTTCATACTGTTAAAGCCATTATCCTTATGCATATCAATTTCATCACGGAGAACTTCTATAGCACGCAATCGAAGTGACGATGCATAACACCAAAGTTTAGGATTGGTAGCGCCCCCTAACAAACGCCATACAGGAACTTTTGCGTGTTTCCCCCAAACATCCCAAAGAGCACAGTCTATGCCAGCCATAGCTTCTTGGTAAAAACCCATCACATGACCTCGATTTAACATGGTGCACCACATTATATCCCAGATGAGCTCTACATCACGGGGATCACGTCCAATGAGAAGCGGCTTCAGGGTAAGGCAGATGTCCCGCAGTGCTGTACCCGATAAACGTGTCATACACTCACCCACTCCGGTAATTCCCTCATCCGTGTCTACGAATACAAGAGTGGATCGATAAGCCGCGAACACTACGCCTTCTACCTCCTCGGCGCGAGGGAACCCTATGGGCGCACTTATTTTTTCTGTCATTGGAACTTCGAGCGCATATGCCCGCACGTCTGTTATTTTCATTTCATTCCCCGTTTGATATTTAATGACATGATAATAGAGATTACGCCGATTGCAACTTACACGACTCAAGTTGTGAAAAATGGCGTTATTGACTCACTTCAAGTTTTAGGAAGTGGCGTAATCTAGGGGATAAACATGACCGATAGGGATTTCAATATAGAATACCTTAAGACGTGGATAGGTAAGACCGAAACTCAGGAGGAACGCTCCTGCGAACAGCCAATCCACCAATACTATGGACTGCTAAATAAGGAATGTCGCCCGAGAGAGGGTGAGCCAATGGGGCCGATGTGCCACTATTTCTCTTTCAAATCAAAGGTAAATCAAGATGAAATTGGCCCAGACGGGCACCCTGCCCGAGGCGCTTTCATGCCACCAGTACCCCTGCCAAGGCGAATGTTTGCAGGATCATCCATCGAGTACGAGAAGCCATTAATTATTGGTGAGAGGCATAAAAAAGTTGCTGTTATTGAGGATATTACCCTAAAGGAGGGAAGTTCTGGAGTTCTTATATTTTGTAAAGTGCGCCAAAATTTCTTTGGCAAAGATGGTGACCTAGCGTTAAGCGAGTTACAAAACATTGTCTATCGTGAAGACCCTCCGAAAACTAGCTCTGTAAAAGTTGACCGTAAGATTGAGGCGCCTTCCAAAACGTTGGACTGTGCTTTTAAGAAAACAATTACTCCAGACCCCGTGATGCTCTTTCGTTATTCATCCAGCACTCTGAATACTCATCGAATACACTACGACCGAAAATATGCATTAGAAGTAGAGGGATACCCAGGATTAGTAGTTCATGGTCCATTAGCCGCAAGCTTTTTAGCAGAATTAGCTCTTGAAAAAAAACCCGGCCAATTGTTTAAAACCTTCCAGTTTCAGGCTCGAGCTCCACTTTTTGACACCTCACCGTTCCAAATTGCTGGAAAACCAACCACTAATGGAATTGATCTTTGGTCTTTAACGCCCGAGAATAAAATTAGCACAAAAGCATGTGCCACTTTCATTAAATAACATGAAGGGTGACTCTGAAATGACAGCACTAAAATTTGACGACGATGACATAAAAGCCATTAACATTCCTTTGCCCCCAGAGGCTAAAAAAGAGCTAGTTATCCATACCAACGAAGATGATGAAAGATTGTGGGTTCCTCGAGGTGACGACGTCTGGTTTCGCCCACTGATGTACAATGTAACACAGGGTTCATGGGTGAATCTAACGCGCGCTACAAAAGAAGGGGTGATTGGTCGACATCGTCATCCTGCACCTGTGACCGGTTTCACGCTCAAAGGAAGTTGGGGCTATCTGGAGCATGATTGGGAAGCTCGTCAAGGTACTTTTATATATGAGCCTGCGGGAGAGACACACACCCTCATTGTCACACCCACCGAGGGGCACATGCTGACATTATTTCATAATTTTGGACCTCTTATTATGGTGGATAAGAATGGGAACCAAACAGGATATGAAGACGTATTTACGCGGATTGAAAAGGTGAAGTTACATTATAAAAAAGCTGGCGTAAGCATGGATATTCTAGACCGTATAATAATGTAGATACTTGGATTTAATTTTAATTGAAATGAGGTTAGTGTTCTGGTCACTTCTGTCTTGATCAGTTGGGGGCAAAATTTACAGATTGTGCAAAATTTCCGAATGATATTTTTTAAGGCGGACGTCGCTATCTCGCGCTATCGTTCTAGTTGTGCCAATATCGAATATGTCAAACTATAAGGCTAGACATTATTCAGCTACTTTTGTGATTGATATGCAACGCGACGATAAGATTGGCCTTTAGGATCAAGCAAATTTTGAAAGGAAAAAAAACTTGACCTTTCGTGTAGATGAAAACGATGTCATGTGGATCCCAAAAGAGGCAGTCCGCGAACAAATTGCGAATATTCTCTCAGCTTGGGGCATGCGTTCCGAACATGTAAAAATAACATCAACCGTCATGGTTGATGCAGACAGTTGCGGTATTGATACCCATGGCATTTCAATGATTCCACCCTACGAAGATCGACGGAAGCGCAATGTTATAACCTTAGATGCTGACATAACCGTTCTGAAGGAAACGGCGACCACTGCGTTAATTGATGCGGGCGGTGGTCTTGGGTATGTCCCTTCCATTCTCGCCACTGAGATGTGTATTAACAAAGCAAAAGAATACGGCATGTCGGCAGTGACTGTAAAAGAGTCGGCTCATTTCGGGGCAACGGGCTATTATACCCGAATGATGGCAGACGCCGGTCTGATCGGAATAGCTACTACAAATGGCTCAGGCCCGCGCACTGCACCAACGCATGGCAAAGACGGCAAGCTTTCAACTAACCCTATAGCCTTCGCTGCGCCGACAAAAAAAAATAATCCCTTCAGTTTGGATATGGCCACAACCACTGTTGCTGCCGGGAAGATTCGGAACAAATGGAATGAAGGGCAAAAATTACCCTTCGGCTGGGCTAGTGATGCCGACGGCAAACCATCTGACGACCCAGAAGTTTATATTAGTCGTGGCGGCACACAAACGCCTCTTGGCGGCACACCTGAAGGAGGTAGCCACAAAGGATATGGCCTTGCTGCCATGGTTGAAATACTCTCTGCCTCTTTCTGTGGAGCCAGCCTGGATTCTTCACCCAATCACGGTAAGAA